>Ga0307508_10007161_pt1 | contig 10389 bp, 8 predicted proteins | sample 9_EM_MG_FD_203089 | JGI IMG/M metagenome (GOLD analysis project Ga0307508, IMG submission 203089) | Populus trichocarpa ectomycorrhiza microbial communities from riparian zone in the Pacific Northwest, United States - 9_EM | ecosystem: Host-associated > Plants > Roots > Unclassified | place...
AAGCATTGCTCTAATGCCATTGCATAATCGCCCTTGCTGCGGTAGCAATCGCTTACCAGCGACAGCGCCTCGGCCTGCCCGCTGCTGTAATGCCCTTGCACGGCCAGTTTTACCGCCGCCTGCGCCTGTTGGAGCAGGCTGTCGGGATTGCCCGTGGGCATCGAATTTTTAACCAGCTTATTCAACCGGTTCACAGTGGCGGTATCATTTGGTAACGTTTGCGCATTGGCAGAAAGCGGCATGCCCGCCGGCAGCAGGACAGCAATCAAAAGAAAATATGTGGTAAACTTCAACACGCGTTGGCCGGCTACATTGGTAGATTGATAATAAGCGCGGCATTACAGAGGATGGGTGGAGCGGGTATTTACGGCCGAAAGATATAAAAAATCTGCCATACCGGAGGGTTATGTATCTACAATATTATCCATCATTTCAATCCAGTTGGCATGATGGCTTTTATGTGTAGTTTTACGCCTACCTTTTGCCTCAGAAACATTTATACATGATGTGTAGAAAACGATTGTCCTCCTGCCTCTTCGCCCTGTGCATAGTATACATTCCCTGTTATTTAGCGGCGCAGAGGCCCGCCGCTTCACCCTCCGCCGAAATCCAGGTCCAGACCGCTGCCAGCGCCCTGGTGCTGAAAACCGATAACAGCGGCAACCTGAACATTATCTACCTGGGCAAAAAGCTGCAGCATGCCGGTGAATACAGCCAGTCGCCTTCCATGTACCGGCAGTCGGGCGACGACGGCGGGATGATTACCAACGCCTATACACCCTCGGGCACACGCAACCTCGTGGAGCCGGCTATCACGGTTACCCATGCCGATGGAAATAATTCGCTCGACCTGCATTATATAAGCCACCAGGTGAATAAAATAAGCGATAATGTTTCCGTTACCAGCGTCCTGCTCAAAGACCCGGTATACGATTTTGAGGTAACCTTATATTACAAAACCTATTTTAACGAAAACGTCATCGAGCAATGGAGCGCCATCCGCCACCATGAGAAAGGCGATGTGGTATTGCATAAATTTGCCTCCGCCAATGTATACCTCCGCTCCAAAAGTTTCTGGCTGCGCCAGTACCATGGCAACTGGGCCCGCGAAATGCAGCCCGAAGAAGCCCGTCTTACGCACGGTATTAAAACCATCGATACCAAGCTGGGCGCCCGCGCCAACCTGTATGAGCCGTCCTGTTTTATGGTATCGCTCGATAAGCCCGCTACCGAAGAAGAAGGCACGGTACTGTATGGCTCGTTGGAATGGAGCGGCAATTTCCGCCTCGACCTGGAGCTCGACCCGGCCGACAACCTGCGTATCATAGCCGGCATCAATAACTACGCTTCTCCCTATACGCTGAAGCCCAACGAAGAATTTACTACCCCGGCTTTTTTATATACCCTGTCCGATAAGGGCAAGGGCGCCGCCAGCCGCCAGTTGCACCAATGGGCCCGCAATTATAAGCTGCTGGATGGTAAAGGCAGCCGTCTCACCCTGCTCAATAACTGGGAATCGACCTATTTCGATTTCAACGAAGCCAAACTGGCGGAGCTGCTTAAAGACACCAAAAAGCTGGGCGTGGACCTGTTCCTGCTCGATGACGGCTGGTTTGCCAATAAATACCCGCGCAATAACGATCGTGCCGGGTTGGGCGACTGGCAGGAAAACAAAAGCAAGCTGCCCAACGGCATTGCCGCCCTGGTGAAGGAAGCCGAAAACAATGGCGTTCAATTCGGCATCTGGGTAGAGCCCGAAATGGTCAGCCCCAAAAGCGAATTGTATGAAAAGCATCCCGACTGGGTTATCAAACAACCTAAACGCGATGAATATTATTTCAGGCACCAGCTGGTGCTGGACCTGAGCAATCCCCAGGTGCAGGATTTTGTATACGGTATCGTAGACAGCCTCTTTATCAGGAATCCCCGGCTCGCCTATATCAAGTGGGACTGCAACGCGGTTATCTACAACGCCTATTCGGCCCATCTTAAAAACCAGTCGCATTTCTATATAGAATACGTGCGCGGCCTGTACAAGGTGCTGGCAAAGCTGCGCGCCAAATATCCCACCGTGCCCATGATGCTCTGCTCAGGTGGCGGCGGCCGCGTAGACTATGCCGCGCTGCAATACTTTACCGAGTTCTGGCCCAGCGATAACACCGACCCGCTGGAACGTGTCTTTATGCAATGGGAGTATTCTTATTTCTATCCCGCCATCAGCTCCTCCAACCATGTAACCGACTGGGGCAAGCAGCCCATTAAATACCGTACCGATGTGGCCATGATGGGTAAGCTTGGCTTCGACATCGTGGTGAGCAAGCTAAGCCCCAAAGATTTGCAATATTGCCAGCAGGCCATACAGCTTTACAATACCATCAAGCCTGTTATATGGCAGGGCAACCAATACCGCCTGTCTGATCCCACGGCCGGCAGCGTTGCTTCGATGCTCTACCTCAACGAGGCAAAAACCTCGGGCATTATTTTCAATTACCTGGTCAATAACCGCTACAAGGAAGGCAGCGTGCTGCCCACCCGGTTGCAGGGGCTGGACCCGGCTAAAAAATACCGCCTCAAAGAAGTAAATCTTTACCCCGATACCAAATCAACCCTCGACGACAGCAAGGTGTATTCGGGCGATTTTTTAATGAAGGTGGGTTTTAACCCCGATGTGCGGGCCATCAGGGCCAGCGTAATACTCCAATTGGAGGAAGTGAAATAAATAATTATATTGGCAGCATGAAAAAGATCCTAGTCCTTCCGGCTATCCTATGCTGTATGGTATATGCCGCAAAAGCCACCATCACGTTGCCTTCCATATTCACCGATAACATGGTGCTCCAGCAGAAAACCGATGCTGCTATCTGGGGCAGGACCACGGGCGACAGGGTGTTGCTCAAAACCTCCTGGAACAAGAAGCAATACAGCGTTATCCCCGACATGTACGGCCGCTGGAAAATAAATGTGCCTACACCCGCTTATGGCGGTCCCTATACCATCAGCATGACCGATGGCGAAGAGCTGACGCTTAAAAACATTATGATTGGTGAAGTATGGGTATGCTCGGGCCAGTCGAATATGGAGATGCCGCTGGCAGGTTGGGGAAGGATCAACGATTATGAAAAGGAGATAGCCGCTGCCGACTACCCCGATATCCGCCTGCTGCAGGTAGTGCATGCTACCGCCAATACCATCCGCGAAGAGGCCACTGTAGCCAATGGCGGCTGGCAGCCCTGTTCACCCAAAACGATAGCCGATTTTTCTTCCGTGGCTTATTTCTTTGCCCGGGAGATATACAAGTATAAAAAAATTCCCATCGGCCTGATACATACTTCCTGGGGCGGTACCATCGCCGAAGCATGGACCAGCGCGGGCACGCTCAAAACACTGCCCGATTTTAAAGACGCCGTGAGCAGGGTAGAAGCCACGCCCGAGATCACCCAGGCGCAATTGCAAAAGCAGGTGGATGCCTGGCAGGCCAGCTTACAAAACAAGGATGCCGGTTTCAGCCAGGGCCGTTATATCTGGACCGATACCGGTATAAACAATGCCGGCTGGCGCTTTATGGGCCTGCCCTGCCTCTGGGAAAAACAGGGACTGCCGGAATTTGACGGCATTGTATGGTTTCGCAAAAAAATCACTATCCCGGCTTCGTGGGTGGGAAAAGATATCAGGCTGGAGCTGGGTATGATAGACGACGACGATATCACCTGGTTCAACGGCGAAAAGATAGGAGAGACGAAGGGGTACAATAAAGAGCGCAAATACACCATTCCCGGCGCCCAGGTGCGCGCAGGCGAAAGCGTCATTGCCGTAAGGGTGTTTGATGGCAGCGGCGGCGGCGGTCTTTATGGCGAACCCAAAATGCTGTCGATGGTTTCCGCCAATGGCGAACGCATGTCACTGGCCGGCGAATGGTCGTTCCGTCCGGGCCTTAACCTGAAGGACATCGGCTCCTCACCCCAAAATTCCCTGGGGCCCAACAGGCCATCGGTATTGTATAACGCCATGATACAACCATTTATCCAGTTTGCCATCCGCGGCGCCATCTGGTACCAGGGTGAAAGCAATGCCGACAGGGCCATACAATACCGCGAACTGTTTCCCGCCATGATAACCGACTGGCGCGCCAAATGGGGGCTTGGTAATTTTCCTTTTTACTATGCACAGCTGGCCAACTTTATGAAGGCGGAAGAAGAGCCCAAATCTTCTGCCTGGGCGGAACTGCGGGAGGCGCAGGCCAAAACCCTGTCGCTCCCCAATACCGGCATGGCCACCATCATCGATATCGGCAACGCAGAAGATATACATCCAAAAAACAAACAGGAGGTAGGCCGTCGCCTGGCATTGTTAGCGCTGGCAAAAACCTATGGTGAAAAGATGGTGTATAGCGGCCCCATGTATCAATCTCAAAAAATAGAAGGCAATACCATCCGGCTCACGCTTAAGCCCAACGGCACCTTAAAAACCGGCGACGGAAAACCTTTAGCAGGATTTGCCATCGCCGGTGCAGACCAGGTGTTTCATTGGGCCACGGCCACTATTAAAGGAGATGAGGTGCTGGTGACCAGCACTCAAGTGGCTACGCCTGTTGCCGTACGGTATGCCTGGGCTAATAACCCTGCGGGCGCTAACCTGTACAACGACCAGGGATTGCCTGCTACGCCGTTTCGTACGGACGACTGGCCTGCCGTTACGGCCGGCCATAAATAAGCGCGGGTATTTCCGGTTTTAATCATAATCGGTTAATCTTACCGCAAATACGCAGCGGTTGTCCTGCCCGTATTTCTGTGTCTCATATTCGGTGAGGTTCCACAAATAGCCGGTGGCTGCATCATAATATAAATCTTCTGCGCCGTGCGGCCAGCGGTAGCGGGTGCCGGCGGTGGTGCCATCGTTATACCGCACCAGGCGGGCGGTTGAGCCCTCGTAGGAACTGTTGCCGGTGGTGGTCATAAATGTTTTTGCGCCGCTGCGGTATACGCCCTGCATGCCATACACATGGCCGCTGGTATTATCAATCGGCGTAATAATTTGCGGCTGTGCTGTGCTGACGACGCCGGACGTATTGATGCCAAAGCCAAACACTGTAGGCGTCGGCGTTTCATCGGATGTAATATATTGCCCGGTCCAGAGATACTTGTCGGAAGCCGTAGCGCCTTGTCCCAGTTCGATACAGGAGAAAGGAGACGCGCCGGTAATTTTGTAGTAACCACTTTGCGGCAATACATAGCCATAGTTAAAAGCCTTCAGATCGCCGTTTGTTTCCTGGCCGATACGGGTGGCGGTGGCATCGCCGCTTACCGAAACAAATTTGGTTAAATCAAATACCCGCATGCCCAGTTTGGTATCCGCTACATAGAGCTTACCGGCATAGGCGGCCACGCCGCCGGCATGAATGGTCACCGGGCAAAACGAACCCAGTTGTGTGTACGCGTTAGTAGCCTTGTACAGGCTGGTATTAGACATATTTGCTACATTCTGCACCAGTAGCACGAGGCGATAGGTGATGCTGCTCATGCTGGTAATGTCGGCCAGGGCGATGCGTACGCCCTTGTGCTGGTTATTGACCCCCGCAATATCATCGGGACCAACGCCATACCAGGTCACCACCAGGAATTTCCTGCCGGCCCATTGAAAACCGGCGATGCCCTGTGGCCGCCAGTCGGTCGTTTGTTCGTCGCCGCTGTTCCATTTAAAACCCGTTACCTGGTTGGCCGCAGGGATATTAAACCCGTATACGCCGGTGTAGCCGCTGGTGGAGGCGTCGCGGTTCAGGTCCAGCTGGTCGGGTGTTTTAAAACCATAGGAAGACAGGGTGTTTACAAAACTGCTTTCATCGGTAAACGTAATGGTGCTGGCCGTAGTAGCTGCTACGGGAGCTGCGCCTGTTTGGTCAGGAGAAGTGGTGGCGGGCTCAAGCTGTTTCTTGGAACAGCTGCACCAGGCCAGGAAAACAATCGGGATAAGACATGTTTTTAAATGCACAGGAATGGTGTTAAAAGGTTAAGAAAATGGTTAGGTATTGCCGCCAACCGGAGTTTTTTATTATTTCGATTGGCTGTACTGAAATTACTAGATCTTTCGTTTTATTTCTATTTTGCCGGATTATTTATTTCTTATCATTTCGATATGTTTTATAAATAGCTGTAATTGATTCTCCATCAGCTTACAGCAGGGTGATATATGGTAATAAAAAAGCCTCACCGTTAAGTGAGGCCGTTATGAGTCGTTAAGCTATAAGAATATGCTTTAGCCGGTCCGGGTGGATATGCCAACGCCGGCCTCCGTCATTTCGAGGAATTCGTCCAGTATCCGGTTGAATTCTTCGGGTTTATCCATTTGTATCCAATGACTGGCGCCTTCCACTGTTTTGCCGGGAATGCCCGGCAGCTGTGCCGACAAGGAATTGGCCTGCTTTTCCGCCGCCGTTTCCACAATCAGCTTAGGTCCCTTGAAGCTGCGAAGTGCAGGAATAGGATCATAATTAAAGACGCCTTTGATAAAACTCAGTGAGGCATCCCGCGATAATTTTTTTACACCTTCTCTTTCCGACTGTACTGTTTCTGCGCTTGCATTGGTAAGCAGCTGCTGTATAAAACTTTCCATCGTTTTATCATAGGCATCCGATTCCAACGAGTCGATAACCGGGCGGGTCTGTTCTTCGGGTGTTTTACCGGGTGTGTTTATGACCAGGAGGCCTGCGACTCTTTCGGGATGCATCCACGCATACGCGATAGCCGCAGAGCCGCCCATACTGTGGGCTACCAGCACAAATCGCCTTACTTTCAGGTGGTCAGCCACCGCATCAATATCGGTGGCCAGGGCTTCCACCTCGTAATTATTATCAACAGGAGCGGAGGAGGAGCCATGCCCGCGCAAATCGATGGCAATAGCCCGCCGGTTATTCCGTTGGTGTTCCAGCTGGTTTCTCCACTGTTCGATGTTTCCGCCAAACGAGTGTACGAATATTACCGGAAGCCCGCCTTTGCCGCCATCGTCAATATGCAATAAGCCCGCCGGGCCATCGATAAAGGCTTTCTTCTTTGTGCGTTTTTTTTCAGCTATATTCATAAGATCGTTTTTTTAATGTTACACGAGATTCCACCTATAAAACGCACCATATTTATGCCATGCCGGGCTTTTTTGCCGCTGCCCGTTGTCCCTGGGGTATTCCTGCCACGGTTTAAGTGTGACTGGCCGGAGCCCGTTACAAAAACACCTTCCGCTACACCTGTATAAAAACCCGTTGTATTGGAAATGAATCAATTGCCGCAGCGCTTTAAGCCGATAGATATATTTCGCGCCATTACCATGCTGCTCATGGTATTTGTAAACGACCTCGATCCCGTAAAAAACGTACCCGAATGGATTAAGCATGTGGAGAAGAACGTGGATGGTCTTGGCTTTGCAGATACCATCTTTCCCGCCTTTCTTTTTATCGTAGGGCTTTCGCTTCCTTTTGCCATCGATAGCCGGATCAAAAAAGGACAGGCAGCCAGTCGCATCGCGACTTATATTCTTACCCGCTCGTTCGCTTTGCTGCTGATGGGCTTTTTTCATGTAAACCTGGAAAATTATAATCCATCGGCCCTGCTGCCAAAACCTGTTTGGGAAATCATCATCACCCTTGCTTTTTTTATGGTGTGGCTGGACTATCCAGCCGGTATGCCGCCGCGAAAGCGATATGCCTTGCAGGGAGCCGGCATCGGATTACTGCTGCTGATGGCGCTGCTGTTCAAAGGCGGAAGCGTGGCGCACCCCGTGAGCCTGCGCACATCGTGGTGGGGCATACTGGGACTTATCGGCTGGTCGTACGGGCTATGCGGTATTGTTTACCTGCTGTCTAAAGGCCACCGGGCCGTGCTGCTGGCGGCAATGGCCTTTTTCTTTTTATTTAACCTGGCCGTACATACCGACCGGGTGGATGAGCTGCTGGATGAAAAACCGTTTATCTGGCTCGTGGGCAATGGCGCAGTGCCGGCGTTTACGATGGCCGGCGTGATCGTTTCCGGGCTGTATACCCGCTTCATGGGTAAGGGTCGGCAGGGAGCATTCTTCGCTATATTATTGCCGGCGGGTATGGCCATGATAGCGCTGGGGTTCCTGCTGCGGTCTTTTGATGGCATATCAAAGCTGAAGGGCACGCCTTCATGGGTAGGTATTTGCACCGGTATTAGTATGCTGGTATTTGGCGGGCTGGTATGGCTTATCGATGTAAAGCAGCAACAAGCCTGGTTTAAGATAATTATACCTGCCGGCACCAGTACGCTTACCTGTTACCTGGTTCCCTATCTTTTGTATTCTGTATATAAGCTGGTTGGTTTTACCTATCCTGCTTTCTTGAACGAAGGCGCCGGTGGGCTTATCCGATCCATGCTGGTAGCGCTGTTTGCCGTAGTGCTCACCGGCTGGCTGGAAAAAAGACGTATCCGCCTGAGAATATAATTGATAGAAATATGCGTTGCCAGGGGATAGTATTTTGCCAGCGTGTATATTATATGAAATCACTAAAATGACTAAATTGAGACAACATATACACAACATGACCACCCGACGTTCCTTTCTCAAAACCGGTCTCGCCCTTGCCGGCGCGGCCACCCTGCCCGCCGGCCTGCTGGCGGCCGCAAAGAAACCTGCCATCCTCGGTATCCAGCTTTATTCCGTGCGTGCGGATATGAAGGAAGCGCCGGTCATTACCTTAAGGCGGTTGTCGGATATGGGGTATAAGTATGTAGAGCACGCCAATTATGTCAACCGGCAGTTCTACGGCCATTCCGCCGCCGGATTTAAAAAATTGCTCGACAGCCTGGGCCTGGCCATGCGCAGCGGGCACACGGGTTTAAACAGCAGCCACTGGGACGCCACGAAAAAAGATTTTACCGATGCCTGGAAATATACCCTCGAAGATGCGGCCACCGTGGGCCAGCAATACGTTATCAGCCCCTCTATGGAAAGCGCCTGGTACAAAACATACGACGATTTGCGCCGCACCCTCGAACTGTTCAACAAAAGCGGGGAGCTTTGTAAAAAGAATGGCTTGAAATTCGGTTACCATAACCACCACGTGGAATTCAGCACGGTGCTCGGCGGCAGAAAGATGTATGATATCATCCTCGCCGAAACCGACCCATCGCTCGTCACCCAGCAAATAGACATCGGCAATATGTACAATGCCGGCGCACAGGCCGCCGACATTATCCGTCACTACCCGGGACGCTTTGAGCTGATGCATGTAAAAGATGAAATAAAATCAAGCGAAAACAAGCCGGGCGAGCCCTACGAAAGCACGATACTCGGCAAGGGCGTTATCGGTACCGAAGCCATCACCGCGCTGGGACGCCAGTCTGGCGGCACCACCGATTTTATCATCGAGCAGGAGTCTTACCAGGGCAAAACGCCTATCGACTGCGCTAAAGAAGATTTGGCCGTTATGAAAAAATGGGGATATTGAGGAAAGCTGCGAGCTGTGAGCTGTGAGCTTCGAGCCGCGAGCCGTTTGCGACGAATGCTCATAGCTCGCGGCTCGAAGCCCATAAAAAAAGCTCCGGATATACCGGAGCCCTTGTTGTTTCTTTTTTCCCTTCGCTGGCATTATCCAGATCAGGTAGAGGGTATGTTCTCAGATTTATTTTACTAAACCACCCCTTTCAAGAAACTTCTGTATGATAATATCAAAAAAGCGTGCCGCGCCGGTCACCGCGGGTCTTGCCCGGCGCCGGTGTATTTTTTACCACAGCCGTGGCGGAATTGTAGAATGATTTCAATGATTGTTGCCCGGGCTATCTTCTCCCGCGGCGGATGGCAGGATAATTGAACAACTCCTATCCTAAATGCAGGTATATGAAAACATCACGCAGCACCAATAATATGCAAAGCAAACAGGGTCAGTCGCACAAGCCCAGGCCCGACATACGGGATGATATGGATAGCAGGAAAAACGAGGAACAGGACTTTAAAGGCACCGACACCACGCACAACAAAAAGGAGCACCACAGTAAGAAAAAGAAATAACAGGCCGCTTGTTCCGGCCGCCCCGTGTGCGGCCGTTTAATTTTGCGATGCCCGGCGCTGTTTCCTGGATTTTAAAGGGAAATGAATGTCATAAGCCGTTTCATACCCGGCATCCGACACCACTGCCAGCCTTTTTTTGTGCTTGTGTCTTTTGAGGAGGTATATATTAGCGCCTACTACTGCAGTGGCAACGGCTGCTACTAATATGGTGGCCATTAGTACTTTTTTATTTTTCATTGTAATTTTAATGTAACGGTTTAAGTGTGTGAAGGGTGAAATGCAAGCGGAATGCCAAAAATGAAAAGCGTTTATTTTTTGTGAAATTTTTCTGCCACGGGAGATATACGTGAGACGTGAAGCGTTTAAACTCAGCCAGTT
>Ga0307508_10007162_pt1 | contig 10387 bp, 5 predicted proteins | sample 9_EM_MG_FD_203089 | JGI IMG/M metagenome (GOLD analysis project Ga0307508, IMG submission 203089) | Populus trichocarpa ectomycorrhiza microbial communities from riparian zone in the Pacific Northwest, United States - 9_EM | ecosystem: Host-associated > Plants > Roots > Unclassified | place...
CCGGAAGGATGGGAAAGTGGGGTCCCGGTGGTTTGTCTTGCGATCGAGGCTTTACATTGTCCTGTCTTGTGAGTATCATCACATTTGCATCATTACGTTCGCATCTTGCTACGTTAGCTTGTCTTGAGGATGGAGGAATAAGTCAAAACAAGAACCATAACCATCCTTTGTGCGGGAAAATTGACTAATTTTAGTTAATGCTGTGCTCAAGAAAAAGGGAAAAACATAAAAAAACACTGAATCAGAATCCGGCACAAGGATGGGAACATATTTTGGTTTACAATGGTCATTAAATAAGATTTCAACTGTAACAAGGGGCCCTGTTATGAAGGGCAGGTATTGATGCCCTCTCTATCATGCTGTTTACACTGGCTATATAAGAGCAGAAACAAAAATAAGGATATTTAAATTGACAAAAAAAGAAAAGAAAATGAAAGGAAAAGAGAGAGTGGAAAGGGGAAAAATGGGAAAATAGCCCGTTGGGTGGTTGTTTTCACAGAAGCCACGATTTCTGTTCAAAATCAGAGAGGCTGGTCAGGGGCATTTGGGCACTATACAATATACTCTTACCATAAATGGAAAGCTACGAACGTCATTCACCCACCTTTCGTCTCACTTCCTCCACAGAGTATGCCCTTCCTTCAGAAAAACAAGCCTGATTTGTGACAACCACGAGTCAAATGAAACAGGGAACCAAACACGTCAACCTGCTAACCACAATCCTGATAGATAACTTAAGAACCATTTACAGCCATTTCTGGTGAGGATTTGGGGGGTGGTATTAATGGACCATCATCTCCAATTATCTGTCCATTTTCTGATGTGCTGTGCAAGCAATCAGAACAGCTTTTAGGACCAGCAGGATCCTTCTCCCTGTGGTTTTCCTCACTTGAATTGCTGTTGTTATCAGAACAGCTTCTAGAAATGACTGGATCATTCTCTCTATGACTTTCTTCAACTGGGCCTTTGTTTCCATCCAAAGGAGTTATGTGCATGGCAGTTGCAGCTTTCTTGCTGGGCAAGACGGCATGGCTAAGTGTTGAACATAAAGCAGCAAATACACTCTCTTTTGGCTTCGAGTGTTTAGCTAATCGCTGTTTCTTCACTAGGTCAGGCTCCTTATCCTTGGAAGGCAATTTCCGCTTCATCCTAAGGGATTCACTAGTTCCTTCATCTTCCTCAGGTGTTTCTAGCTGTTTCTTAGGAGGTGGTCTATAGTCTTCGTCATCCTCATCATCATCATAATCAACAAGTCCTCCAGATCTTGGACTACAAAATCAAGTGGAAGACATGAGACAAACATACCGGATATTATAAATGTTTTCCCTGATGTTTACTTTATGAGGCAATTACAATACCTTGATGACGGGTAGCCTGCAGCAACCCCATTGGGAGAGACTGATTGAGCTTGTGCCTTTTGAGTATGGGATGCGGATGCCGTGTCTTCTTCATCACTGCTTAGGTATTCATGTTCAAAAGTCAAGGGTGGGAAGGTCTTGTAAAAAAAGTCTTGGCATCCAAGCTCACTGATCACGAAACATACCTGTCCTCATTGAAGTAATCTTCCTCTTCCTTTTCTAGTGCACGATCATCATTTCGTTTTCTTGGATCCAATGTGCTACCAGTACTTTTTGCTCCACACTGCTCTAGACACTGGAACTATGCTTGTTAGCACCAAGATACCACAAAGACACATGATAAAGAAGAGAAAATTGGATAGAAGTGAAGAATACCTGCTCATATTTAACTTTTAGAGCCTGAATGGAGGTCAAATGCTCGAATTTGACCAAATCATTCCAGAATGAATCAACTATATACTTGAGCAACAATTTCAAGTTTTCCTGAATAAAACATGTTACACCGCAATGAATAGTTCTGGACATATATTCAAGATGGAAGAAAAAAAGGGGTGACAATATGAGAGTTACCTTGCGGATATACTCAAAAAGCTCTAAAATGGCAGAGTTCAGCAAATTATAACGGTCACCATTGCTCAAAAAGGCATCTACAATTGGTTTGAGGAGGTTGTTCTTGACAAAATGATTTATCAAATGCTCATCCTGTGAGTAAAATATAATTAAGGAGTATCAAACATTTATATAATGACAAAGTTGTCAATCTTTCTTTTCGTTAACAGCAGCACCAAAGATTCCTACAAAAGTGAGATAATTTGCAGTATTTTGGATGTATTACTGCCAAAAGAAAACTCAGTTGCCAAGTAGAACTTATGCATTTTACTCATAAAATCATATCCAAACGACTAGCAAAAACAATTACAATCAACTTTCAGTGAAATTCATTGAACAGCGACTCTTGTACCACCCAGACCATGAAACAGAAGCATATGAATTTGTGAACCCTTGTGAAGTTCCTGCATCATTGAACTGTTTGAATGATACACAATCTCCTGAATTTCTGATCCCTTCCAATTTTATTATCAAATAACTCCATAATCATTGCATGCCATAATATACTCAATTTATAAATAAAAATTGCCATGGTAACAGCTACAAATGCATGCTAGTAACCATAATTAATATCTCTCACCAATTCCATGTTTCATGTAAAACAATGCCATATATAGGCTCAATTTATAACTAACTGCCCATATGATAACAGCTACAAATGTATGCTATCTAATTTTGTGTATATGTGTTCGTGTGTTGGGTGGGGAGATTATGACAAGTCAAGAACTATCAGCACAACCATAATCTTTCCCTAGTGGGATCTGTTCCATCAAGGTGACTTACATGGCGGGAAAGGATAGTGCGAACAAAACGAACAGCAGCAGCAACAAGGTACTTTTCTTTCCTTCTTGTCAGTGTCAAGACTTTTTCAATAACATTATCAAGGAGAAAGTTACACCTGAAAGCAGAAGAAAAACACGTTTCATTCGTTAAACTTGAGAGCAGGAAATTCAGTCCTTGTAATTGAAAATAAAGCATAAAACAATTACTTTATTCTAAATGGATGGTGCAGAACACAGAAGCATAGCAATTCACATATGTTTGATAGTATTTCTGGCTTCACACCATTATGAGTGTCAACTCTCTCAACAAGCCCTGAAGATTTACCACTTGATCGAGGAAGAACCTCATCAGGACAAGATGCTGTTATAACATCAATTAATTGGCTCAGGTGCTTCTCATAGAAGATTTCAATTATATTATCTCTCTGCAGCAAAGAGATACAAAATCACTGTAATTCAGTCATTGACGAGATAAATTCCCGTAGTGCATTTAAGAAAAATATTCTGTTTGCATCAAAGTAACTACAACATTGTCCAAGAAGTCACCTGCATATGCATAAACACAAACATAATGCACACACCCCAAATGCATGCTATAAAATGGAAAAAGAATTGCAAAAGTATCAGCAAAGAATGTGCCATCTAGAAACAAGAATGGATAGGTAATAATTATTAAATGCAAAATAGCCAAGGATTATTTTTTTCTTTCCTAATAAAATATATATATATATTATTCTCAATGATGGTATCAAACATTGGAAAATGAGGCACACTCTATAAAAACAAGGAAATGAAACAACAATCAATAGAAGAAAAGAGCCCTCCAAACCCTTTTGACATTGGAAAAAGAAACCCCGGAGAGCCCCCCAGAGCAGAACACCATATCACTGCCAAGAAGACCAATCTATCCTGCAAAAGCTGTTTTGATGGAGATCTTCTAACAAGTTATACAAAAATCACTTTGATTTGTGAACTTATTAAAACTTTCCTTTTGAAAGAAAAAGGAATGTAAACACAAAAATGGACAAGGAAAAGATAACAGGATAGTTACTTTAACAATATTCAGATGCCGGACAGGCCTGACTACAAGCTTACAAATAGAACCCAGGCACATAGTGAGGCAGGGGAAAAGAGGAAGCCAAGCCGAGTTATCTTTCAGTGTGTAATTAACACAGTGGAGTTGCTGGCTAAATACAGAAAAGGAGCAGAATAGCAACCAAAACAAAATTTCACAACTGGTATGGGAACTCCATTGACCACTCAGCAACTTAATGACCAAACATAACAGCTGCATAAAAGAATGAATTATGAATTATCAAGAGTAGTGCCTGTGCTCCTGACAGTGTATAGGAATCCAGTAAACTGCGAAGAATTTCAAGAAACTGGCAGTGCATGTCCTCCCCAAAGTCTGTTATCATTCCTTTAACCTGTAAGTAAAATAAATTTAGTTGATTGGCAAATAGAACACATGCACTTACAATTGAATAGGTATTAAAAATTCAGAATACAAAATGCAATACAGCAAAGAACTTACGAGCAAAAAGTCATGGGAAAATGCAATATACTATGAATAAAATCAGATGCCAGCATAAGAGGTACTGACAGAGTTATTAAAAAACAAGCAAATAGCAGAGCATCACCCTAAGGCAAAATCTGCCGTTATTAGAGGCACTAGGAAAATTTGATCCCAAGGGTGAAGGAGGTTTCCTAGTTGGAGCTGATGTAAACTCTTCAAACAAGAACAACACTGAAATTGGCCTTGACAAATTATTTCATGTATAGATTAGCAAGGCATGTTATACAACTGGTTGGTCATTCAAGTATCCATAAATTGCTGAACAATATCACCCAAATATTAAATCAACAATTTTCAAGGTCAAGAAAACAACCAATTCTCTTATCTTAAAAGGCATGCAAACAAGGCTTATTTCGATTTTCTTTCACACTACAAATCAACTTTGTAAATGTAGTTTTTACATGAAACGTTATAAAACTAAATTTCAAAATCAAGAAAATGAAATTGTATATTGAATTTAGTTCTGTGAGCAATGCAATTAAAGGATAATTGATTTTTGTTCATAAAGCCTAAAGGCCAAACAAACAAGAGATTTTTTCACTTATCAGGATAGTGATAAATCTCATCTTTCAGGTAATTAGGTTTGTGCAAGACATCGTTGCATGTGTTAGTCTGAATGTCCAAGGATATTGAAAGATAGATGCATTGTAAGCAGTTCATAAAACACAAACCGACAGTCCTAGTAGCGGGATTCCTTCCTGCCGAACAACATAAGAACGCAGAAGGTTTGGATCCTGATTCAAGAAAAGAATGAGGATATCTGTTCTGCATCCATAAGAATGGTATGCTGTTAGTGGCAGGTAGGGAACCATTGAAATTCAAAAAAAAATAAAAAAAAAAGCCAAAAAAAAATAAAAACGAAAATGAACAAGTTACCCAGTTAGGACAAGTTTCTTGTCTTGACTCTGCAATATATCAGCAATGATGTCAAAGATACCTTCATTCATGAGCTCCCTACAAGAAATGAGGATTTGATTGTTTTACCATTTGATCAAGAAGAAAGCAAAATACAAAAGAAACTACTCTAATCTGATTTAACCACAGAAGACAAAATCCTAATCTTGATACATACAACTTCTGCATCACATACCTAAACAGTCGGAGCTGCTGGACCATCTGCATGCTCTTGCTCAAACTACAAAACTCGTGCAAGAAATATACCTATATGCATCGGGAAAGGAAACATATCAAGCTGGAGGATATCATAAGAATCACACAAAGCTGTAACCATACATTAATAGGAAACAGAAAACAGCAACACACTAACCTGCCAATAGATTCCAAAAATTTTACAAATTGGACATCAGCATTGCTGTTCAGTTATGACAAATAACTGGCATTTAAGGATGATTTTAGCTAAGTATTTCAAAGTAAGAACTCTTTTTCCCAACTAATATTTTCAATGTAGCGTTACCCTTAAACCTGTTACCATGGAATTGAACATGGAAGCCAATCCATAAAAGATATAAAAGGACTTGGAGCATTCCACAAAAACAAATCTATGATTCTGATCACAAGATGAAATTATCCCAATAATAAATGGAATCCCAACAAAAAGATGCTGGTTTCACACACAGATATATTTCATCAAAGGAAGAAGATGGAATCTAAAACCCACTACATACATGTAAACCATATTATTAGGAAAATCTTCAATACCAAAAGCCATAATACACACAAAGAGCATCTGAAATAATATAAAAAAGGAATTTTTAACCTCGTATCTTAGAATTAAATTCAACATGTTTGAACAGTTTGAACACAGTTTGGTAAAACAGGGAAGTCATTGTTCATATACCTAGCTCACCACCTAAATGTCTCAAAAATAAGCATCAACAGAATCAGCAGTTTTTAATTATTTGAAAAGTCCAAAGAAAAGAAGTAATTGTTGAGAAAGTGAGGGTGCACTGCACAGAAGAGAATTTTCAACCATGTTAAAACAAATAATAACTTATCGATTTTTGTTCCATCTTCAAAGTTGCACTTTATCTATTAATTGACAAACCAAACAAAGATTATTTAGATGTTGACAATTACCAAATTTTTCTTTGATTCTGCAGATGTGGTGGGCGATCTCAACCTAGCAAACAATTCCTGAATAAAGGTATTGTCATCCTTTAACAAAGAAACAACCTATAAGGAAACAACAGGGTCAGAGTTGAACTTATATGGACCTTGTAATGTATAATAAAATAATGAGTTTTTGAATCTTACAACAGCATTATTTGCATGAACTATGGAATTCAGGTTTGCAACTGTGGCCTCATCCAATACTCTAGCCAAAACAACATCCTAAAAGAGATGATGAATGTAAGAACCCCTTTTCCAAACAGCAAACTGAGTCATCCCAAACTTCAGCATTCAAGAAACAAACCTTCAAATAACCAACTCTGTACGTCTGATGTATCTTTGACAGGACATGGGGATCTTTGATTGGTATGGCCTTAAACAATGGAGTGGAGCAAGTGTCAGCAATAAATAAGACTTCACTAAATAACTTCACCAAACCCACCCCCCCCCCCACCCCCCCAAAAAACAAAACAAAGAAAGAAAGAAAAAGAAAAGAAAAAATTGGGTTAGCAATAATATCTTACCTCCTTGAAAACAACGTGCTCTTTCAGAAAACCACGATGATGTTGGACATGAGAAATCTCAGGATCATCTGAAAACAAAATGTAGAATAAGCAAATGATGAAGGACTACTTTACAAAAGTATCAACCAATTATAATTCTTCTTCAGCGCTCAGCAACAAACAATGCTATGTCCAATACATGTGAAGTTTAAACACAAGGTGCAATTTTTTTTGTGAAGAGAGAGAATTATGAATGGAAAATATTAAACAATTATCAATCACTCAACTATATATGAGAAAAAATAATGATTGTAAACAGACCACCAGGCAGCTTAGAAACAAAATCAATCACAAATGCGAACAGATGGAATGTTTTACTTTTACCAAGCAAGAATTTGAAACTTATATTCTGAGCATAGGTCTAACTTAAACATGAACCACCACATAATTCACATTGCTACAGCACTAGAATTATGCAACTTGCACAACAATTTGCTTGGCAGATCCAATGTTTGTTGATGTTAGAAGAAAAAATAGTAGTTCTGTCCATTTGAAGAAATGGAAAAAAAAACGACCATAAAAATCTCAATCAGAAAAAAAAAAAGAGTTGAAACAATAACTGCTTGAATGCCAGATGAAAAAAAAAAAGGATGACAATCATAAAATAGGAACCAAGATCTATCAAACAGTTGTTGTAGCTGTGACCAAAACTGCTCACCACTCTCTTGTAATCAAACCATACAAGCTAAAATATGCCAAAATAATCTATGATATAATAATACTTCAATATTTCAAAATTAGACGTGCAAAGGATTAGAACCAAAATGCTCCAAGCCAACAAAGAGAGAGAACTTACACTCAAGTGAACCAATAACATCCATGATCAATTCATCCCCAAATATTTTCTCAAAGATTTGAGGACTGTTGAACAAAACTGCAGGTAACAACACACAATTCAATGTCAGTCAACAAAGGGCAGGCAAACAAGCAACGTATAATGAAATACAACACCGGGTAGGAGTGAAGGAGCACTCACTGATCCCTCTGACTATTTTGAATATCATGTGAAGACCATCAATGTTTTCTAGGTCTTCACAGATTCTGAAAACATCCATCAGCTTCTGGAAAAAATCTTGCTGCGCAGAAAATAAAATTAACAGAGAATGAACAATCAATCATGTTAACCTCACCATAAAGTCAGATGCACCATCCAGTACACGGATCCAATTTTACTCCCTATCAGCATCTAGCCAGACAGATTTAGACAAGACAAAATGATATGTTGTATGATTACAAGATGCAAATTCAACCACTCTTGGTAACCATGTTTCAACTCCTATCTCCAGAATATTCACAAAGCAGCTTCAGAATCTACCTCCAATTACATTAAACCACATTTTCCTTCGGTTTCAGTTCAATACACAAACAATTGGACTTGAGAAAGAAGAAATATCCCACAGTAAAAATTTCAAATATTAAAAATGAATTATATAGAGCCATAAGCCTAACTTTCAACTATTAGTTGAATGTTTTAGGTCAACCATTTCTATTTCTTTTAAGCTGTGGAGCTGAAGTGTGAAGATCTTGCAAATTGAATATTGATCATATCAACTAGTAAAACAAATTCAATGAAAGAATGCTCTAAGAAAAGAGTAGAGTTGTATGACATGCAGGCGATAGGATCTGAGAAAACATGTAGCTAAAGATGAACAGTCTTGAACCAAATTTAAAATTGATCAATAGTTCATCATCAAAGCACACAGTGACCAGGTCAAAATGATGGAAAATATTTATGCAAAGCTTACATCATTCAGTATAAGCTCTGTCAGTCTCATCTGATCTGCAGTACCACTCTCAGACACAGTCTGCAAAGCAAATTCATTCAGCTCAATTAAAAGATCATCCATGACCATAAAGTCAATAAAGAGCTCAAAGTGTTTCTGGCCAACTTGTTAATCTTTTATTTTTCATATCAATAACATACCAGCCTGGAATCTACACTAATCCTGGATTTCAGAGCAAGGAATTAAAACACTAAAATCAAAACAATAGCACAAAAATCAAATCAAGTTGAAAAACAGTTTAACTATGATGTAGAGCGAGAGAAATGGGACTTCTGTTAAAGCAGCTTATCAGAATAACCAAAAAAAATTACAAGACTATAATTATTTGCCTTGCGAGAACTGACTGAAAAATACAACTGAATCAAATGAAAAAAGAATAAAAGCAAAGTAAAACCTTAAGGATCAAAGGAAGTGTGGAAAGTTCAACAGCAGGCAATTCTCTCAACTCACTGTTCATGCTGTGAAATGTCTCACCTGCAAATTTTAGAAAAGAGATGAGACCACAGGTGCTCCAAGCAAAATAAAACTAATAATAACATGACACTGAACCAGAGCAAATCAAGATGATCTCTACAAATAGTAAGAAGTTTATGTCTGTGGAAAGATCGGAGAAGGCGCTCCCAATAATCGGTATACTTAAACAATATTATTGAGATCCTTCAATATATTTGTGGAGAACAAGAAAACCATTCAATACCAACTAAAACTCTTGTTGTATGTCCTCAAGCTCATTCAAAATTCTCCTTCATTTAGAAAACAAATGTTGACAAAAATATTAATAATATACTGGAATACATCAAACATGTGGTGGTGCCATGAGGTCAACTTGCACATTATTGCCTTGTAATATGACAGATAAAAACATTAAAGTTTCTCAATCCTCAGTATTGAGAAAATATGATTTTCACTCTAGAATAAGATCACTTTTGTAGCTGATTCACTTCTGCTTGTAATGCTCAGGCATCCAGATAGATGAACCATGACTACACTTTATTATATTAAACACAAGGCACGCAATCAACATGAACAAGGATGGCAAATCTGGACCACTTAGAGGAGTACAGATAGCGAATGATTTGGTTGCTCCTCCAAACACAAGGTTCACAGGAAAACACAGAAAAGGAAAATAACAACACCATCAACAACAACAACAGATCAGGACACTTTAGAAATGTATGGAACAGCCAGTGAATTGGGTTGCACCAGATAATATAATATGTCCTTTCACAATTAGGGAAGATCCAAATTTGGTCCTTTTGGGAGAAGGGAATTTTTTAGAACTGATTTTGAGAACTGCGATCCATGTACGCTGCATGTTCTAGATACAATCACTAAAAACACAAAATTACAAGATGCTTTGTTATTTACATAGGCAGTGCGTTATTTAAATTGAATGGAATACTTACTGTTTAGAGTACTGAACTGTAGATTTCTTTGCACATTACAGATATGATCCCTAAATGAAATAAACATGGTTTAATACAATCACATTACTGTAGAGCAAAGAGAAAATTAAGCGCAACAACATCAGATATAAACATAAATTAATACCAAATGTACGAACACCCTGTAGTTTCTTGGAAGCTTAGTGCTAATTCTGTAGAAAATTCTGGATCTCTCCATGAAATTATTGTATCTGAAAAGG
>Ga0307508_10007164_pt1 | contig 10384 bp, 13 predicted proteins | sample 9_EM_MG_FD_203089 | JGI IMG/M metagenome (GOLD analysis project Ga0307508, IMG submission 203089) | Populus trichocarpa ectomycorrhiza microbial communities from riparian zone in the Pacific Northwest, United States - 9_EM | ecosystem: Host-associated > Plants > Roots > Unclassified | place...
GCCCCCCCCCCCCCGCCCCCCGCCCCCCCGCCCCGCCCCCCCCCCCGCCGGCCCGCGCGCGCCCCGCCCCCCCCCCCCCCCCGAATGAGTGAGTGAGTGAGATGGATAACGGATTATGGCATGCAGTTGAGTAGTCGGTAATAATGGCAAGTTGTATATGGGGAGGAGGATGAGGATTGAGGGGGGACTGACCTACACACAGAGAAGGGAAAGGAAAGAAAGAAAAAAAGAGTCGACGACTTTTTTTCCTTTCGGATGCAACTTTCGCTCGCTTTGGTATCGACTGTTTGGAGAATTGGGAGGGGTGTGTGGTGCGTGGGGAGGATGGATGATGTGTAAGAGTTCAGTCAGTCGGGCGGGTGATGAATAAGTTAAAAGTTGTGGGAGGAGGGGAGGGAGAGAAGGGCGCCAAGCCCCCGGAGAAACGCCAAGCGGTCAAGGCAATTTAGGGTTTATGGAAGGAGGGGGGAGTGGAGGCGAGATATGTAGAGTACAATGTATGATGAGAGAGGGCAGGAGATTCATTCGGGAGGGTAAGCGCGGGATTAGATATAGCGGAGTGTCCGCAGCCCGGGCGATACTGCTTGTCCCGTCAGACCCCGTCCAGCGGTCTGAGTCAGTCAGCCGCGGCCATCGTGTTCGCGTTGCCCTTGGTACTCATGCAGAATATGCATACATAGATACGTACCATATCTACCGGTACTCTAGGTACTCCGCTCCGTGTATCCCAGAGTACATGCCCATAGTTTTTGTCTCGACGTCTCCTTCCCTCGGCAAATTACATTCTGCTCTACCGAAAGTAGAGTACATACATACACCCCGCCCAGCCCCCCTGGTCAATGATTATTAAACAAGTGGCCTGTTATTACAAATCAGTGCGTGTTCACACGTCACACGTGTCCCGCAAGTTGCAACTATTTCTGTACGTAGACTAGACATCACGGGTCTTCGGGAATCAGGGTGAAATCGCAGTCAAGTACTGTGCTCCGTATCCTTCGAAATTCAAGGCTCAGGCTGTACAGTACACGGCTAGAAAACGCAGCTGCCTGCTGATGCTGCCTTCGGTTGAGTTCCTCCGAGCCCAGACAGGCTTGGAACCATGTCCTCTAGTTCCCTCCACTCTAGATAGGATGACAAACGCCCCGCTGACTCACAATCCTCACGGCCGATCACCCGGAGTTCGATGCTGAAGGTAAGGTCGGGCGATTTCGATTACACGGCAAATCACAATAACGACGCCCTTCCACGCGGCGGGGTGACTCGCTGGATACCTGTAGGGAATGGAGTAACTCTACTCAATGTGGAGCAAGGGATAATGGTGGTCAGCCCACACCTCGGAAGGGCGAATGCCAAACGTTAAACCCCCCCGGTTGGCAATGCCAAGTTCCGAAGTGGGGGATCGGTGATCGAGTTCCTCCGGAGCTGGAAGCCGGACGCCGGACCAGAGCCACCTGCGGCGAAAAGACGTTCTATGTGCCCCAGCAGCAGTACTCGGTTGACACACGGCAGAGGATACAGTAGGTGATCGTTTCCCCCCTTCCAGGCTTTAGGGCACCCACCGTTCGTGGTCCCCAGATGTGCAGACGATAAACACTCCGCTGTCCTCCGGGGGAGTACTCGATCACGAATCTTAGCCTTCACCCGTGACGGCGCGCAGTCCTGGTTTCTGGCCCAGGTCCAGAACGCAAAGCGCCATGGACGGGTTGGGCTAGGCAAAACCTTAAGCTTCCACTGTCTCCTCGTCGTCACCGTAGTCGTAGCCAGAATCAGTTGACGGGACGGAGAAGCAACGGCTTCCTCTCAGAAGGAATAGTCATGTCGTCGCAGGCGCTGACGAGGTGCTCCCAACCGATCCTAGGACGTGCGCACGCAGCATCATTGACCCCTTGAAGGTGGCTCGGCGGGGGGAACGCCCTCGCCCACGCATGATTCGACTCGTCCAGGACACCAGCGCAATTCCACCGTCCGCCACCGTCCCGCCGAACCGAAGATCGAGCAGTTCTTGCGTGGTGTTGTGATTGCAGGTAGATTAGTATGTACACAGCTCGTGCTCCCTGTTGGGATGGTGTTGGGAGGGAGCAAGGCTTGGCCGATAGTGTCTACCTGACATTTCCCGTTTGTCAGCTGCTACTCTACACTAGAACAACCTCCATCCGCGCCTATGGCACTTCTCCGCTCCCGTTCATTGGACGGACGTCCTGACTCGTCAGGCCCAGTACGACACTCATCCGGGGGTTCATAAACCGGCGCATGGGTTACCGCAAGTCAGTGCTGACTTGCTGTGGAGCTGAGGGGGCTAATGAGTTCAGGAAACATCAATAAATCAATGGGAATACGTAGGTATTCGTGGGAGTAAGGACCTCAAGGTATCACTCATCTCATTAGAATCGCTTACTAACTAAGCGCCTACTGGATTATGACCAACCACTCTCACCCTTCCTCATGGCTGCAGCCTGGCCCCGGTCGGATGTACGCGCCCCAGGCAAGAAAGCACATTGAGGTGCTACGGAGGGCCAGACCGGATATCACTATTGAGATCCGGTAGTGCCTAGCGCACAAGGGCGTTACACGTAACGAGAGGGCCGACGAGTGGGCTAAGTTCGCGGCAGAGAAGCCAGATGCCCGAGGGGCGGAATGCCTAGGATACCCGGAGAGGACAGAGGCGAGGGAAATGCCACTTCCCCAGGTCTCTTGCACACCTCAAGGGAGAGATCTCAAAGAGGTGGGCCGAGGCTAGGCAGTGGGCAGGAGGTCGGGCCTCCAGGAAGAAGTACAAAATGCCGAACAAGCAGAAGCCAGACAGTACGGTAGCGGATAGTTCCAAGAGGCCCGCCTCTGGGTTCCACCAGCTGAAGACAGCTCACTGCCTCACTGGGCAGTACCTGAACTGGACGAAGAGCCGGTCCACCGCTCAGTGCTGGTGGTGCCCGTGCAGGACACAGACACGGGATCACCTCTTCAAGGCGTGCCCCAAATGGAAGGCCCAGCGGAAGATCCTGTGGACAGAGGTGCGGGAGGAAAGCGAGAGGGGAAGAGCCAGTTCGAGATCCGGGATCCCCCCCGCCGATGTGAGGTGCAGCCAGGCGGTACTAGACTTCCTCTCTGCAACGGATGTGGAAGGCTAGTGCCGGCCGAGGAAGACGCGGGGGGAGCGAAGTGCCAGAGTGGGAGCTCCGAGAGCGCAGGGAGCGGAAAGGAGAGGAGGGCGGAGGCGGAGGAGCTGGGTGCCGATGGTGAGGAACAACCTCTGTTTCTCCCCACGCCCTCGTTCATGGCGTCCGCGGAAGAGAACTAGTGGACGGTCTCGATTTCTTTCGTTCTTTCTTTCTTTCGTCTTTCCTCTGGTGCGCTTCATATCTTCTTGGGGCAGGCCCGGGCGGAGGGCAAAGGGGGAGCTTGCAACGTGCCACCATCGCGCGGACAACGGACAGAAACTGGTCAAATGTAAGCCGCCATAGTCTATATAGGCTGAATGCGAGTATGGAAAAACGAAAAAAATCCCTCATGGCTGCAGAGGGCTGTTGGTAGTAAAGTAGTCAGGGCTGGTATGTATGTTGTCGAGGAACGGATGGTAATGTCGACGGCAGCTGTATCGTCGGCCCCGGATTGCCCATCAGCCTCCAACATGCCACTACAAAACTGATCACCACAGGCTGGGAGATCTTTCACTTCCCGGGCCGTCCTGTAACGGTACGGCTGCGTCTCCAACCCGGGAACGCCGGTTAGATATATCGTCACTATCAGCTCTGGGAAGGCGTAAACTCCTGAAGATGACGAAGTCTAGTCTCATTAAGAGAACATATATCCATCCCAGCGGGGGCTCCGGCAAGCTGGTCATAGAGCACTACTCGCCAAGCAGCAAGTGCCTGATGAGATATCTCACCCGGTGACCCTGTTGCTCCTTCGCGAGAACCACGCCGATATATAGACAGGCAACCGAGTTCGTCCGACCGTATAGTAGGTGGATAGGGCTAGATGATAGCAGCCGCGTGACGTGCTCAGGGGGAGAAGGCCCAGCTGAGTGATAATTCCTGTTCCACCGAATCCGCTTCGAAAGGGGGCTGTAGTCTTCCCGACCGAAAGGTCAAATCGGACCGTCTGCTGACAGTAGCCAAAGGATTGCTCCGGCAGGGTTGTTCCGCCTCCGTGTTGACGTCGATCGTGGTTCATAGCAAGCCCTCCGGGTTTCAAATCGAGTGATGCCGTAGTCGCGGTAGAGCTGCGGAGGACGTGATCTTGTATCCTATCTTCATTCCAGTGAGTTTGGTTTAATCGCCAGAAACTTACCGCAGAAAGCACATGCACGCCTTGTGTCTTGACATCAACCGACCTCCAAGGGGAGACAAGGTCGTAATCGTCTTATGTTCCCTGGGTTGGTGAAAAGCCTGAAGCTCCAACGCGTCACAGCTTCTCAAACGTCTTCGAGAGGCGTCGGTCGGAAGTTTGTAAGGAGTCGTAGGCACTATTGTAGACTTGGTTAATGGAGTGGAGCGATGGATACTGCCGTGGGATGCTGGAGAAATGTATTAGCGGAGCAGTCGGTACTCGAGTGTACCATCTGTGCGTCCGACCCGCCTCCCTTCCGCTCCCCATTCATTCATTATGGCGGAACTGCACAGCTACCTGTGCACATGAGCGTTCAAACCCTGACATCTTGGATCCCACGGGAAAGCGCAACCAACGCGTGTCGTCCCAGGACGGAGTATCGAGTGACAGAGAGACGGAGCGAACGTTTTGAGGTTTGGTGGTTCGAAAGAGAGAGAGAGTTTCGACGGTGCGAGGTGGAGGAGGAGGAAGATTCATTGACAGCCATGAACAAAGGGGGCACTGTCGCCATTTTCTGCGAGGTAGTAGCTATCTGTGAGAGGATAGAGGACGAGATTCGGAAAGTAACTCAGTTCAGCATCCTTCGGGAACCTTCCGGGGGAAAATCTCTGGTCTGACAACGGTCCTCTGCATGGGCCGTGGTGGGCTGGGAGCTCGTTTGCGTGTTCCGTCGTGGGCACTAGATGATTCTCATCGTTGTACTCGATGTTGATGCCCCGTAACAGCTCTCGTGGGTGTGTACCGCACTCGAATATCCCGCCCCGGAAACCGGCCGTAGTGTGAGTAGATGCTCGCTGCGGCGTGGAGATGTCCTGCCGAGGACCGCGATGATGTGTGGGTTGTTGCTGTTGCCGTTGCTACTGTTGTCGACAAGCAGCCGCTTTGCTCGTGATACATTATGTAGACAACAAAGGGGGCTGGTTTACAAAACACGCGAGTGAGCCGAGGTGAGGTTCCTGCATCTGGCAACCTACAGCTTGGAATCATTTAATCCGCTATGGGGTCTATGGCATCTACATACCAGCTCCCACCAGACCTTTCTTGAGACGGCATGGGTTTATGCCCGAAGATCGCTGCCGTCGGGCCTTCCATACCGCTGGCGGAGCAGAGTCCATGGTTGCAACCATTGCTATAGAATATTGAAGCACGTCCCCTCTCCTCCCTTTTCTAAAAGATAACGAGGAAGAGCGGCGAGCACCAAAAGAATAACCTAACGAAAAACACAACACCGTCCCAGCAGGAGCAAAGACACAGATACGGTCCCCATGGAAGAGTAGGTATGTATCTCCGTTGCAGTAGATAATCACCGTGGACGAGAGCCGCTTCTCCTGAGATTCCCACGGCTTCGACCGCCACACCTAGCCTGCACGCTTGCAGGCCAACCCTGAGGACACAGACCTCGAAAACTTCCAGTGTGTACCTACCAACGCAGAATAGGCGGACCCTGCGGCGTCTGCAAGCACGGCACAAGAGGACTTGAAAACCATCCATCCATCGATCTCTGGACAGACCACCAACTCCCACCGAGAATACTGCCTCTCGGACACGGTCGACCACGATCGGCAGGATCCGTCGAGTTTTCAGCGGTTGGCCTCAGATTATGCACCTCCATCCCAATTCGGCACACCACGTCCCGCATGGGAGTAGATACCGCGGGCGATTCCCCATATCCTATACCCCCCACAACCATAGCTTCTCTACCTCGTGCCCGTTATACCCGCAATCCATCCGCGCTGCCTTTACGGTTTCCACCCGTTTGTAGCAACAGTTCTTTCCGCCAAGAACACAACTTCCCCATAGGGCTGATACCTTCCCCTTCCGAATAACTGCGGACCCCACGGATATGGTACAGGTAATTCGATTGCGGGTAGACGGGTAGACGGGTAGACGGGTATGTAGTGAACTCCCCGGCGCCACATGGCTCCCACAAGGGCTACTCTAGATATAGCATATGTCGGAGCACTTGAAATTATCTATGGAAGCGTTCGAGCCATCCGGGTCCGGAACTCCATCCCCAGCAGAAAAGAAAAAAAAAGCGATGTTGAAGAGTGATCGCTTATGATCAGTCATCGCGACTTTGAGATAGGTATTGTGCTTAGTAGATCACTTCAGCGCGAAACTTCCCGCCTCCATCCCAAGGCGGCCGCATGTGGAGCTCTCTGACAACTCTGTGAGCTTCGCTCTCGCTCCGACAGCGAATCAACCATCTGCCCTCCGCGCCGAGTCCCCTCCCGTCCGCCTTCAAAACCCTGGTCGAAACGTTGTTCCCCCGATTCTCCAATACGACCCTCTGCACCCCCGCACTACCGCTTTCCGCATCCCCAGAACACAGTTCTATCTGTTTCTCCTCCAGTATCGCCCTGACCTCCTCCGTCCTGGGCAAGAGTCCTGTCGATCTGGTCCTTCCCCCGAGCCCGCAGATCGTGAGCAGAACGCATCGGCCGGGTGCACCCCCGCCAGCGGTGAGGACATTCTGCAGAATCACCTCTTGTTCCTTGATGCTCTTGCTACGCCGGTCAGCGTGCCGGAACTCTGGATTCGATCCTGGCGGAAATCTAACGACGGGCCGCCCGGGGACTTTGGGGTCCGAGAAGGACAGCATCTTTGACGTAAAAAAGCTGGCCGCCGTTGGGGTGGCAAATGTGATATGGTATATGGGGCGTCGATCGAGCGATCTGAAATCACGGAAGGGAATCACTGCAGTACACAGCACATTTCACCATCACCATCAGCCGTATGTCCCATCTCGAAGAAAATACACGAGAGAAAGGAATCTATCCATCTCTCGCGCGGGAGCAGGTATGTTGAAACCTCGCACGATGTCATGGTCGTCTTTGAAATCGGGAAGGTGGTGCTTTCGTGGGATCAGGCAACGTATGTCGGCCCCAAGCAGCGTCGTACCGACCCCCTTCAGTAGAACCGTCGAAGATGGTTGGAAATCCAGGTCGGCGGTGGCGCTGGTGGTCGTGGTGGTTGTCGTGGTGGTTGTGGTGGTATTCTTGCCAGCTAGACGGTTGTAAATAGAGCTGGATCGGCACTGAAGGAAAGGAAAAAAGAAAGAACCAGAAAATATCTGCGCAGGGACGACAGAGCAAGAGTTCATTCATTCATGCAAACGAAACTGCGGCTCCGCGTGCATACTGCGCACTGCGTGTAGAAAAGAGCACCAGATGCAGTTGGGAGCCAGTGATCTCTGGACAGCAGTTCCTGGGGGGGGGGGGACGGTTGGGACGAGTGGGTAGTGAGACAAAAATGGAGGATGTAGGGGGGGGGGGAATCATCAAGATGATGCACTACATACTAGCATCGCCCTTTTGGATATGGACAGGTGCCGACATAATCCTCCATTCTTGGTTTAATGGAAGCGTGCTGTCCATGATGCCGCCCATGCCGGAGGTTCGATCAGACGTCCCGCTGCGCGGATGCCGTACCGCTCGCTGAGCCCAACCACTCGCGTCCCTGACGATGCGAACGATGTCGGTTCCTGAACTGTCGGAACGTGGCTCAGCGTTCGTGGATTCCCCAGCCAGGGTGGAACTGCCGATTGGGACGGTGACATCGGGAGCCCGGTCAAGCGCACCACCACCGCCACCTTCACTACCATCTGCGGTGCGGCCAACAGCTGCTACCGACGCTCCAACGCTGGTACGTGACGCGGACAGTCCAGCAGCGGGGATTTCCGATGATGACAAACGCCGGTTCCAAGACGAGACAGCCCGGTGGGGGGAGCGGCACTGACAGGCGGGGAGCCAAGACCGCAAGAGCGTGTTAGTGGGCATGGGGAATCGAAGGAGGTGGGGGGGGAGAGAGGGGGACGATGAGGGTTTGAAAAGTCGATTGAGGTGTATAATCCTGTGTCTCTTTCTGACTGTCGCTCAGTATTTTTCTGATATGGGCCGACAAACGGACCAACGAGGGAGAAGGCGGGTCTATCGATGATGCGAAACAAGTAAGCGGGGGTTGGCTGGCATTGGGTACGCACGGCCGATTGGGACGATGGCGGGGTGGTGGTGGTGGTGGTGGTGGTGGTGGTGGTGGTGGTGGTGGGTGGTGGTGGTGGTGGTGAGTGCGTGCAGAGTCGAAGAAATAGATGGGTTTGCTGCCTGTCGTGTTTTGCTCTGCTCTGCTCTGCTCTGCTCTGCTCTGCTCTGCTGCAGGAGGACAAATAGGGAGCCGGAAGTGGTTGTGGGGGGTGAGGCGTCTGTTCTGGTACGGGGGGAGGAGTAGAGTTGGTGGGCGGGGGAGTGGGCGAGAGATACTGGTGTTCCGCGGTACGATGCGGGGAAGATGGCAGAGGGATGTTTTAATTCAGCGTCTCAAAGAACTCCGAGTATCGAAGCCGATGGCCATGGATGTGGGTGGGAGGGAGGGGCGGGAGCGGCGGATGAACGACTTCTGCGAGGGAGCAGTATTGGGCTGAAGATGGCGATGCGTCGGGATTCGTTCGTTCGCGATCGGAACAACCCTTTTTTTTTCTCGGGGGTTTTCGTTTCCGTTTCCTTTTTCCTTTTTCTTTTTCTTTTTTCTTTTTCGATAGCGGGCATCCAGGCCGGAGGCAGGGATTGGCGGGGAGCGGGGAGCGCCCACGAACACACGAGAGCGGCGCAAGACCAAGGGTGCGGTGGGGCTGTTCTGCACGACAGCGAGACATGCTGGGTACCCAACAGACATCGGACGGTACATGCTTGCATGGCTGGACGCCCAGAGAAGCCAAGCACCAGTTCCCGCAGACACCCATGCCCGCGCCATCAGCCGCAGCCACCGCCATCGCCACTACGCTGTCCAGCGCCAGCGCCCAGAAATCCCGCGGCTGCGGCTCTGCGCCAGTGCGTCGACCACGGATCGAGCGGCAGCACGGCCAGATCGCCACGCACGCCGCCCAATTGCCCGAGCTACCTCTGCGGTACGAGGACGGTACTGCCACTGCAGCTGCCGCCTCCAACTGGTGCGGAACCTCTCCGCTCGGCGGTCCAGTCCGAGCAGCAGGAATCCGAAGCGCAGTCGCTGCTCCCTCTTGGGCCACGAACAACACACAGCAATTAAATGAAACAATGACATTTCCGACCGCTGTCACCACCACCCCACCACCACCCACCACCACCACCACCACCACCACCACCACCATCAACAACACTGGCATCAATGAGGCGGCCCCACCACGGCCTCAACCGTGGTCCTACTCCTGCTGCATTCGCCTGCCGTCGGGAGGTATCCCGCAATAATCCGTGCTCCGGCATCACGACGTACGTGAGCAGTAGTTTGTAGCGCAGCCAGAACATGTGTAGCTGCGGTACGTAGAGCAGAGTAGATACGTATGCTCGGAGTGAGAAGTGAGGCAGCTGCGATAGAGTAGGTGCTAGCCAGCAGCGAATGCTAAGCGTACCAAATCTCTGCTTGTGCTGGATGGAACCAACCGCCCATCCCGCTAGCTCGCTGGCTGGCAGTCTTTCCAGTCAACACCACGCCGTCCCGTCAGCGATTCCACCATCGCACACTGCGGACAATTGCAACGTAGAGCACACGAGAAGCTCGCACTTATGCAATTGCTCTGTGGTCCACGGCTTCCTTCGTATCACTTTTTCTTCCCCCGAGATCACGGAGGAATGATACCGAAAACAAACTAAAAAATAATAATCAAAACCCCACCCCTGAGTCAAAAGAAAAGAAAGAAAAAGCTAAAATTAAATTGAAAAATGAAAATAAATAAAAAAATAAAAAAACTACAATTCGAACCTTGTAATTGCTTCTCCATCTCCACGGCCAGTATCGAGATGCTTCTCTGCTCGGTGCCTCCACACTATCCCTATCAGGGGAAAACTCAACTCTACGATTCTCGTAATCACACAAACCCCTCGTCCCATCATCCTTTGCCATCCCCTAAAAAACAACAACCATATAGCTCTCGCTTTCTCGTACGTGCTTGCGGCGGCAAAAGAAAGAAGATGGGACGAGGGAATCCCGGGCCCGGCCTGGCTTGGGGGCGGGGCCCCCCCCCCCCCCGGGGGGGGGGGGGGGGGGGGGGGGGGGGGGGGGGGGGGGGGGGGGGGGGGGGGGGGCC
>Ga0307508_10007165_pt1 | contig 10383 bp, 7 predicted proteins | sample 9_EM_MG_FD_203089 | JGI IMG/M metagenome (GOLD analysis project Ga0307508, IMG submission 203089) | Populus trichocarpa ectomycorrhiza microbial communities from riparian zone in the Pacific Northwest, United States - 9_EM | ecosystem: Host-associated > Plants > Roots > Unclassified | place...
GGTGGCTAGCCTGTAGCCATCTGTTGTTTTATGTTTCTGTTATCATTGTAAATCTGGGGTATGCCCCTTATAATGTTTGTATCTTCTTCTTTTAATACATACGTCAACTTACCAAAAAAAAAGAAAACAAGAATATGATCTTGATCTGAAAACAAGATGTCCAAATATATGGCGAATGCATCCTTTTATAGGCTAAAATTCAGAATTATTGATTTGATGACTGATTATTGAGTGGGTGGCCACCTCTTGACTTGGTGGCAACCATTATCTTCTTGTTTGAACAAAACGCCATTGCTAACGTCAGAATTTGAAGAGATAGTCTTCATTAAAGTTCTGGGCATTTGTCTCAGCTTTCCAACAAAACACGAATGAGCTCATTTGAACTTCTAGAACTCGAGATATGGGTTGAACACTGAACACTGAATAGTGTCTAGGCTGCAGGACATATTCCAACTTCTCTTTTGTTGCTACAATTTGAACTTGAAAATGGCCGTTTTGAATCTTGGACTCTTCATGAAAGTTTTAGGCCTATGTCTTAGCTTTCCATCCATATAAACCAAACCTAAATCTATATTCTACAGTTCCAGTTATGATCCAATAACCGAATGATGTTCCAGTTTAAATTGAACCAACATCTCTTCTATAAGCTTAGCCCTCTCTTTGTCTTCTCAATTTCAATAATTAAACACATCAATCAATCCTTTAAATTGTGAGATATCCCTGCATTTGAAATGAACATTTACCATAAATTAAAGATATCTTATATTATCAGACTTGTTATTATAAAACATGCTTAAGTTAAGGAATTTAATGATACTTTAAGTGCAATATGATGATATAAAACCTTGATAAAAATGCTCTTTTAAGTACTAATCATCAGCTATTAATAACTTCCTACCGAGTCTATCTTTAATATTTTACTTCACATATTCATACAACTTTATGCCATATTATTTTATTTGAACTATGCTCAACAAAAAACTGATGACATATATTATGATCTGGAATCCTTGTATATAGAATTCTTCCAAACATAACTATTTGTTCCTAACTACGATCAATTTTGTATATGGTTCTTTAAACATTAATTCTGATTGTGAATAGTGTATTATACTTTGTATTTCATCGTATCACTAAATGTTTTCAAATGAGATGGTTCACAACACTCATTACTGATGATCCTAGTATGGACCCCATTAACCTGAGTGATGTGAACCTCGTGATCACATGGTCACGCAACCCACAATCAAGATTGAGATCTGATCCCGGAAAGCTGAAAAAGTGTGACATAATGGAAACTGCCCCAAGGCACCAACACTATTGGAATGAAGTAAAATGATGCCACGAAGCCAGTTAATCCTCGATAAGTCAGATTCAATTCGTTCCAGAACTAAATAATGCAAGAATTACTCTCACACATTAAAACTAAAAAATTCAGAAATAATATTCATCAATAGCTACCGAAATTTAGGTTACATGTGTTTAAATAGTTCTTAAAATTAACCCTAATGGATCTACCCCTGTGGGTTGAACTGACCCAAAAACCTTAAACTGAAAAACCTATAAACTGATCCAAACAAGTCTTGGATGAAAGAAAATAATAAAAATAACTAATATGTCATTAAATAGCACCAGCCCTTCTTTCCTTGTGTAGCTAGGATGAATAATGAATCCTTATAAAAAAAGGATTCTAAAACATTAATGAATCTTTACCACACTTGGAGATTATATTGCTGCTCATTAAAGATTTTTCTAAAACTAGGAAATTCATGAAACAAGATCCCACATCCTTGTAGGAAAAGGATCCTTGCCAAATAAGAAGTCCACAAGTAAAAAAGAAGTAAAAAACAAAATTTGTACAGCCTGTTCTGACCCATATCACAAGTCCATCTCGAACTCTGATTCTCCTGAAACTTTACCCCGACATATAACAATACCTCTGGGATATTCAAGACAAGTTTCAGCTCGATCCAACAGTTGGATTTTTAGTTATTCTCAGAAGGGTAAAAGTGGACAGTAAAGAAATTTTACGACAAAATCCAAATCTGACGACAAAATCCAAATCTGACCTTGCTTGGATCGTATCATTCCCTCTCTCTGCAAGATGATTCATCCTCGAATCACCAACAAGTTTAATGGACAATCCCTTGGCCTCTTGTTGAAGCCTTTGGAGTTCTTTTCTTCCACGCAATTGCCTACAAGTTTTGACCAAGTTAGATTTGAAGGATTCATTGGAGTATCAAGAGAAGGTCTTGTACATTTTATCCATGTGTAAGAGGGGCCCAATTTAACCTTATTTGGGCAATAAGGAGAGGACAACAAAGGAAACAAAAGAATCTTATTACAACTTGGAAACAACATGGGTGACTACATTTTCCTTCTGTTTCTAGGATTAATGGGCTGCATGGAAGGCTATAATAAGCCTTGAATGTGTTCTGTAATATTTTATTTCCTTCACTTCTTCTCATGGTAGAACATGGATTTAATATTATAGGCTTTATTTTTATTTTTGTTAGTTGCAGTCCAAGGCTTGTTTGGGCTTAATTAATACCTTGTTTTTAGTTAGGATCCAAGGCTTGTTTGGATCAGGTTATGGGCTTTTCAGTTTAGGGTTTTTGAATCAGTTTTGTGTGGGGGTCGGTTCAGCTAACAAGGGTAGATCCATTAGGGTTAATTTTTAAGAACTATGTAAACACATGTAACCTAAAATTCAGCAACCATTGATGAATATTACTTCTACATTTTTCAATTTTAACATGTGAGAGTGATTCTTGCATTCTTCAGTTCTTGAACGAACTGAATCTGACTTATCAAAGATTAATTGGCTTCGTGGCGTCATTCTACTTCATTCCAATAGTGGTGTCTTGGGGCAGGTTTTTATTGTGTCACACTCCTATCAAACCTATTTTGGTTTTTCAGGATCAGATCTCAATCTTGATTGTGGGTTGCGTGACCACGTGATCACGAGGTTGGCATCATAATGATTCCTTTCCCTCATGAAAAATATAACTCTTATAATACTATATATGTTGCAGGTGTATATCACGAAGTGGGTATGCGCTAGTTGTGTCGTTTCACTATTTATAATTTTGTTAGGTACTTATTTTATGTACTATAAACACTTAAAATTGTGTTAATAATAACTACACCTTAAAATGCACTAAATGGTATGATTGTATTTCTAGTATGTGGTTATTGCATCTCTTTTGTTATGTGTGTGTGTGTGTGTGTGTGTGTGTGTGTGTATCCGTTATGCTTATGTTTTAAGTACATGGAAAATAGAAAGCATATAAGATGACTTGTGAGAAGCGATGTGGAAGAATCAATTGGAGAAACAATTGAACTGGTGGGTAGCTGAAAGCTACTACGTATATGTAATAGAGTTATTTGATATTATGTTACCCAGCAGGATAATAAAAAAATTAAGGAAATGTATAAGTTATTGGGGAAACTCTGTTGTAAATTTGGTAAACTAAAGCATCAATAATGGAATGTATTGTCAAATAGATTGCACAAAAAAAAATTACCCCATTATACTCAGACATGATGATTAGAAATATGAAAGTTACATGGAAATTTTAGGTCGTTACAAAAGTTGCCAAATAATGAATCTAATTCCATTATTATGGTAGCTTTGGATGTATGGAATCACAATGATTTTTGTATGCAAGAACTAAATCTTGAATAGACTAGATAATACACAATATGATGGCTCGATCAAGAATGCAAAGGCACTTTGGAAAGCTTTGAAAAAAAACTTCAAAGTTGAAGTTGTCGTTATGAAAATGTTCATAATCAACAAATTTCAAGATTGTCGACTCAAGGGTTGTTATGAGTCAAGTTCAAGAGTTCTAACGCACCTTACATGATATTTATGTTAAAGATATGGTTATATATGAATTCTTTCAAGTGGTTGTAATCATTGAAAAAATACCACTATCTTGGAAACAATTCAGGAATTACCTTAGGCATAAGAACAAGGAAATGAGAGTTGAAAATCACATCTTAAGGGTAAAAGAGGACAATAAGGTTTCTAATAGAAGAGCTAACTCTTCTAGTATAGTCCCTAAGGTAATTGTGAAAGAAGAATCATACCTCAAGCCCTTCTTTCCTTGTGTGGTTAGGATGGATAAGGAATCCTTATAAGGAAAGGATTCTGAAACATTAATGAATAATTGCCACACTTGGAGATTATATTGCAGCTCATTAAAGATCCTTGTGGAACTAGTAAATTCCCAAAACAAGCTCTCACATCCTTGTAGGAAAAGGATCCTTGCCAAATAGAAAATCCACATGTCAAAAGGAAGTAAATAACAGAATTCGTTTAGCCTGTTCTGACCTATATCGCAAGTCCTTCTCGAACATGGATTCACTTGAAAATTTACCCCAACATTGACAAATACCTCTGGAATCATCTAGTAAAGTTTTATCTCGATCCAACGGTTGGATTTGAAGTTATGCTCAATAGTGTAAAACTAGACGGTTTAAACTTTTACACCAAAATTCGAATCTGACCTTGCTTGGGTCGTATCACAAGGCTGAACCGTATCACATCATCTATAGTGTAGAACCCCAAGCTTTTATTATAAGAAGAATAATACGATATAAATATTGTTTTCTTTGGAGGGTCTAAACTAAAAAGAAAGAAGGACAAAAATTGTTAAAGAAAAAAGGATTAGGGTCAAATGTGAGATATGCAAATTAAAAGGGGGAGTAAAATGAATATAAGGGAAATAAGAGATATCAAAAAAAAGGAAGTAACAACCTCTCTTGGAAAGAGAGAAACCATCACTTTAAATAAAAGGGAGAAGGGAAATGAAGAACTCTCTATGAATTTTTAATTCTAAGAGAGAACACATTAGAATAAGAAATTGAGAGAAACACACACACACACACACACAGAGAGAGAGAGAGAGAGAGAGATTAGCCTTAAAAACATTAAATAAACAAGAATCCAAGAAAACAATATGGAATTTAAAGAAAACAATGAAAAATAGGAGAAAGAGGGAAATCAATCAAGAAAGTGATCATTTGTATTCAAAACTCATTGGTAAGGTGTCTTGAAACCATTATTCTCTTATATTTCTTAATCTTGAAATGAAAGGAAAAGCCCCAATTTGTTTTGTAAAAATTAGGATTCATGTAGATTGGAGAAAATTATTAATTTAGTAAAGATTTCATGAAATAATGTTGTAATAAAAAGTAATTATAATAAATAAACAACAAATTAAAGAAAAATCTAAGGGTAGAATCATTAATTAGGTTCGACCAATTAAGGAAAATTCTTTGTGTGATATTTGCTTGAATTTATCCATAATTATGGTGATATAAACATTAAGGATGTGATAAAATTAAGTTTAGGCATGAAAACTAGATGGAAAGATGAGTTTCTTGAATTCTTGAATTCCAGAGTTTAGAATAACATTGGGGCAAATCATGTTTCCTTAAGAAATAATGACATTTTATGATTAGGGAATAGAATTAAGGGTAATATTGTTGAAGATTTGAAAAGAAACCTTCAGGGAGGAAGATGGGGGTTTCAACCATCATGAGTTTTGTGGGGGAAAGTGGGATTTGTAATATTTTAGTGTGTGTCCTTTTAAGAATTCATCATTTGGTGTGTTAAGTATGTAACTTGAATGGGTATGAATTGATCTTGAAAGGAAAACTCAAGAATTTCAAGGATAAAGGTTTCGACTAAAGAAAGAAAGAAGAGGAAATTTTCTAGAAACGGACTGAAAATAGCCAGACTGATTTGAGAAACGGTCGGACCGTTTCTCAAAACAGTCAGCCCATTTTGACTATGTGTTTCGATCTTTTTGGGTTTTTTTTTGTTCATTTGGGTTTGTTTCAGGGAGATGGAAATTGTTTGATTTAATTTAACATAATAAATGTGTTTAATGATGATGACTAAAACACAATCTTAAGAAGATGAAGTAATGCATACACATATGACCTAATAAGGGCTGTTATAATAGTTTAATATGTGATAAAGGGCACAAGTATTCATGAGTAATAAGTATCCAAATTGTTAAAAGAATATTAAGAAATAAGTTTTTCATATTTAAGAGATGAATTTGATGTAAGACCCTGTGTGATGTAGGAGAGGTATCAGTTGCGGGACCCCAAGTAAACAGGACAAAGTGAGAGGAACATGTAGATGCTTGTCACTCATCCTTTTTAATTTACAACAATTTGTTTAAGTCTTTATTTTTAGTATTAATAAGATAATGATTTGTACATATTTATTATGGAATGATAAAGACTAATGAAGTTTCAATATGGTGATTATTTTTAGACAAGTGTTGTGTGCATGAATGTAATCCTAGGAATGAACTTTCACATAAATTGAAAATAATATATATGGAAAAAGGGAAGTGAGATAATTAATGTGCAAATTTAATAAATTGGAGTTTGAAAAGTTTTCTATCATAAATTTCCCGGTTAAAATATTTTGAAATGTTAAAAAAAATATTTAAACCAGAGATAAAGAGGGTAAGGTTAAATGTAAGGAAACCAAATTAAATTCAAATATTAAGAGGTGGAATTATAACAGACAAAAAGAGGTATAACTAAATTTGTACAAGGAAAAAGGAATGGGGTACAAAAAGAGGTGGAAAAAGTAAGTGGGGTCAGTGTAATTAAAAAAAATGAAATGAGACTATAAATATCTCATTTCCTTCTCCCTAAAGCCAGCGACAATGATAACAAAAGGACGAGATAAAAATTTGATTTTTCCACCAAAAATTGAGAGAGAAACACCAAAACTTGCGATGTTTATACAAGATTTAGATCAATTGGTAAGGAAAGTATCATTAGGCAAGGAAATTAGCAAAAAAAAAAGTGAATAAAATGTGAGGAGAAGAGAAAAAAAGGGTCGATTGGTGTGCAAAAAGGGAGGAGTTGAGATTTTTTGAATGGTTAAGGATCGAAATCCAATTTATCACTAGGTAAGGAGGCCTAAACTCTATTATGCAAACCAATTTGAATTCAATTAGGAATTAGTGTATTAATCTTGATTTTAAGTTAGGGTTCTTGAGAAGAATTTGGGGAAAATATAGAATTATGTGGAATTGAATTAATTAGGGTATTGTTGATGGTGCGAACCTCGTGATCACATGGTCACGCAACCCACACGCAAAGACATCAATTCCTGGAAAGCCAAGTAAATCAGGTTTGATAGGAGTGTGACACAAAGATAACTTGTACCTAGGCACCAGCACTATTGGAAAACGGAGACCCCCACCCAATGAATATTGATTCGCGAACGAGAAGTATAAAGATGACGCCACGAAGACAGTTGTTCTTCGATAAGTCGTTTTTCAGTTCTTTAGAGAACCATGGAAGGGAGATTATCTCACCAACACACACACACACACAAAGTGCGGCAACAAGAAGTTTTATTAATCTGAATATTGTGTAACCTTACATGTTTTGTTATGCCGTTATTTATACTGACTCTATACTTAAAGAAACCCTAATGGACCCCCCTTAGGTGGACTTATATGAAGCCCACTTACAATTGACCCAAATAAGTAATAATAACCCAAACACTAAGAAGAAAAATAATAAAAATCCAAAAATTATCATGCTAAATATGCTAGAATCAGATTTGTCATCCTTAAGAAGTCTTAAATAAACTAGGAAAAATCTGATTTGGAAAATTTGTGTTGCTCCCCCCTTGATGTCCTTGATTAGCTTGGATTTCCTTGTTTAACTTGGACAAATAAGATAACAAATTTCCTCATTTGTTGCTGATTTAATTAATTTCCTTATTAAGTTAGGAAAAACATTAAATAGTCCTCCCCTCTTTAGGAATAAGATATGGCCAACTTCCTTACTTAATTAGGAGAATAAATTGCTGACTTTTTATCCTTGTAGCATTAGGAAAAATAACAAGCCTAACAAGGCTGGTATTGGGCCGGACACATCAACCCCTTGTTCCACATGAATTGGGCTCTTTTTAGACCTGAACTAGATGAATTAAAGGTTGTCCTTCATGCTCCTTAAATGTCTCAAGCCTCTCTAGGTCCATTTTGCTCCATATGTTCCGAACAAGCCCATTCAATGCTTCTTTAAGCTTATTTGCCCTAGCTCTTGTGATTGGCCCAATTGGCACCTCCAATGGGTCGTTGGCATGATTATGCTCGGTGTTGGGCTGATCCGCATCAGTTGATTTCTTTGAATGTGAAATTATATAAAAATACCAAAAAAAATTCAATGGTTAAAGAAGCAAAGGTGGTCGACCATTGGAGGAGTGAATTGGAATAGAATAATTTATAATTTTCTTTGTAAATTGCATGTGATGTGTTGTTTATAATGTGAACAATGGCTAAGTAAGATAGTTATTACATGAGAAGAAGAAAGGAACCCTTGGTCCCCTTAGGCCAAGTGTTTGTCAAAGCAAGGTTAAGGGAAGGAGAGATTTTGAGATTTCGTATGTTAATAATAAATAGATTATGTGTTGAAGAAACTTTTTTTTAGCAAGTAAAGCATGACGATTCAGTTTTGCAAGGAAAAAAAAAACCATAGTTTTCCCTTGGGGGCTCTCAGCCCAAAATAGCCATAAAAGAAGAAAAGATGAATTGTGTGAATAAATAAAATGTCAATAAGAGGGGCAAGGATACAAAGTATAGTTTTAAATGAGAAACCATAGAACTTAACAAAAGTCATTTACAAAACTAAATCAAATGAATGTGTTATGTAAAATGAAATGAATCTATCAGCTATAATGTATAGCATATGGCTTGATTTAGGAGGAGTTGTGAAATGTAGGGTAAATGTGGAATCCAATGTGTATATTTTCCTAAAATGGTTTTGACCATTTTACATAAAAGGGCAAGTTAGGTTAAACTGATTCTTGGGAAGTCATTTAGTGAGGTTACCATACATATAATGTGGAAATGGTTGTTTTGGAGGAAGAGTGGAAAATGAGGATGTTTGAGGGTTCATTTAAATTGTTGACAAAAATAGACAAATTCATCTTCCTAATTTCTAGAAGAGATTCGACCCTAAAAATGTTAGAATTTGGGATAGGTTCCTGCATTGAAGTTATAGCCAATGATGTTAGCATTCCAACAAGACTTACCTCACTTAATTTGAAGTTCTAAAACTCTAGATGTAGGTAAACATCTAAGGAGAGGTCAATCTGCAACCTTTGCTGACAGTTTCAACAAATTGCTAGAATAGGTAATTTAGACGTATTAGGGGTAGAATTGAGTTTCTTTCCCTTCAGAAAAAGAAAATGTGTAGTGCTATGTCTTAACATTCAAAGGAAATAAGCCATGTTCAAAACCAAAATTTATAATGTTAGTTATGATTAAATAAAGAACAATGATTTTAAAAGATGTAATGGGAAACACAAATGTGAAGGAAGAAATTGTTGAAGGGAAGTCAACATTTGTTGTTATTATTGTTATTACGAGAAATGTAACTTGAATAGAAAATAATGTAGTATACATGTGAAGACAAAAAGGACCACAAGAGCTGTATAGCAAAGCATGGGTAGCATGAGCTGAGTTTCTGCAACAAGTACTTGTTCTACACCTATACCCTTTTTAAATGTATATAATTATGAAAATTTGTTTAAATTTTTGGATTGTATATATAAATGTTGCCAAAAAAGGAAACGTCTAATGAAATGGATGAGAAATGGAAGCAGACGTGATTAACTATTTCGAGTTAGGAATGGTTAATGATATCAATGGGTTCCATTGATATCGACACTACCCTGAACTTGATTAGTCAATTCTGAGTACAGGAGGCTAGTGATGTTAGTAAGAGTTACTAACATCGGCATGATCACCACGGAATATGGGGGATATTGAACTTGATTAACTATTCCGAGTTAGGAATAGTTAATGATATCGATAGGCTACATCAATATCGACATTATCATGAAACTAAATTAGGTATTCTTGATATGGAGGCTAATGATGTCAAGTGTAACGACCTGAAATTTTTATGTAACTTTTGAATTTCAAATCATCATGCAAACCTCTTGAACATGCGGTCAAGCAACCCACACACAAAGACACCAATTCCCGGAAAGCCAAGTAAACCAAGTTTGATACGAGTGTGACACAAAGCTAACTTGTACCTAGGCACCATCATTATTGGAAACGAAAACCCTCACCCAAAGAATATTGATTCACGATATAAGGATGACGTCACAGAGTCAGTTGTTTTTTAGTTTGTAAAACTTATTATTTCAGTTTGATTCAAGTTATTTCATGTTTATTAAAGTGTTCTTATAAATAATCATGGTTGGCTAATCTCTTTCTTGGATCCAAATCAAGGATGATGGTGGTTGAGGTGAGTTCTTTAAGATATGAATGAATCTTAATGTTTATCTTCTCATTTTCTTCATGAATGTTTTATTAT
>Ga0307508_10007166_pt1 | contig 10382 bp, 14 predicted proteins | sample 9_EM_MG_FD_203089 | JGI IMG/M metagenome (GOLD analysis project Ga0307508, IMG submission 203089) | Populus trichocarpa ectomycorrhiza microbial communities from riparian zone in the Pacific Northwest, United States - 9_EM | ecosystem: Host-associated > Plants > Roots > Unclassified | place...
TCCACCTGACCCTGAGAGGGTTAGGAATGAGGCTGATGAGATGGATGTTGATGTCGAGGAAGGTCAATGGGAGATTGACGAGATCATGGGAAGTTCCTATGATCAGGACGGCAACGTGAAGTACCTTACAAAGTGGGTGGGGTTTCCCGAGGAGGAAAATTGGACAGAGGAACCCTTGGAGTATTTTCTAGGCTCAGGGGATGGGATGATTAGGGCCTTCCACAGGAAGCACCCCAACGCGGCGAAGGATCCGAGGGTCAGACTGCGAGGTTGAGTCAGTACCTTTTCCTGGTGAAGCTATAAGGGGATCCAGGTTTATAATGGCTGACAAGACACCGAGGACATGGTGTGATGTAGCAGATAATGGTGTTTTCCTTGGTTAAAGATTTTTTGGTTTTATCTGCGAGGAGGTTTTCCTTTTTTCCTACATGTTAGGTTTTTTAGTTTTTAACAAGGAGGGAATAACAGTCAGGGTTGATGAACTTTGGTCAGAGGACGAACCCTTGTGAGGGACGGGGTAGTGTTACACCCAGTCCGCTGGTGACACCCCAAGACATGCAATTAGTATGACTAGCCGGACTCAATCTGAGGATTGAGGCCGAGTGAGATTTCATGAGTGAAAGTCACAGGCTGGGGCAAGCTCTGAAAGAGAGGAGTATTACCGACCCAACAGCAGCCAGGTGGTAACTCAAGGTTACCAAAGGGAAAGGGGATGAGTGGCAGCCTCAGACGGGGGTCTGGTCACATCCCTGGGAGGTGTCAAGGTTATCCTCCACGAGACCCATACTAAAAGCTACTAGTTGCCATATACCAGCAAAAATGTCAACTTTTTCTGGGTACAATATAACACACGAGCGGTGGGGCAGGACGCGCGAGGCGGAACGGGTCCGGTGGGTATATGAGGGGAGCCAGACCATCTGTCAGTTGTTTGAAGAAGATCGGACCTTAACTTGTTAAGTTACAGACATCAGGAAAAAAAAAATTGCATCCAGAGCGTCCGGACGCACTAGACGTGCTGGACGTTTCTGACGCAACCTGCTTAACTCGGACGCAGTTCGCCATGTGACCGTGTGACTGGATGCAGCTCACCACGGCATCTGCTTACCGGACGGAGCGTGTCAGGGCATTTTCCTTCTGGACGCAGCCGTGTCAGGGCATTTTCCTTCTGGACGCAGCCATGTCAGGGCATTTTCCTTCTGGACGCTGCTGTATCAGGGCAAATGGCGTCTCGACGACACGTGTCATGGCACTGCGGTCACGCTGGCTGTTAAGGCACGTAACATCGCAGCAAATACTCTTGTCGCATTCGTAAACATGCAGCGGGTTCCAGGCATAGTGACTCAGTCCAGTTCTATTCATTATATCTAATGTACATCTATATATGCTACTACTACACTTCGCGCGGAAACATAGGAAAGTTGGCAAATACGACACGACACGTTGAGTACGACGTGATGATCATGACAAGATGAACACGACGCGATGAGCACGACGACTATGAGGAGGATGGTGATGAGCACGCTGGCGGCGGCGAGGACGATAGCAAGTAGGACGTGGCGAGTATGATTGCTACCTTTGTAACATGGTTAGCGCAGCTCTCAGAGTGACAGACAGCGGGAAGTTGTACAAAACAACCTGACAAGTACGATGTCAATGAGGGTGCCGGCGGTGAGAACGATAGCGGGTAGGACGCGGCAAGTGTGGCAGCGAGTAGGACGCGGTGGGTATGGGAGCGAGTAAGACGCGATGATTATGTAGCAAGCTTTGTGACATGGTTAGCACAGCTCTCAGAGTGACAGAGACACCGGGAAGTTCTACAATACACAGTGAGGAGTATGATGTCAATGAGGGTGCCGGCGGTGAGAACGATAGTGAGTAGGCCGCGGCGAGTATGAGCGCGTGTAAGACGCAGCGAGTATGATGTCAATGAGGGTGCCGGTGGCAAGAACGATAGCAAGTAGGACGTGGTGAGTATGATTGCAAGTAAGCCGCGGCAACTATGATGGCGAGCTTTGTGACATGGTTAGTACAGCTGTCGGAGTGACAGACAGCGGGAAGTTGTTCAATACAACGTGACGAGTGCGATGTCAATATGGGTGCCGGCAGTGAGAACGATAGGGGGTAGGATGCGGCGAGTGTGGGCAAGTAGGACGCAGCAAGTATGAGAGCAAGTAAGACACGGCGAGTATGATGGCGAGAAAGGCGCAACGAGTAAGATGTCAATTAGGAAAATGTCGACGAGTAGGACGAGGTGAAAGGAGAAGAAGAAAGGGGTCTATCTATGAGTGATGAGCGAGCCGAACCTTGCGAAAGCGCAAGCGTTAGTAGTGGGTTGGCGCTTTCTATTGCCATTGTACTCGTCGCGTGATTCACGCCATCATACTCACCACGACTTACTCGCCGCGTTCTACTTGCTATCATCCTCGCCACTGGCGGTGTGCTCATCGCCATCCTCCTCATAGTTGTTGTGCTCATCGCGTTGTGCTCATCGCGTTGTGCTCATCGCGTTGTGCTCATCACGTTGTGTGGTATTTGCCAACTTTCCTTTGTTTCTGCGCGAAGTGTGGCAGTAGCATATATAGATGTACATTAGATAGAATGAATAGAACTAGACTGAGTCACTATGTCTGGAACCCGCTGCGTGTTTGTGGATGTGACAAGAGTATTTGCTACGATGTTCCGTGCCTTGACAGAGAGCGTAACCGTGGTGCCATGACACGCTTCGTCTGGACGCCATTTGCCCTGACACTGCTGCGCCCAGAAGGATAATGCCCTAACACGGCTGCATTCAGAAGGAAAATGCCCTGACACGCTCCGTCCGGTAAGCAGATGCCATGGCGACCTGCATCCGGACACACGGCGCCCTGGCATACGGCGTCTGAATGCACAGTGCGATGGCGAGCTGCCTCCGAATTCACATTGCCTGTACGTTTCGCGTTGGGAGCGGTATGTGCCCTGCCAGGGTGCATCTAGAGCATCCCGAGCGTCTGGTGCGTCCGGACGCAGATTTTTTTTTCCTGATGGAGACGTATTCTGCTGTTAACTGCGATTGCTGCGGCACTTGTATCAATGTCACCAGACATTCCTGGAAGCATCTAGACTCATAGATTGTGACCACGGATGCACCTGAGAAGCATTTAGCCAGTAAGGACTCCGATCAGGAGCACAAGGGTGACGACACCTACAAGGGGGTGCAAACGAAGATTGTTTGCAAGCGCTCAGATCGAAGATCTTCTGGGTCCATACCTATCAATCAGTGCTACGTCGCAATCAACCATATCTCTCTCGGATGAGGAGAGACGCTGCTGCATAATACCGAGGTATTGCGCTTCCCGAGTCAGCCCGAGGGAGGATAGCTAAAGAGTCAGCATAACATTTGAAGAGCGCCAGTTTCCTACCTCGAGAGGCATCAGCAACGATCAGTCGGAAGTTGAGCCTTAACAATATTACATTGTTTCTGGGATCAACTCTCTAGTGATATTTCGAACGCGAATCTCTTAGTGAATTTTCCCATCCGCACCCGTGCGAATCTTTCGGAACTACACAGTCGCTCTGCTGCCATCATACAAATGTTGCCCGCTCAAGGGTGATAGACTGTTGGTGACCACCTGGGCGATTGTGCCATTGGTGAAACTCCCGAGTGTTACAATCAGCATCAGAATCAGTGAGACAATTCTGCCAGCTAATCCACCAAGCGTATCCAGTGAACGAATTCGGCAAGCGAATTCAGCAAATGAACCTTGCAAGAGAATCAGTGAGAGAATTAGCGAGATATTCCAGCGGACCGAGAGTGAGTGAATTCAACAAGAGGGTTGACTGGATGTGGGGTCAGGCAAGTGGCAAAATACATTGGCGATTGTTGATGTTCCTCAGAAATCTCGATGTTGTTGTGTAAAGAAGAAAAAAGAAGAAGAGTAAGATGTAGGGATGGTTGATAAAAGGCTATTCATCACTGCTGGCTAGTGACTCATCCAGTAGTCCATCAAAACTTAATTATTGCATCTAGATTGGAGAGCCAAGCTGACAATTAGCCAATACAGGCGAGACGAAAATGACGTCTCTTGCTGGATTCCCGAGTAGTACCTGCTACTCAATTCTCTTGCTCGTTTCACTCATCGAATTCACTAGTTTGATTTGCTCACAGATTCTCTCACTGTATTCACTCACAGGTTTGGCTCCATCAGCAAAAAAATGGAAAGTTGAAATATATTGCTTTTTTTACAGGTAAGACATAAATTTGAACTAATATTTCTCGAGGTTTCAGCTAAAAATAAAGCACTTTTTTTTTTTCAATCCTTACAGGAGCAAAATATAACCTCCCCTCTTACAGGAGTTAGTGATACTTACTGGAGCTATAGGAGCTACGGGAGCTCCCTAGGAATTCTCAAATTTTTTGCTGATGTTGCTGGATTGGCTTGCTAGATTCTCTCTCTGGATTTGCTTGCCAGATTCTGTGTCCGCTTTTCTTGCTAGACTGGCTCATAGCTCGCTGGATTCTCTCATCGATGCTCTCGCTGATTCTCTTGCAGGATTCTCTTATGGAATTCACTTGCTGGATTCGCTTGTTGATTCTCTTGTTGATTCTCTCACTGATTCTTTCACTGATTCTCTCGCTGCATTATCTGACTGATTCTCTTACCCGATTTGCTTGCTGAATTCTCCTACTAGTTTCTCTCGCCAATTCTCCCACCAATTCTCTCTCTGTTTCTCATGCTGTTTCTATCATTGATTCTCTCGCTGATTCTATGGTAGTTTCTCCTGCCAAATTCTCATGCTGGATTCGCACACCGGATTCGTACGATGTTTCTCTTGCTGTTTCTCTTGTTGATTCTCTCGCCGATTCTCTTGCTGAATTCACTTGCCGTATTCACTCACCAGTTTCACTCAGTGTTCTCTGCATAATTCTGTTGCAGATTCTCTTGTTGATTGTCTTGCAGATTCTCTCGCCAGGTTCGCTCGCTGCTTTCGCTCTCCAGATTCGCTCGCTATTTCTCTTGTTGATTCTCTCACAGATTCTCTTGTTGATTCTCTCGCCGATTCACTCACTGCATTCACTTGCAGATTCTCTTGCCAATTCTCTCACAGATTCTATCACCAAATTCTCTCACCAGATTCGCCATCGGATACGCTCACTGCATTCGCTAGCTGGATTTTCTTTTGTGATTCTCTCACTGGATTTGCTTGCTGGATTCTTGGGTCAGAGTTACATACTCCATCTTGTTACCGAATGCTGTCTTTGCTCATTATTCATTTCTCTCTTCTTGCAAATTTCAAATGTATTCTTTGCATGCTGTCACTTGATGGTGTGATGTCATTTTGTGTGTGAAGTTTTTGTTCCTGAATTGTGTAAACAGATATATTTCACCCTGTATAGTGAACCTGAGACTTCATGAATAGTACATGCCGTACCATTTGTACCATCTGTACTGAAAGTGCAAACATAGTCTCTCTGGATAGTTGACGCTACACCAGACAAAGCATTTGAACGGCACCTGCGATTGCACTTTGCGTGGACAGTTGCCCTCATGTCAGATATAGCATTGGAACGGAAGTTGGAAGTGTACTTTGCATGGATAGTTGACATCTCATCAGATGTAGAGTTCGAACAGAAGTTGGAAAGGTACTTTGCGTAGATAGTTAATATCCTTCCAGACGTAACATTCCAACGAAAGTTGTGAGGGTAAATGCCATGGACAGTTAACATCTCGCGAGATGTTTCATTCAAGGGATTACTCTGTGTGGATAGTTGAGGTACCGCTAGATGTAGCGTTTGATTACAAGTCACAAGGATAACCTGCGTGGATAGTAGACACCATACCAGACGTATCATTCGAATGGAAGTTGCCAAGGTACTTTGCATGAATAGTGGAGGTCATGCCAGATGTAGCGTTCAAACGGATCTGCTACGTGGAGATAATAATACTTTCTCATTTCTACATTCCAATGGAAGTAACCAACTTACTTTACACGTATAGTGGATGCTCTGCCAGATGTAGCGTTCGAACAGAAGTTGGGAGAGAACTTTACATGGATAGTAGGTGCCATGCCAGACGTAGCATTTGAATGGAAGTTGTGAGGGTACTATACATGGAAAGTAGACGCCATGTCAGATATAGTGTGCGAACGGAATTTGCGAAGGTACTAGGTGTGGATAGTAGACACCATGCCAGATGTCCCGCTCAAACAGAAGTTGTGAACGTAGTCTGCATGAATTCTATTCGGACCATTAGATGTTACGTTTGAACGATGGTTGGAAACGTACTTTGCGTAGATAGTGGACGATATGCCAGAGGTAGTGTTCCAATGGAGATATTATGTACAAATTACAAACGATGCGTTGAATGCATTTTAATGGTAAATTGCTTTCTGCAGTATGTTTCAATACGCACAATGTTGCTAATGCGACGCTGCATCGCAACACAATTTTTTTTTTTTCTGATGCTGCTGTCACTTATGGTGATTGTAGAAGGCAAAGTGGAGTGGAAAGTGTAAGAAGTTGTGGACAGCCAAAGAATTCGGAGTCGAATGTAGTACCTTGTGAAAAAGAGCGGATATGTAACACCAACATGGAACTCTGAAGAGAGCCTGGCCGAAGTATAGACCGTCGATGACTACTACAAGTGCTACCTCCAACTATACACACTGGCTCAGCTTGCACTCATAGGAACTTGAGCCTAAATGGGCACTATGGTTGTAGCATCAGACCACTGGCTGTTATGTCACAGAAGTGATGGAATGCAGCACTCAAAGTGCTGGAATACAGTGCTATAGGATATCGAAATGAGAAAACGCAAGGTGCGAAGATAAGGTACTGGAAGTGCCAAAATGAGGGAGTAGCAGTTTGCTTGTATTAATGTTTATTCGAGGGTATTACACATACAGATACTGGCTGAGTTCCTCAATGTAATGATTCCTGCCATCCATGATAGATTGGTACCCAACTTTTTTACACTGTCGCCATGTCCTTTTCGTTTGTTATGGTTCTCAGTCCTTATTTCGTATCCTTATTCATATCCTCGTACATGTCCTTGTCTTCTCTCCTTTATTCTGGCCCCACCTACCCATTCCACATGACCACCATGCCCGCCCACTTGACCAACACGTACCACTTCCTGGAGCCTTGCCCCTACTGCTCCATAACAATAAACATGCATTTCAGTTTCCCCCTTAGTATATCAGGAAAATGATAGTAGTAATACAGTATAAATCCAATGAAAATGGGAGTTTTTAGGCTCCCAATGTGATTATAACAAGCTTTTAGTATAAAACAACAGTTTTTTATCCCCACTTCAACTATACAGTATGAATCAACCAAAAACCAAAAAATAACTATAAAAATGACAATAACATGAAATATCACTCATGTTAAAGAACATGAAATATCACTCATGTTGAGAACATGAAATATCACTCATTTCAGCAACATTAAAAATCACTCATTTTTTGTCATCATGACAATTCACTCGTGGCGCATCATAAAATATCACTCTGTTTCAGGACATCATGATTTCTCACACGAATTTGGCATCATACATTATCACCATTCATCTGAATTTGGAATTATCATTCATACCTACATTGCATCGGATCACATAGCCGGTAGGAAAGCTATCTACAAGCAGGAGAAATGTGGAATACGATGAGCCATTCAATGACAATAGCAGCACGCAAACCGTTGGGATAGACGTCGACAAGTATTACGGATGCTAACCTTTGTCACAGCAGTCTATCAGAGGAAGCGATTAGCGATCCGATGCGCTATTTGACGACAATTGTTGAGTGCAAACCATTAGGATAGCCATCGACGAGCGGAAGCGATGTGTGATCGGCCGCACTATTCAACAAGCATTGCAGTGTGCAAACCGTTGATACCGATCGACGAGTGGAAGCGATGAGCAATCTGGCACGCTCTTTGACGACAAATGTGGTAAGCAAGCCATTGTGAAAGCCATCGACATACGGAAGTGATAAGCATTCTGACTCCCTATTCAAGGAGCAGAAGCGATGAGTGATCTGATATACTCATCAATGACAATTGCGGTAAGCAAGCCATTGTGGTACCCGTCGACAAACGGAAGTGATGAGCATTCCGACTCCCTATTTAACGAGCATTACGGCGAGCAAACCGGTGTGATTCCCATCGATGAGCGGAAGTGATGAGTGATGCAAGGTGTCATTCAACAATTTCAGTGCGTAAACCATTGGGATAGCTGTCAATATGTGGAGGCGATGAGCGATCCAATGTGCTATTCGATGAGTATTGTGGCGCGCAAACTGTTGGGATAGATATCGACAAGTATGGCAAGACGCTAACCTTTGTCAAAGCCATCAATAAGAGGAAGCAATTAGCAATCCGACGCACTATTCGACGACAATTGCTGAGTGCAAACTGTTGGGATAGCTGTCGACGAGTGGAAGCGATAAGCAATCCGCCGTACTATTCACCGAGCATTGCAGCATGCAAACCGTTGATACCCATCGACGAGCAGAAGCGATAAGTGATCTGACACGCTCTTCAATGACAATTGTGGTAAGCAAGCCATTGTGACATCCGTTGACAAATGGAAGTGATGAGCATTCCGACTCTCTATTCAACAAGCATTGCGGCGAGCAAACTGGTGTGATACCCAGTGATGAGCGGAAGTGATTAGTAATGCAAGGTGCCATTCGACAATTACAGTGCATAAACCATTGGGATAGCGGTCAATATGTGGAAGCAATGAGCGATCCGATGCGCTATTCGACGAGCAATGTGGTGTATAAACTGTTGGGATAGACATCGACAAGTATTGTGGGACGCTAACCTTTGTCATAGCCGTCAATCAGAGGAAGTGATTAGCGATCCGATGCACTATTCGACAACAATTGCGGAGCGCAAACCGTTGGGATTGCTGTCAACGAGCCGAGGCGATGAGTGATCTGACACGCTCTTCGACGACAATTGCAGTAAGCAAGCAATTGCGACAGCCATCAACAAATGGAAGTGATGAGCATTCCGTCTCCCTATTCCACGAGCGTTGCGGTGAGTAAAATAGTATGATACCCATCAATGAGTGGAAGCAATGACTGATACGAGATGCCATTCGACAATTGTGGTACGTAAGACCTTGGGAATAGCTGTCAACATGCAGTGTCACGAATCTCGCGTGGCAGTCTCATCAGCGCCGCTGCCGGTGCCGCCGTCACCCTTGCCACCCTGTGGCTTGCCCTCATCACCGCTGCCGCAGCCACAATCATCCTCCGCGCTTAGGCGCCTCGACCGATCTCCCCCATATCGCGTGGGTAGCGATATCTATCCTACCTACAGACCGCCTGCCGGTCTAGGTCCCTTCTCCTTGTCTCCGTTATATTGCTTGCGCGTCCTTCACCTTTCTGACGTATGTGTTTCTCTTTGGTTGAGCTTGCGCGTTCTTCTCCTTTCTTACGTATATGTTTCTCTTTGGGTGAGCTTGCGTGTCCTTCTTCTCTTTCCTCACTGTTCTTGCTTGCGTGTCCTTTCTCCTGTTGCCGCGAGTAGAGTGTTGGCCGCGCCGCGGCCGAGTGCGATCATGTGTTTTCCTTGGGCGCGACGATTGAGTCATGATGTGGTATGGAGGAACTGTGTCAGTCTTGCGGGCAAGCTGTGATTCCACAGAAGGAAGGAAAAGTATAAAAGGAAGAGCATGGTAGCTAGTCTGGAGATTCTTCTCCGCGCAATCTATTATCCTTCACTCCACCGCAAAATTTTCCTGCGCCGCCAAACAACTTTTTATTCCCACCACCGATTTCACTGGAAATACCCTCTGCAGCATCATAACTCCACGGTCTTTCCATCTACGAACTCGCTGGCCACCTCTGACATCTTTGTTGTTGCTGCCCGCCCGACTTTGCTCTGTGTCGCGGTCTCCCGGTAACCGAATAACGCCCACCCACGCTCTGAAAAGTGGACACCTGTCCACGAAAACTCTGTATCACCATGGCAACAATCTTCGCCTCCATGGCAAAGGGCAAAGCTAGCCAAACAACAAACCCGTCGCTTGGGGGGAGTTTCTCCACCCCACCACCAACCACACTTACGCCACCACCGCCTCCGATCCCAACCCCACAACAGAGCATCCCCATCGACATGTTCAACGCAGAAGTGGACTATGCGCCCGACTGGGACCACGATACCGACACACTGGCCAGTTTCCTCGCATGGAAATCCGAACTAGACCACACCACCGCTACCAACGACACCACCGAACGGCTCCTTGAACCGATCTGCCGTTTCATCCGCGCCGAAATGACACACCAATTCGCAAAACAATCAGTTACCGTCAAAATCCCTGGCCTCAAAGAGATGAAGGAGAGGGACCTGGAGATGCAGAAACAAATCTCCCAGTTGACCAACACCGTCACCA
>Ga0307508_10007167_pt1 | contig 10382 bp, 3 predicted proteins | sample 9_EM_MG_FD_203089 | JGI IMG/M metagenome (GOLD analysis project Ga0307508, IMG submission 203089) | Populus trichocarpa ectomycorrhiza microbial communities from riparian zone in the Pacific Northwest, United States - 9_EM | ecosystem: Host-associated > Plants > Roots > Unclassified | place...
AAAATATTATTTGGCATCGGTTGCTCATGATGTGCATGTAACTAACTACTTTATAATAATAAATTAAAAAAAAATAGAAATGTAGGGTGTTGTCATGTAAATATGCTTCTTGACAAATACTTTGATTTGATTGGTGGTAGTTAACACAGTTGTAAAACATGTCTCCGATTAATTTGCTTAATTTGTGAGAAACCTATATATTTTAATGCTAAAAGAATTAAGAAATAATACCACTTTCTAAAACCGGTGAATGCATGCGAAACAACACCATCAGGAATAAACAATTATTAATGTTTTTCACCCGAAAATAATAAATCTAATTGAATTATTTCTTCGAATAGCAACTCTATCATAGTTGGTATTGTGCATCTCAGTCAGTAGTGTAATATTATTTAGGAATCTTTTGGGAGAATAATATTATACTACTGAAAATATTATTACCTCCTGCACTTCTTCTCTTATGATCCTTCCGTCTTCATTGCTATCTGCCCTGCAATGCACCAGAAGTTTCAGGTTTCTCGTTTTCCGATTGGAATTAAAACCAGACTATCAGCAGATTAATTAAAGAGCCCTGGAACTTGTCTGAGAAGTACTGATCAAACGCCCGAAAAATATAGGCAGATCGAGACGACGGTGGTCATGCATGCTTACCACCTGAGATTTATGCTACAGTCTGAAACACCACCGTTGAGTTTGTACGTAGAACTTAAAGATCGTCAAATCCCAATTGCTACTATGATTTTCAAAACATTCGGGGGTGAAAATAATGAGAGAGAGAGAGAGAGAGACGCACATGTCAAAGAAAATTTGAAGGCGCGCGTCAAAACTCTGGTCAGAAATCTGTAACCAGAAATCATGAAGCTCTTCTTTGCTTATTTTCGTTATTCTCTGCCTCTTCCTCCTCGCTAGTGCATCAAATATACACACCGCAAACTCCTTCGAATTCACCATCCCTAACACAATCGCTCACACACCATGTCAGAAACCCAACAACAAACATAAAATTATTTATTTTTAACCAGTGATTATTATTAAGTAACTATTTACCTATACATTCACCAAAATCTTCTCTAGCAAGCAAACCGTCTTTAGAAAGCAACTTGAACCTGGACTCGACTCGTTTCCACAGCTCATTCGACTCAGACGTCGTACCGGTTGTCTTATTTATAAACCTCAACCCTTTCAGTCCTCTTTGAGCGCTCAGTTTTGACCTGTCAAGCTTGGCTTTCAATTTCCGTGCATCTCTCGCCGAGATTGCTCTCTCTTCATTCTCCGACCATGTCGTTCTCGACGATCTTGATCTTAACCACCCGAACTTCCGCCTAATCCTCGACGTTGCCGACAAACTCCTCTCTAAAATCCCCGCCGCAGCACCACCGCCAGGCGTACTCGGAGTTGACATAACTCTACCGTTCGGATTAACACTGCAAACAACAATGGAGTCTTTCTCGAGCTCGAGCGTGACCTCAACTAACTCATCTTGGTTGTTTCTTCTCAGGTCGTTCAAGAAAATCGGCAACATTGCACCGCCAATCTCGCAGTCGCTGGCGGTTTCTGAACCGTCGAGATCATCGTCTGGTAAGTCAAACGTGCGGCTGTAATTGGATAGCCTGGAGCTCGTCCTCCCAAACGACGAAGTTGATTTCATTATGTTTTTAGGTCAGACTAGTTTTACTTGTATTATTATATTTTTTGTTTCGTTTTCTTGATGGTTATGCATAGAAATGGGATGCAGAGAGAGAGAGAGAGAGAGAGAGAGAGAGAGGAAGGAGATGAGTTTCGATTGACACGCTTGGCTTGGAATTCTAGAGAAGATAAATAAATGGTTTACAAGTAGCAAGGCCGTCCTAAAACATGCAAGACAAACACTTCTCAACCGATCTCTACACACGATTTCAACGCTTGTCTACAAGCCTATTCGGACAACTCCCATTAATTAATTTGTATCTCACCCTTACAATTCACTGTGTTTTCAATACTACAGTGTACCGATTTTTATTTTTTTTCCATATCAGATATATAAATTATTTTTCATGGCTTCATTTTATACTATTCACCCTTATTATTTAATTTAATTTTTCTTTTCCAATCTTATTTCCTTTTATATATAAGATTCTATCCTTCTTTGAGTTGACGGAAGATTGTTTAATCTAAATCTTGTTATCAAGTATAACTCTCATCTAACTGAAAATATCCAATAAGCTATTTAAATGTATCTAAAATGATTTTTTTTAATAAATTTATATTATTATATCTAAGTGTTTTTTACTTATCTTTAAAAACATGACAGTAGGAAGATACAGAGTACCATCTAGATTTACAAATTAAAAACTCTTTAAAATTCTTAGTTTTGATTTAATTCACTGTCATTTAACAGTTTTACTAACATCAGTATTTACACTAGCAGTCTGTTGGTATGTATGTTACCAATAAAATCATGGACAAAAACAATCATTCAAAAAAACTCTCGTAGGTAATAAATATACCGAAAGATTTACAGACAGACAAAGCATGTCAAAAGACAAATATATCCATTTTATTCCATCGGTAAATATAATATATCATTGACAAAATATAATCTACAATTCCGTTAGTATGTTAACAGTAGCAGTGATATTTGCAGTAATTGTTTTTCAACTTTTTGGAATATATCGATAGAATAGTTTCGTCGGTAACCCCATCAATAATAGTGGCATTTTCAATAATTCTTTTCCAACTCTATGAAATATACTAATGGTCTAGTTTCGTTGGTAATATTTTAAAAATATATTTTTAAAAATATATATTGAACAGAAGTAGAAAAATAATTAAAATAAATTTATTTTGTAACTTCAAAATAAATTAGTATAAAAATAAAATATTTACTACAAATTTAAACATCTATACATTCAACTACAATAAATTTAAAACAGAGATGGCGTTGGAGGAGAAGGAAGCTAGTTGTCGCCGGAACCGTAAGGCCAATTAGGGGGCGCACGTGAACCACTCATATGTAATCTCATCTTCATTACTAATCAGCGGAGTTCTTCATAATCAGTATTGAGTCATTCATTCTTTTTTTTTTTTTTTAAGATCGTTCTTGTATCTCTCCTTCAACCAGCTACTATATATATCTTGGAAAGAAAAAATAAATTCATCAAATTCAAGGAAATAATAACTTAAGAAGAAAAAATGATTGAAAACCAACATACCACAAAGTCTTGAGCTCAGCTATCAATGAACTGTTGTATTTCTTTTTTACGGTCATCATTCCGCACATGCGTTTCAACAAAAAGCTCCAATGGGCTTGACTCGCATTCAAGAACCGTAGCTTGCAATAAAAAAATATTTTCAGTTAAATATATTTATAAAAAAACAACTAATAATAAAAAATGGATGTAATAAAAAACCTTATCATCCGCTTCAGATACGAAACGAACAAAACAGAGCCGCCAGTGTGTGTGGTAACGAAACCATGAACATGTCGATTCTGGTTATTCATACCAGACTGTGACCATTGAGTGAAATGCACGGATCTCACGCGTTGAATGTATTTCGATCATACAACCTCTAAGATGCACGACAGTCAAAAATCCTTTCAAAACGTCATGTCATTCTAGCTTAGAAGCTCTCTTTCTTTCGCATATGTTTTGGTTTTTTTTGTGCCTCGTATCGAAATCACGCAATCTATATGGTACAAATTAATTATCTATTAGTAAATAAAAAACTCATCCTGAATTCGATCTTATCTTATTGCAATGTGATTCTCCCAAACTCTCATTGCAACATTATCATCAGCTCTCTCCCATTCAAATTTTCCCTTGAAAAAAAATTTATAAAAGAAAATTTTCAATAATTTCGATAAACAATCCAAATTAACATAAAAATATTTAAATTAATACTAACCTTGAACCTTGAAAACCATACATCGACTTCCCATTTCCATTCAAGATATTTTTGTTTATCGGAAAATTATGTCGGTAAAGGTCATCGCAATATAGCAATAAAAGTTTTCCGTTGGTATTTCCATTTATATTTATCAATTTTCTGTAATGATTTTCAAAGAAACAAAACATATAATATTTGAAAATATAAACAATAGAGTAGTTGATCTAATGACTATGATTTTTTTATTGATAGGATGAGAATAATATCTTGTTCCTGGACAAGAGAAAATCTTCATTAAGTCAATTTATAGCTTGATGTAAGAGAAGAATCACAACTAAAATAATACTATTCATATTTAGAAAAAGTAACTTGGAGGGAAATATTAATAATAATGAAAAGAGTTGAAATAAACGAACAATTTAGGTTGGTTATCATACAGTATGATTTTTCATTTTTTTTTTCATAATTTCACCTCGCCGATTAATTCGTGAGTTATATATATATATAATCGGCAGGCAGTAGCCTGTTTTATTTCAGTGAACGTTCTTTACATTTCATAGAAACCAATTTAGATTTTTTTTATTTTAAGAGGTAGGATTAATGGCTAAAAAAACTTTTTCTTATTTTTTATACTCAAATATTAGTTTCAGTATTTAGGAAAATTTATTAAATTTCTTTGAATTTACTAAGTTAGTGCTAGAGACTTGTTTTTAAAATTGAATGGAAAACAATTTAAAGATTGGTTGATATTTATTTTTTAAAATATTTTTTGTTTGAGAATATATCGAAATAATAATTAAAATTTATTTTTTATATTAGCATATTAAAATGATTGAAAATATAAAAAATAATTTAAAATAAAAAACAAAAAAAAATTTAAAATCACTTTTAAAATTTATTGGATAAGAAAAAAAAAATTTAACTTTGTTGGCATGTTGCCCTAATGATTGTTCATACAGGAAATAAGATTTTATATTAGCTAGGGTGGAGGCATCTAATCGGTTAGTGAATTAGTTTAATTAATATTGTACTTAATTCGTTATTGTGCAATTCATTTCAAAGGATAAATTACATGAATCTCTCTAATTAGTTAGTGAATTAGGCCGAATTAATTTAATATTTTTCTTAAATGATTATTGTTAAAGTCATTTTAAGGATTAAATTAACTAATGTGGAATTCACCTGATTTTTTCTCGTCATCAGATCATGTTTGATTTTCGTATCTGCAAATCTCCTTTCTCCCCTTAATATGGGTCATTGGTGTGCTTAAAGAGTTGTTATCCATTAAAAAAAAAAAATTAAGTGTTGTTAAAAAATCAATTAAAAAAAAATTAAAATTTTTAAAAATATTGTTGGATTGAAAAATAAACACCGCTTTACATGGGCGGAAAAACCAATAAAAAATATACTATATTATAAATAAAATAAAACAAATCATGCTAATTATATATCCCGCGGGGTTAGCCTTAACTGGGATACATAGACATTATTAGCAAGTAAGCTTGCACATTAATTAGTTTATTTTAATAATATAATTTGTTTGTATTTCCGTTTCAATATTTTCTTATTATAAGCGCTTCTAGACTGCCTGACAATATCTTCTAGCCATATCTCCTCACCATACGCCTATCGCTTTTGGTCAACTGGTAGGCTAACGCGAATGTGTTTAGGCCTCAGAAATTTTGTGGCTGCCTGGTTTTGGCTTTGCGGGTCAAAACGACACAGCTGTTATTATAACATAAAACCATTAAATAGTACTAATTTTAATTTTAGTTGGTATTAAAAAAATGTGTACATGTCCTCCACTCCGTTCCTTCCAAACTATATATTAAAAATATTTGAACAAGCAAGGGGTTATTAATTTGAGGTTCCATCGGGACCATTACTATTAGTAATTTTATAACAGAAACCATAGCAACATTAGGTCATGTAAGTTCTTGGGTCCATTTCAAAATTTTTACATATTTGTTTTTTCATTTTCTATATATTTTTCATGTTTTATTATGTTTTTTTTAAATAATTTATCACTTCTTGTGTTTGAAAATTAAATTTCTTGATGGTCCAAGGGACTTTTTTTTTTTTTTAAAACCAAAAAGTAGCAAAATAGCATAAATAAGAAAACTAATTATATAAAAACATGTGAGAGTGAAAATTTATATGAGAGAATACTTAAAAGATAAATAGATACAATACTCCAAATTAAAATCACAAACTATCAAGATAGTATTAAAGATCGAGGTCTCTTTTATTGATCCAATTTTCCAGACAATTTGAAAGATTATATATATCTATGGAATATATATCTAGGGAATGAAAGGTTTAAGTCTTAAATATTTTATTGATCCAATTTTCCAGACAATTTGAAAGATTATATCTAGGGAATGAAAGGTTTAAGTCTTAAATATTTTTCAATAAGACAATCACTTTTGTAGTAAACTCAAGGGTGTAGCTACTTTTATATTGTTTATGTTGCTTGTCAGAGATTAATATAAAACTATTATTGAAGTTTTATTTAATATTTTAGATTTTTATATTGAGATGATTTTTTGATATTATATATATGTGAATCTCTTTGACCAAGCAGTAAGAAATTCAAATTTCATTAACTTTGTTGCCAGTCAACATGAAATGTAGGAACTCCATAATTAAAAGGGAAAATTTAGAAAATAGAGTTGCCACATAGTTTTTAAGTAAACTAGGAATACTAAAATATACATTGGTTTCAAAGATTCGAGTAAGGAATTGTTTATACTTAAGAAAAAATAGATATCATCCTTACCGTATCTTTTTCAAAAAAATGTTACCTTGTCTACATGCTTTATACTAAATTTGTTGTATGCAAACCACTAATTGTCTAAATATTTTTTTGAGCTTCTTCGCAAATCACTTATTATTGATCGATGTTCGTTGGAGTTAATTTCGAACCCTCAATCAAGAACTTGCAACTCAATGATTTTTTTTGCTTACTTAGTATTATTTTTTTAATTTTTTAATAAAAACATTTTTCTAGACCTTCGTCAGTCCCTAAAAAAAAAAGGAAACTTGTTGACCTAATTATTAAAATTCAGGTTTAAACAAAGCAGGTCGTTAACTTGATAAAAACTCGTCAATACATTTTCGAACACGTTTCAAAGTTAAAAACATCATGCTAGACCTGCATTGGTCCTTGAACTATTTAAAAATCAAGTATTGATCAAAACATAATACAAAGTTGATGAAAACTCATCGATGCAATTTTTATTTTTGTTTGGAAATTAAATATCTACACACACATCGATATGTAAAAGGGTGACATGAATTTTTCTATAGGATAATGATGTTATTATGAAGCCAATAATAAAATAAAATAAAATAAAATAAAAAAAGCATGGGGTGAAAAGTTGTTGCTTTTCAAAAATGAATTTTTTCACACACATGCATACTTAAAAATGTGATAGAATAATTTTACAAAATGAATATAAAGCTATTGAGAAGACATTAAAAATAAAATAATAAAATGCATGGTAAAAAGTTGTTGATTTTAAAAAATAATATTTTTTTTCACACACATGCATACATAAAATGGAGACAACATAATTTATGTATCCATGCATGAATAATATCATGTTCACTATTTTTTACCGGCTATGTAATAAAAATAAAATAAAAATGCATGAATAAATAGTATTCATGGATGAAAAATATCATATTCATTATTTTTTAACGTGAATAGTAAACTTGCATGCAAAAAGAAGGGATAAGAGGCTTACCTTATGTGGTTCAAGGCGAGAAGAGGAATGTTGTTGTTTATATTAGTGGTAGAGATGATGGTGTTGTTGGGAATAAATGTTTTTTCTCCCTCTTGACCATTTCTTTTTACTTTCTTTTTCTTTATTTTTTTTTCTTTCCTTCTTCTTCTTTTTCTTCTTCTTTCACATCTGCTATTTAACCCTTTTCTTCTTACCTCAACTGGTTATAAGCAAAAAAAAAGGTTGTTATGGTTGCTACTGGTGTTGAAGATGATAGTGGAGCTAGCGATGAATGTCTTTTTCCTTTTTTTTTCTTTCTACTACTTTCTAACTAAAAAATACTCTCCATTTTAGCCTAAAACTTTATTATTTCTTCTCTCTCTCTCCTTCTTTTTATTTTCTCTCTCTAACTCAGTTCCCCTTATTTCTTGCTTTGCCTTTCTATTTGCAGGCAAAGATGAAGCTTTTAGAAACTTTCTTGGTGTAATAATAATGGTCATTGGTTCCCTTGGATCAATCTCAACCGTCCACCATGGTTGTATACTTTGGTAAAGCATGCACAAGTTGTCCTCTTTGCACCAGTTTTACAGTTGTTTTAGAGGGTCAAAACACATTTTTTTGGTTGAATATAAAGTACATATGCAGGGGAGGATAATGATGTGTTGTTTGGTATTTTTTGTTGGTGTTAGAGAGAAAATAGTGGCCAAAGTCAGGCCAAAACCATGAAAGAAACCAAGAAAGAAATGCTTTTGCAAAAAAAAAATGATTTGATTTAACAAGGGTTAAAATGTCAAAACCCAGGACTTTGATCGTGAGACCAAGATATTCTTATAAAAGCAAATCAAAATAGATTATGAAGCTCAATTTTCAACCAACACAATGTTGAATGATAAAATTGAAAAACAATTAATTAAATAAAAGACACAAAAAACAACCCGAGTCAACTACGATTAACCGGTTAAGCACTTTTCTCAGGTCATTAGACCAGGATAATCTAATGAAAAGTAAACAAAATAAATTATGAAGTTTAATTCTCAATCAAATAAATATTAAAGGATGAAGTTGGAAAAATAATAATTAAGAAAAACAAAACTGAGTCAACTGGGTTAACCCGCCAAACCTGGGGATTCGTGTCATGAGAGTGTGATAACTAAATAAAAAAATCTAATATTAAAAGATAAAATTAAACAAAAAAAACATTGATTGAAAAAAATCAAATAAGAAAAAAAAAACCTAATGGAAAACAAACCGAAACAAATCACGAAACCTAATTCTTAATCAAACACAATATTAATAGATAAAATTGGAAAAAACAAGTCAATTAAAAGAGAGAGAGAGAGAGAGAGCTAATTGGGTTAACTCGCCAAACTCGTGATTCAGATCATGAGATAGGAACAACCCAATAAAAAGCAAATCCAATGTTGAAGGACTTGTGACCCGGGTAATGAAACTAATATAACCTCTTAAAAATAAAACTAAAAAAAATGACATAATTTAACCATGGTTAAAATGTCAAAACTCGTAACCTTGATCGTGAGACCAAGATATTCTCATAAAAAGCAAATCAAAACAAATTATAAAGCTTAATTCTCAACCGACCCAATGTTGAATAATAAAATTTTAAAAAATTAATTAAATAAAAGACACAAAAAACAACCTGAGTCAACTCAGGTTATCCCGTTAAGCACTATTCTCGAGTAATGAGACCATGATAACCTAATTAAAAGTAAATAAAATAAATCATAAAATTTAATTCTCAATCAAATATTTAATATTAAAGGTTGAAATTGAAAAAAATAAATTAAAAAAAGGAAAAAATCTGAGTCAACCGGGTTAACCCGTCAAATCTGGATCCGTGTCATGAGAGGGTAATAACTAAATAAAAAAAATCTAATATTAAAGGATGAAATTAAAAAATATATATTAATTAAAAAAAAAGCAATATTCCAATGAATAGTACTTTGCGAGAAGAGATACAATAAAACCTCCTTTTTTTTTGTAGTTTATAATTAATGAGTTTATTTTAGTTAAAGTCATTTATTTTGGCACATATGATATTATTTTGGTTATTCCAAGTATATATTGAACATTTAGCCTTATATATATATATATAGTATATATTGAACATTTAGCCTTATATATATATATATATATATATATATATATATATATATATATATTGAATTAAAAGTCTGACTTTGAGTTTTTTCAGTTTTTTATTTTTATTGTGATTGGTGAAACTAATATCTCTTAATTTTATATTTTTAAAGTGGTTATTTAATATGTATTTTAAAAATGATGAATTATTTATAGTTTTGTGTCCTACAGTGATAATCATAAAATATACTTTTGTGTACATATATCAAGTTTTTCAAAGCTATTCCTACCATCCTAGTATCACAAAAGCATCACGCAAACATAAAAAAATAAAAAATAATAAAATTAATGAAAAACAAATAAAAAAACACAGCATATGAAAACAGGAACGCTCTGTGTAGAGATCGCTAGGGCAATCAAATTTATTTTTCCTTATGAAAAATGTGATTTTTTAAAAAATGTTTGCCTGGAGGCCATCGGGTTGATATTAAATATTGGAACATTAACATTCATTGATACTGTCTAAAATAATGTATAAAAACAAATTAACGTTCTATCAGTCACATAAAACAAAACTAATTTGTATTGTAACTGAAGCAGCCGGTTGGCCAACCACTAATACACACACACACACACACGCTCTCTCTAATCTGCTAGCCAATAACTACAGAAATAACTATAATTAACAGT
>Ga0307508_10007168_pt1 | contig 10381 bp, 8 predicted proteins | sample 9_EM_MG_FD_203089 | JGI IMG/M metagenome (GOLD analysis project Ga0307508, IMG submission 203089) | Populus trichocarpa ectomycorrhiza microbial communities from riparian zone in the Pacific Northwest, United States - 9_EM | ecosystem: Host-associated > Plants > Roots > Unclassified | place...
TTTTTTGCATCAGCCCTAGCCTTTTCCACTTGTAAATAACGAAAAAGAAACGCCCCCTATTTCTTTTGGAAAAAAAAAAAAAAAACAGGGCTCGTGAGAAACACGCGAGAGTTGTTGGACAACAGCCAATAAAACCGGAACGGATTCTCACAACTTTTCTTACAGCGCAATTGGAAGCGAGAGTTTAGGCAGGCAGGCCGAGAAGAGAACCCCTAAATAACCTCTCTCTGCTGCTCTCTTCGTTTTCTCTCGCTCCCTTGCAAAAATGGATTCTCATAGACAACAGTCACTGATCCCTAGCTTCCTCTACTCCTCTTCTTCCTACGCTAAGACTCTCACCCTCTCTACGCTCCTCCACTCCGATCAACCTTCTCTTTCTCCGTCGTTAACCCCGGCTATGGGGAGGAAGAGCAGTGGCGGATTTGTGATCCCGGCTCCGAGTGAGCCTGGGAAAAGGATCGAGATGTACTCACCTGCTTTCTATGCTGCTTGTACTGTTGGTGGTATTCTTAGCTGTGGACTTACTCATACGACTGTTACTCCTCTTGACCTTGTCAAGTGTAATATGCAGGTGTCCTTTTTTACTAGATCTGTGCTTCTCTTGCGTCGTTTTTGCTCTGTTCTCTGTCGTTTTTAGTTCAGATCTATGTCGCTGTTTCTGTTGATGTAGCGATTTAGAGGTTTTTTCTGCTTGCTTTAAGTATTTTTTAGTGTTAGATCGTGTTCGTTTTAAAAGATTTTTGTGTTTTTAATTGGTTTATAAGAGATCAGATCTGTTTGACATTTCCAAATGTGCAGTTTCAATTTATATATTTTTGTGTTAGATTTGATCTGTTTTTGCTAGCTGAGGTATAAATAGAGTGACTGCTTGATTCATTTTGGTTGAGCATTTCACAGATTTTTATGTTTTTAGGGTTTCGTTGTTGTTATTGTGCTCTATCTGTTGTAGACTGTCATATGTTGGCCCATACTTTCCTTGTAATGCATTATATAGTGTTATGTATTAAGAGAATAAGGAAGCAATGAAAATTTAGGGTTTTATCTTTGCCCGTGGTTGATGTTTTCTTAAAATGTATTAAGAGAATAAGGAAGCAATGAAAATTTAGGGTTTTATCTTTGCCCGTGGTTGATGTTTTCTTAAACCACATATTGTCACAGCCATCAAATATGAGATGAATTGGTTAGCAATGTTTTGTTAAAATATTGAGGATATCGATTAATGTTTATATGATTGATTTTATAGATTGACCCTGCCAAGTACAAGAGCATCTCATCTGGTTTTGGAGTTCTACTCAAGGAGCAAGGAGTGAGAGGCTTCTTCAGGGGTTGGGTGCCTACCCTTCTTGGTTACAGTGCTCAGGGGGCCTGCAAATTTGGATTCTATGAGTTCTTTAAGAAGTACTACTCTGATCTTGCTGGGCCTGAGAATGCAGCCAAGTACAAGACCTTGATTTACCTTGCTGGTTCCGCGTCTGCTGAGGTGATTGCAGATATTGCTCTTTGCCCCTTTGAGGCGGTGAAGGTTCGAGTTCAAACTCAGCCTGGGTTTGCTAGAGGCTTGTCTGATGGAATGCCTAAGTTTGTGAAAGCTGAAGGTGCTCTTGGGTATGCTTTTAAGATGTCCATGATTTGTTTTGATGATTTATGTTAAGTTTTATATGTAACTAACTTTGTTGTTTACTTTAGGTTGTACAAAGGTATCGTTCCTCTCTGGGGTCGCCAGATACCATGTAAGTTCGACATCTTTACTTTTTAATAGTTATTTGATGCTCAGCAGGGCTAAGAAATTCAGATATTATTTTGCATGATTTCATCTGTTCAGTACATTTGATATTTTCAATTTTGTATTCTATTTTAATTTTTTTTGAACTCTCACTACGCAAGCATGCTATTTTTTAAGTGTTGGAGCTTTACAGCTTTTTAAGACACTATGTTTTTTTTAGCCTTTAAAGGACGTGTTTAGGTCATGGTTATATAATGATTCATCTTGTTTCTTGTTTGAAATGAGCATTTCGTGTTAAGTTATCATGTGCATGTAGAAGCATGATACATGCTTGTCCAAGTTATTCTTTGTTGGCAACATTTTGTTTGGAACTGTTTCATCCTGTATGTTTTAAAAGAGAGTAAAAAATTAGCTTTGTTCGTGTGCAAAAGTTGGGAATTTCGAGCTGATATTGTGAGGCATGCTGAAGTTTGTATCCAAGTTGACCATCTCAACAATTGCTGTAGCCTTGAACCAAAATGCTGGTCAAAAGAACTTGTATAATTATTTGACAGTGTGCATTGCATTTTTCATCTTTTGTCCATGCTTGTCCAAGTTATTCTTTGTTGGCAACATTTTGTTTGTAACTGTTTCATCCTGTATGTTTTAAAAGAGAGTAGAAAATTGGCTTTGTTTGTGTGCAAAAGTTTGGAATTTCGAGCTGATATTGTGAGGCATGCTGAAGTCTTTATCCAAGTTGACCATCTCAACAATTGCTGTGGCCTTGAACCAAAATGCTGGTCAAAAGAACTTGTATAATATTTGACAGTGTGCATTGCATTTTTCTTTTGTTCAAGTGTGTAGCTCACAAGAACTATGGTTTCTGGTCAAAAGAACTTGTATAATATTCATTGAGGTTTCTCTTTTTTTTCATGCTGCAATTTAAGTTTGTGGTTCAAGGCTTTTCTTGCAAAAATTGCCTGGTCTGAGCTTTTGGTGGATGGCAACAGTTACACGGAGCTTTTGCTGTATTGAATGTTAATTTTGGCTTGTCATTGAGTTGCTGTTTATAGCATAGTTTGAGTTATTATTGGTCATATCAGTGGTACCTGTTGCTGACAATGCTACATGTTTTTTATTGTTTTCTTGCAGATACAATGATGAAGTTTGCATCTTTTGAGACTATTGTAGAGATGATCTACAAGTATTCCATCCCCGTGCCAAAGGACCAGTGCAGCAAGTCTCTGCAGCTTGGTGTTAGCTTTGCTGGTGGTTATGTTGCTGGTGTGTTTTGTGCTATTGTGTCACATCCCGCAGATAATCTTGTCTCTTTCCTGAACAATGCTAAAGGGGCAACTGTTGGTGATGTGAGTACATTCTCAGACAGTGAATTCCCTGAAAAACATTATTTTCCGCCCCTTAACGATTTTGAAACTTTATTTATGTTTGGTTTTGCAGGCTGTGAAGAAGCTAGGTGTGTGGGGTCTGTTCACTCGTGGGCTGCCTCTCCGTATTGTCATGATTGGAACACTTACCGGAGCTCAGTGGGGAATCTATGATGCATTCAAAGTTTTTGTGGGATTGTAAGTATTTCCTATTAGTGGTAAAAGCTTCATTGTGACTTGATCTGGTGTTGCATTGCTAAAAAGGATTTGATGTGAATTTTCAGGCCTACTACTGGTGGTGCTGCCCCTGCTGCTGCCCCCGCAAAGGTATAAAGTTTCCGGAGTGGTTTGTATTGTTCTAATGGAACCTGGGAGATCATATAGGGATTAATAAATATAGGATCAGAGCTGCTTGAGTAAATCCGAAGAAGCCAACGGAGATTATTCTTTTACATTCAAGACTCATTGTCGATTTTTGTCATCTTGACTAATTATGGTTTTCCGGGGGATAGTTTTGTTCCCATCCTTCTCAGATCATGAAAACTTTTGCTAGTTAGATCATTTATGGAATTTCAGTTTGATATAAGGATCTCATCATCCCCTCGCCAGGACAACCAAAATAATGGACAGATAGGGAGATGATGTGTTTTGTCCTGTCCGAATTTCTTTTGAGTGCTTATGTGGGAACTTGCATGTTAGTGGCCATGTGAATGCATGGGATTCGTAGTCCCCTTTTTACGGCAGTCTTCGTTGTTATTGCATATATGTTTTTTTTTGGCTTTCCCTTTCCCTTTTTTACTTATCTTAATTAAATAAACTCATATGCATGGTATTTAGTTTTAGAATTCGTGAAATGCGATTAGAGAACAGAGTTTTATCATGCTGAGGCACCAATATGATAAAAAACATTAGAGAATATGTGAAGAAATACCTTTTTATTTGTTTTGGTGTTTATCTTTAAGTTTTATCTATTTGAGTTGTATATTATAATTCTATTTCAATGCATGGTGCTAGCATATATCTTTGTGACGTGTGGTAAAAAAGAGTGAGTTACTGTATTAACTTGTAAATTTCTTTTAGTAATGCCTACACAAGAGAGAGTATTTAAATGTGATACATAATAAGGATTTATAATATTCTATTATTTACTATTTACTGGCATTATAAATAGTATCTCTCTTGAAAACTAATCAAGGGAGGAAAATACACAAACAATATCGTAATTCTCCGTGGTATATTCTGACGACTTCATATCTGCATCAACATGTTATTAATGGCTAGAGCTTTTGTTAGGTTTTTTTTCTTATATTATTAAAATTAGCATCTTTGTGTTAAGAAATCACATTGAAATAATAATCTCAAAGGTAGTAAACCCCCTTTATTATTAATTTTGCAACAGACTTTCAATCTCTTGCAGATACAAATTGGTTGCAAATACCAACAGCAAGAATTATCACAAAAATATCGAACTCGTTCCATAAAAAGAAAATAACATTTAATTCAGGGTATATTATAAAAACATATAAATTCAAAAAAAAAAAAAAAAACTCTAATACCATCCACTATCTTCTTATTGTAGTAGATTTTTATTTCTTTTTGAATGAATAGCTCACATAATAGAACATGCATTGGAAATTTCATCAGCAAAGTCTTGCGATGGGTGATAATTATAGGGCCCGTTACCATGAGCTTGGTCTTGGGCCGGGGGATAACTATAGGGCCCACTACCATTAACAAGACCTTGGGGTGGGGGATTATTATAGGACCCACTACCATCAGCAAGACCTGGGGGTTGGGGATCATTATAGGACCCATTAAAATAAACATAGGGTGGGACGACATCTTTGCCAAAAGGAAAGTGTGGGCCATAGTCAAGCCCATAATCACACAGATATCTTGCAAGCTCGTGTTCTAAGTTCTGTTCACCCATGGGCTCAGTACTATTTCCCCCTCTATTGGATGGACCAGCTTCGGCATCATTATAGGGTCCACTACCATCAGCAAGACCTAGGGGTTGGGGATCGTTATAGGACCCATTAAAATAAGTATAGGGTTGGGGATCATTATAGAGCCCACTACCATCAGCAAGACCGAGGAGTCGGGGATCATTATAGGACCCATTAAAATAAGCATAGGGTTGGGGATCATTATAGAGCCCACTACCATCGGCAAGACCTTGGGGTTGGGGATCATTATAAGGCCCATTAAAATAAGCATTGGGTTGGGGATCATCATAGGGCCCATTAAAATTAGCTTCCTCTTTTGGCTTCTTTTCTTCTTCCTTCTTTTCCCCGTCACCTTGGAATATAACCTCAACCTTGACACCCTTTCTTATCTTAGCCAATCTTGCTTTCAAGGCTTCAGTGTCCACAGCGCCAGTGACAGCGACAAGGAACTTCTTTTTGTCTGTTAATCTCCCTTTAATCCCTGCCAAGTTTATTGATAAGAACAACCCACACAAGAGAGTTGTTAAGAATCAAAAGAAGAGGCAATGTACAAATTCACTATAGGATGATGATGTACCTTTGATACCGGAGAGAGCATCCTTCACCTTACGCCAGCATCCTTCACAGTCGCAGAATCCACTCAACTTCAACGTCATCATCGTGGTAAGACTTCCAAAGGAGGAGGGCAGGAGTTTGGTATTCTATAAACATTTAGTGTCAGATCATAACCATGTAGATTACCATTAAATCTCTTGATGAAAAGAATAACTAAATCCCCACGTAAATCAGCTCATTAGCTCAATAAGAATGTACCTTGTTTTTGGACAAATTTATTTTCTCCTGGATCTCTATGCCTCTTTGACAGGGCTAGTCAATAACCAGAAATCTAGAGATATATATATGTTATAACATTCCGTGCTGAAAAGGAATTTAGGGCTTACTGTTAAGAATAGGAAAGCTCCAAATAAGAAATAAACAGGAGAAGCTCGAGATAAGAAATATGCTATACCGTTAAAGTAGGAAAAAGAAATTAACTGTTCTTTAAATTAAGGTCGACTAGCCGGCTTTCTCAGCAGGCCAAAATAAGGCACAAGCCTGTCCGGCTAAGCCAGGCTGAGACCATACTTAGCTAAATAAACCAATACATGAAACACATGTGATCTTCATCATGTCATCATAATACATAGACAAGGAGCATCTTCCAATTACCACATACACAATGAACTCTAGTACCAACCTCAAAATATAGGTGTTAAAATACAGATTTGTAGGTCATTACATTTCCCTTCAAGCATTGTACCCTCGTAATCCATGAGAACTCCACAGGAATCCGCATGCTCAGATTATAAATAAACCAAAGAATTGAGATATCAACGCTAATATACAGTGTCATCATTCCCGTCCATTTATTGATATCAAAAGGAATCCTAGGACTTGGAGTTTGCCACACACAAGAAATTGGAACCTGTGAGGTCAAACAAGATTGATTGTGAAGGACGGGTAAGGATAAGTATCAGCTTCGCCTCCCAAACCGAAGATCCCTCCTCCCATTTCATCTTCAGATTTCCAGTGCGTGCTGCATTAGAACAATCAAAGTACCATGCCGGGAGAGAATTTTAGAAGACAACAATACAAATGTGTGCAAAATTCCATGATACAAGCAATAAAAAAGTCAAAGAAAACATAATTTATAAGTTTTGATTCACTTGTTCACAATTTTTTTTTCCCTTTTCTTTTAAAGAATTATGAAAAGCTTAAAATCTGTTCAGATTTTAAAAAACAAGGTTGCTACAACATTGGAGAATTTCATCTACTTCTCAAAGATAAAAGAGCACAAAATCCAGAGCTCTCTAGAAGAAAGCACTACAGACAATTTCTGAACTATTTCTTACCACTGCTCAAAATATTATGGACGCACATAAGCCCTCCAAATTTTTCATGACCATCCAGAGAAATATGATTTATTCCCACCAGAACCATAAAGCTGTGTGCATAAAAAGCCTCTTGAAAAAAGAAAAAAGAGAGAGGTGAAAACAGCCTCGATATCTTTTGTGCAAACAAGGTGATGCTGTCCAAGCTTGCAATCGATTAATTTGGCGTTGAGGTTGAACCACTGTTTCACCATTTTTTGTGTTTTTTTATCGTTTTGATGTGTTGATATCAAAAATAATTTTTTTAAAAAAAAAAACATTATTTTGATGCATTTCCAAGTGAAAAACACTTTGAAATGCAACTCTTATCATACTCTCAAACAGACAATAAAACATCAACCAGTAGCTTTTGGCATTCTTCAAAGTGGTTCATCCAGTTATGTAATTATATCTAAAGGGTATGCAAACTTGCCTGTTTGAATTGTCACAAAATCCTTCAAGGATTGAACGTACTTTCTTCTCGCTTTTCGTAGTAGGAGATAAAACACAAGCCTGAAACGGTCCCAAAAGCCAATGCTTGGTGAAAAAAATGATTCATAGGAAAAACATGGAAAAACATAAGATGAATATTCACCAAAAATGATGGGGGCAATCCATATCTGAGAATGCTCTCTGCAAAGACACGAACAGCACAAAAATGCATCCAAGAGCTGAAAACCTGCAGGTCATAAACTTGTTTAGTTAACAAGGGAACTAGCAGCGCAGCCAAAGCCAAAGAAAAAAAGAGAAAAATAAAGGAACAGTTCAACATTTTTTTTAGCAAGAAACAGTATTCAATATAGATACAAACAACAAAAAATACAAGAGTACTTAAGGAAGCGTATGTCTGAAAAGTATTAACAAAGACTTCGGCATTTCTGAAAATCATTTAGACCCTGAGGCACATAGGCTCGTTCAGTTGGGTGGGAAGAAGGGTTTTAGAGTCAGTAGACTCCAACCATGTCAAAATAAAAGAAACTGCTCTGTGCAGGAAAAAAAAAATCATGGAATCGAATTCCAAAGCAATCAAGACATGAAATTGTCCGTCAATCAACAAGCAAATCACCAGACCAGCAGATACACATCTCAACTAGTTGAATGTTAGCATGTGATCATCTGCTTCCATCACGGAAGCCAGGCAGGAGCTTTAGAGACAGACCAATATATTTTCCAGGGTAATTTTTATGCTTAGCTAAGTAACCCTATGGAATGTAAAATACATTGTGCAGATGAGTATCCTAGGCCCTGACAAAGAGTTGATGAGTATTTCATTCCAGTTTGAAATACAAGAAAGGCTAATTTGAGCACTCGGTTCTCTCTCTTTTTCTAGGCCCTCTTATTCTTTCTCCTTTCCTCCTTCACCTCCACCACCTACTTCCTCTCTTCCTCACTAAAATTCTACATGACAGTATCTCATGTACATTTACAAACCGCCACCAAACTTCTCAGCTTTTGGCTTTATTTGCAACATCAGACTCGTCAATCCCTGTAACTTCAAAAACCTAATTAATTCCTGCCCAATTAATTCCACAAAGTCCTACTTCCATACTACGGTTCTTTAAGTTGCATGTCAAGGTTTTCCAGAAATTGAACATGCAATTCCAGCTATCAAGCAGCCATCCTATCTCTCAATCATCAACACAACCGACCTCAACGTCAAACTACAAATCCAAAAACTTTAAGTTCTGGTTATCTAATCCTATAATTAGAAATCTTGTCAAACCCCACTCAACGACAAAAACATAAAGGCTGATTAATCCAAATCTGACCTGCATTATATTGCCCCAAAAGTAGGAAAAAGGAAAGGAAGGGAAGAAAATTACCTCTCCATAACTAGTATAGCACCACTGCAAAAGAGAACTTCTCAAACTTTCTTGGTCCCGCACCAGTCTTTCTAACTCTTGCTTCCTGCTCTCTTGTGCTTCTGGACTATATTCAAAATCGCGAATCTAAATCACACGAGAGACAGAAACATAATGCATTAGAGATTCTAGACCAAGTCAAATATTAAAAACTCGAATATTTTCTATATCTATAAAGCACAAGATTGAGTTACTCCTAGAACCATTTGAGTAAAAGCTCGAGTAAGTCAAACTGGGTACTACTCACTTGGAACCCTTTTTCACGGGCATTTGTTCTAAAATTGTCTGCCACGCGCTTAAATAGTGTTACTGTGTAAAGAGCATATTCATTATCTTCATGTAACTTCTTGGAGGACCTGGGAACCTGAAAGACACAAGATGGATAAATCAAGCTGGAATTGAGAAGTGGCAAGAAAAATATAAGCATGGCATGCTTGAATCCATCAGTTCACGTGAGCCTAAGTGAACAGCTCTCCCAGGCAACAATCCATATCACTGTTAGAGACGATAGCCATCCAAGCTGGAGCCACTGATTGAAGCATTTATATATAAAGAAACACATCTTACCACATAGTCAGTCAATGTTTCATAGCTTGCCAACCAGTCCTTCTGTGAATACTTGGGAACAATTGCGGGGAGGGTTATGAGGTGTTCAGAGATAATAATGTCCTCTGTTTTCACCAAATCCGAAAGATCACGAACAGCTAGGCTGAAACCGATAAAGGAGGGTCATGCCAGAAATAAGAGATGTAAATGATAGATCAAAACTCAGGATATGAATACCTTCCACTCTGCTTCCGATTGATAGCATTGAGCTGGCTACGTACATTATTATACTCAGCAACACGAACCTAACAGAAAGGACAGGGCTTAAAAGTTCAAATTCCCAACTGAATATGCTACTAGAGCTATAGTCAGGTTTAATATTTAGGCCTGGGTTATGAAATACCCAAGTTTTTCATCAATTAATATTAAGGAACGCTAAAAATTGCAACTAGGCTGGCAGTGTGTCGTACTTTTGTACAAGTCAATAAATGCATCTAACAGTGGCATATAATAGTAGCATAAAAAATGCAAGAGCATAAAACACACGTATGAATGAGCTTAAAAGCCTTTGAGGTCTTTTCAACTAGGTTAGATATTGAAATTCAGCTCGTGACATGGTGATTTGCTAAATGTTATCTACCATAAGAAATGTGGTGTGTTACTCATGGTATTTCTCCTATGATTACATAAAAAACAAATCAATTGACAATCAACTGTTCCATTATCCAAAAAACAATAATCACCTTGAGGTCATCCTCAATCTTCGCCACTTGACTATGGATACTATCCACAATCTCTTTTAGAGGAGACATTGTTGGGTATTTTGCTTCATCCCAAACAAACCTAAAATCACAAATCCAAAACACAATCTGAGAAAATCACTACTAACCCCAAAACCCAAATCCCAAATCCCAAATTCACATCAAAATTTCAATGGACTGCAAAACTAACCTGGTTAGGTAAGAGTCAACTGGCACACCATCAACTGTCAAAGCATTGCTCTCCACACCTGATACCCTCTCAAATTCCT
>Ga0307508_10007169_pt1 | contig 10381 bp, 10 predicted proteins | sample 9_EM_MG_FD_203089 | JGI IMG/M metagenome (GOLD analysis project Ga0307508, IMG submission 203089) | Populus trichocarpa ectomycorrhiza microbial communities from riparian zone in the Pacific Northwest, United States - 9_EM | ecosystem: Host-associated > Plants > Roots > Unclassified | place...
CCGTTCCTGCGCACCACGCTGCCCGAGCGTCAGCATGCGTTCCCGCGCGTCGTTCAGCGCCGCCATCGTCCGCCGCAGCAGCGCCCGTTCCAGAGCGGGCGCCTCGCCGAGAGCACGCTCGAAACGTTCGCGCGGATAGAGGCAGAGATCACTCTCGACGAGCGCAGTGACCGTGACGGTCGAATCCTCGCTGAAGGGCTGCCCGACGAAATCGCCGGCGAACAACAGGCCAACGATCTGCTCCCGGCCTCTCGCGGTCGATGCCGTCACCTTCAGGATTCCCGCGACGATGTTGGCGCAGAGCAGGTTTGCATCGCCGGCCCAGGTCAGGACCTGCCCGGCGGCAAGAACGCGCCTGCGGCCGATGGCGCTGAGTGCCGCCAATTGTTCGTCGTCAGCGGCACCGCACAGGGCGGTCTCGCGAATGGCGCAATCGAGGCAGCGATGGCTGGCTGTTCCCATGCAGCGTCTATCTCAGGAAACGCCCGCCCCGCCTTTACGTGAATATCCCTATGAGCATCGCTGATCAGTCGCACTGATCCCTTCGGCCGCAGGTAGTGGCGTGACATCCGCCGGGACAGTCGCGCCCAGGCTCGGGCCTGCGGTCACCCAGCGGTATGGTGACGTGGCCATGCCCGCTGCATAGCTCGACCGTGATGCTGTTCGCCTGCTCCGCACGCAGTGGCGGACCACCGGAAGACAAACCGCCAAGCGCGGCGGCGGCGAGCATGGCGCCAAAGCTAGACGGCATTGCTGAACCGTGCGCGGCTCTGCGCGCGATAGGGGTCGAGCGCGGCCGCGGTCGGGAAGCTGGTATATCGCGGCACGGGGGTCGCGAGCAGGTCTGGAATATAGCGCCACATACAGCCCGCGTGGCAGAGAATGCCGTTGCAGCCTTTGACCGATGTCAAAGAACCGACGGCGATCGGTGCCCAATCCGTGCGGGTCCGCCTATTTTTGCGTTGGGACTCAACGAGGATCGGGCTGATCCTCATCATCGATGAGGATGCGCAACGCCGCGCCGTCGAGATCTTCGAACTGGCCTGAACGCGCCGCCCAGAAAAAGGCGGCAAGGCCGGCCAAACCCAATGCCAGCGCGATCGGGATCAGGATGACAAGACCGGTCACCGCGCAGCCCCGCGCAACCTGAGGGCGTTGGCGATAACGAGCAAAGACGAGCCGGACATGGCGAGCGCGGCAATGAGCGGCGTTACCTGTCCCGCGATCGCGAGCGGGACGGCGAGCAGGTTATAGCCGATCGCCAGACCGAAATTCTGCCGCACCACCCGCATCGTGCGCCGCGCGGCTGCGATCGCGATCGGCACCGGCATCAGCCGGTCACCGAAGAAGACAAGGTCCGCTGCGAGCCGGCTTACATCGGTGCCCGAAGCAGGCGCCATCGCGACATAGGCGCGCTTCATCGCCGGACCGTCATTGAGGCCATCGCCCACCATCAGCACCTTGCCGCCCAGCGCCGCGCATTCCTCGACGACGCGGTATTTGTCGGCCGGTGCCATGCGCGCACTGCCGGCGATGCCAAGCGTACCGCCGATCGTATCGACCACGGACACGGAATCCCCCGACAGCAAGCGCGGCACCAATCCCTGCCCGCGCAGTCGTTCGATCGCGGTCGCGGCATCGGGACGCAGCGCATCGCCGAAGATCATCAGGCGTGCGGGGGCGTCACCCACCTTGAAGGCGGCTGACACCTGATCAGTGCCGACTTGGGGAGCGCCTACCCAATCCGGCCGGCCGAGGCGAACGACCTGCTCGCCGATCCGTGCGGCGACACCGAGGCCGGGATGCTCACTCGTGTCGGACAGCGCAATCGCCATCACGCCCTCCTGTTCGAGCAACGCGGCGATCGCTACCGACAGCGGATGCCGGCTGGCCTGGGCAAGCGAAAGCAGAATGCCGCGCTCGGTCGGACGATCAGGCACGCCGGACAGCGGCTCGACGCGGCCGAGCGTGACGGTGCCGGTCTTGTCGAGCAACACGCCATCGGCGGCTGCCAGCCGCTCCAGCGCCGAACCGTCCTTGATCAAAACGCCAGCCCGCATCAGCGCGCCTGCCGCGACGACCTGGGCAATCGGCACCGCCAGCCCCAGCGCGCAAGGACAGGTGATGATGAGAACCGCGACCGCAACCGTCAGCGCCTGATGCACCCCCGCGCCCGCGATCAGCCAGCCGATCAGGCTCAGCGCGGCCAGGCTGTGTACGGCGGGTGCATAGAGCCGCGACGCACGATCGGCGATCCGGACATAGCGCGATTTGCCCTGGGTTGCCGTCTCCATGAGCCGGGCGATATCGGCGACCATGGTCGCCTCCCCGGCTGCGGTCACCTTTATCGTCAGCGGGCCATTGAGATTGATCGTGCCGGCGAGAACCATGTCGCCGCTCTCGACCGCCACCGCGATACTCTCGCCGGTGACGAGCGAGCGGTCGATGCTGCTCCTGCCCTCTTCGACGACACCATCGGCACCGATCCGCTCGCCCGCCGCGACCAGCAGGCGCATTCCCGGTGCGAGCTCGGCAGCGAGCCGGCGCTGCGTAGTGCCGTCGGGAAGCCGCACCAGCGCATCGCTCGGCACCCGCCGCATCAGCGCCGCGACGCCGTCAGCTGCCCGCGCCCGCATCGCACTGTCGAGGAAGCGGCCGGCGAGCAGGAAGAAGAGCAGCATCGTCGCGCCGTCGAAATAGGCATGCGCGCCGCCCACCGCCGTCTCGTACAGGCTCATCGCAGCGGTGATCGCCACCCCGATCGAGATCGGCACATCCATATTGGTACGGCCGTGGCGAAGGGCGCTCCACGCACTTTTGAAGAACGGCCGCCCGGCATAAGCGATCGCCGGCAGGGCGATTGCCGCGGAGAGCCAGTGGAACAGGGTGCGGGTCGCGCCTTCAGCGCCCGACCAGATCGACACCGACAGCAGCATCACGTTCATCGCGGCAAAGCCAGCGACCGCGAGCGCGGTCATCAGCATGCGGCTCTCGCGATTGGTCGCCGCATCGCTTTCGCCGACGAAAAGCTGGGCCTGGAAGCCGAGCCGGCCGATCGCAGACAGCAGATCCTCGTCCGCCAGATTGGCGGTGTGGTCGATGCGAACCCGCTTGCTGGTGAAGTTCACCCGCGCCGAAACCACGCCCGAGATTTGCGGCAGGCCGGATTCGAGCTTGGCGATGCAGGCGGCGCAGCGCAGCCCGTCGACAGCGAAGGTCGAGGTTGCGAGGTGGGCTGCCCCGTCGAACCCCGCTATGGCGTTCATGCCGAAATCTCGTCGTCGAACCGGGCGTTCTGGCCTGCCGCGCGGACGTCGACCCGCAACAGCCACCGCCCGGCGGGCAAAGCTTGCGTGGCGACGAACCTGCCGGGACCGGCGCTTTGCAAGACCAGGGTGCGGGCAGGCAGCCGGCCGAGCGGATGGGTTGCGACGACCTCCACGCTTGCCCCGGACAAGGGCCCGGTCGGCGTGACGGCGGTGACGACGATGCGGCGGTCAGTGCCGACCGTCGCATCCATCGTCCAGTTCAGGCGACGTTGCGCCCGCGCCTCGGCCAGCCAGGTGTTGAACTGCTGGCTCGCGACATAGCTGTTGTCGACGACAGTGCCGCCAAAGGTGCCGATCGCATAGCCCGCCATGAGGAAATTCACGGCGATGACGAGCCCGAACATCGCGACGATGATGCCGGTCATGTGCCAGCCGGTGAAGACTCGGGTCATTCCTCGTGCTCCGGACGTTCGAAATGGGTCTTGTCGCGGGCGATTCCACCCTCGGCATCAAGCGCGCGTACGGTGAAGACCATGTCGGCGCGCTCCGGTCCGCTGCCGGGGCCGCCGACGAACAGCTGGGTCTGCGCGACCTGGTCCGGCGCGACGTCAAGCTTCAGATGCGTCGACGCGTCGCTGCGGCCCGACGCTTCGGTCCAGAGGGTCGCGCTTGCCAGTCCGTCGATCGATATGTCGACCGTGCGCGGGCGCGCCTCCATGTTGCGGACCTTGACGATATAGCCGTTGCGGATGCTGCCGTCGGACAGGCGCACCCATTGCGGATTGCGGGTCTGGAGCACGCTGACATCGATCCGGGTGCGGTTGCCGAGCGCGAACAGCATCCCAAGGCCGATCCCCGCCCAGGCGCCGAAATAGACGAGGGTGCGTGGCCGGAAGAGGCGCCTGAGCGCCGGCAACGGTTCCTTGCCTGACGCTGCCAGGCGGCCGTCGAGATCAGTCGTATAGCCGATCAGCCGGCTCGGGCGGCCGACCTTCGCCATGATGCCGTCGCAGGCGTCGATGCACAGTCCGCAGGTGATGCAGCCGATCTGCGGCCCCTCGCGGATATCGATGCCCGTCGGGCAGACGGCGATACAGGCATTGCAGTCGATGCAGTCGCCGATCCCCGTACCGATTGCCTCTGCGAGCGACGGGTCGGCCGCCAGCGCGACGAGCGACGGCCTGCCCTCATGCTCGAGATCCTGCACCGCGGCTTCCCGCTTCAGCCCATGCGTACGCGGCTCGCCGCGCCAGGCCTTATAGGTGACGGTCAGCGATTTCTCGTCGAGCATCGCGCTCTGGATGCGCGGCCAGGGGCACATATAGATGCAGACCTGCTCGCGCATCAGGCCGCCAAAGATATAGGTCGTGGCGGTGAGGACGCCGACCGTCGCATAGGCGACGAACGGCGCTGTGCCGTGCACGAAGGCCTGGCCGAGCGCTGGCGCATCAGCGAAATAGAAGATCCAGGCGCCGCCGGTCAGCGCACCGATCGCGAGCCAAATGGCGTGCTTCGCCAGCCGCTTCGCGATCTTCGCCGGCCCCCATGGCGCCTTTTGCAGTCTGATCTGGGCATTGCGGTCGCCGTCGATCGCCCGCTCGACATGGACGAACAGGTCGGTCCAGACCGTTTGCGGGCAAGCATAGCCGCACCACGCCCGCCCGACCGCCGAGGTGACGAGGAACAGCCCGATCCCCGCCATGATCAGCAGGCCGGCGACATAATAGAATTCGTGCGGCCAGATCTCGATCGAGAACATGTAGAAGCGGCGATGCGCCAGATCGACCAGCACTGCCTGGTCGGGCGCCCAGGGTCCACGGTTCCAGCGCAGCCAGGGCGTGACGTAATAGATCAGCAGCGCGACCGCCATGATCGCCCATTTCAGCCGCCGGAACGGGCCATCGACCGCCTTGGGGAAGACCTTGCGGCGCGCTTCAAAAAAATGCTCGTCGGGCGCGGTCAGATCGTGGAGGCTGGTCATGTCACTTCTGCGCGACCGCCAAAGGCTTGGCCGGAGCGGCCTTCGGAGACGCCTCCCCGCCCCCGAGCGAGTGGACATAGCTGGCGAGCATCTTGATCGTGACCGGATCGAGCCGCGATCCCCAGGCCGGCATGATGCCGTAGCGCGCGTTGGTCACCGTGTCGGTGAGCGTGTCGCGGTCGCCGCCATAGAGCCAGATCCCGTCGGTAAGGTTCGGGGCGCCGACGGTACGGTTACCCTTGGCATTGTCGCCGTGGCAGACCGCGCAATTGCCGGCGAACAGCGTTGCGCCGCGCCGCGCCGAGGCGTTTGCGCCCTCCTGGTGCGACACGAAGCGGACATAGGACACGGCGTCCTGCACTTCCTCGGGCTTGAGGATTCCGTCGCGACCAAAGGCCGGCATCTGCGACATGCGGGTCTTGTCGTCGCCCGGCTGGCGAACCCCATGCTCAAGCGTCTGCTGGATGGTTGCGACATCACCCCCCCACAGCCAGTCGTCGTCGTTCAAATTGGGATAGCCCTTGCCGCCGGCCGCACCGCCGCCGTGGCACTGGGTGCAATAGACCTTGAACGCAGAGCGCCCACCCTCCTGCGCCGTGCGCAGCAGCTGCTTGTTGCCGGACAGTCCCTCGATCGGCGTCATCGCCAGCGCGCGCATGGTCGGTGCGCGACGGTCATGTTCAGCCATCATCTCCTTTTCGAGCTCGCCATGGGTGCTCCAGCCGAGCGTGCCGCGGCTAGCGCTGTGCAGCATCGGGATCGCCGGATAGAGCACGACCATCACGAGCGCGAAGGCGATGCAGGCATAGAAGGTATAGAGCCACCAGCGTGGCATCGGCGTGTCGAGTTCCTCGATGCCGTCCCATTCATGACCGACAAAGCTGGTGCCGGTCGGCCCGTCGATGCGCCCACCACCGATGTGCCCACCACCGATGTGCTTGTCGTCAGCCATCGATCTCGTCCTCTCGTTCGAAGATGCTCATTGCGGCGTGCCGGTGGCCGGCGGACACCGAGCGCAGGAAGGTCCAGCCCACGCAAACCAGGAAGGCGACGCCCATCAGGATCAGGCCCCAGCTGTCGGCGAAGGTCCGCAGTGCGTCGTAGCTCATCTTCTCTCCTCCCGCGGCGCTGCTGCCTTGAAGTCGATCTGGGTGCCGAGGCCCTGGAGATAGGCGACCAGCGCATCCATCTCGGTCAGCTTGCCGGGATTGCCGTCGAAATCGCGAGCCTGTTCCTTGGGGTAGCGCTTCGCCAGGCCCGCGGTATCGCCCTCGCCCGAGGCCTGTGCCGCGCCGTCATCGGCCGCCTTGGCGACATCCTCATCGGTATAGGGAACGCCGACCCGGCGCAGCGCTGTCAGGTGATCGCCGATATGGCTGAGGTCGAGATCCCGGTCAGCGAGGAAGGCGTAAGGCGGCATGATCGATTCAGGCACGACCGCGCGCGGATCCTTCATATGCTGGACATGCCATTCGTCAGAATAGTGACCGCCGACCCGCGCCAGGTCCGGCCCGGTGCGCTCCGACCCCCATTGGAACGGGTGATCATACATGCTCTCGGCGGCGAGGCTGTAATGGCCGTAGCGCTCCGTCTCGTCGCGGAACGGCCTGATCATCTGGCTGTGGCAGCCATAACAGCCCTCGCGGAGATAGATGTCCCGGCCGGCCAGTTCGAGCGGCGAATAGGGCCTGACGCCCTCGACCTTGGGGACGGTCGAGTCGATCCAGAAGAGCGGCGCGATCTCGATGATGCCGCCGATCGCGACGGTGAGGAAGGCAAGGATCGCGAGCAACGTGACGTTGCGTTCGATCACCTTGTGGCGATGGAGAACAGAAGCCATGAGGTCGCGTCCTTACTCGGCGGGAACGGGCTGAAGGGGCCGATCCGGGATCGGATCAGGCGTGGGCGTGGCTGGCGGCGCCGCTGCCCGGCCGGGCAACAGCGGGCGATCGCGCGCCGGATCATAAGCGGGTGACGACATCGGCGCTTCGTCGCGAAGCTTGCCGGCGATGGTCATCCAGATGTTCCAGACCATCACCAGCGCACCGGCGAGGTAGAGCAAGCCGCCCGCAACCCGGATCGTGTAGTAAGGATGCAGCGCCTGGACGACCTCGGCGAACGAGTAGACGAGGTATCCGTCCTGCCCATATTCGCGCCACATCAGCCCCTGCATGATGCCCGCGACCCACATCGACGAGGCGTAGAGAACGATGCCGATCGTCGCCAACCAGAAGTGCCAGTTGACCATGCGGAGCGAATAGAGCCGGGTCCGGCCCCAGAGCCGCGGCGCCATGAAGTAGAGCGCACCGAAGGTGATCATGCCGTTCCAGCCGAGCGCGGCGGAATGGACATGGCCGATCGTCCAGTTGGTATAATGGCTGAGCGAGTTTACCTCCTTGATCGACATCATCGGCCCCTCGAAGGTGGCCATGCCGTAGAAGGCGAGCGCGAAGACCATCATGCGGATGATCGGATCGGTGCGGATCTTGTCCCAGGCGCCGTTGAGCGTCATCAGACCGTTGATCATGCCGCCCCAGCTCGGCATCCACAGCATCACCGAGAAGACCTCGCCGAGCGTCTGCGCCCAGTCCGGCAGCGCGGTGTAATGGAGGTGATGCGGCCCGGCCCAGATATAGAGGAAGATCAGCGACCAGAAATGGATGATCGACAGCCGGTAGCTGTAGATCGGCCGCTCGGCCTGCTTCGGCACGAAGTAGTACATCATGCCGAGGAAGCCGGCGGTCAGGAAAAAGCCGACCGCGTTATGGCCATACCACCACTGAGTCAGCGCGTCCTGGACCCCGGCAAAGGCCGAATAGGATTTGGAGCCGACCAGCGAGACCGGCATCGACATGTTGTTGACGAGGTGGAGCATCGCCACCGTGATGATGAAACCGAGATAGAACCAGTTGGCGACATAGATGTGCGGCTCGGAGCGGCGCACGATCGTGCCGACGAATACGGCCAGATAGGAGACCCAGACGATCGTCAGCCAGATATCGACATACCATTCGGGCTCGGCATATTCGCGACCCTCGGTGATGCCGAGCAGATAGCCGGACGCCGCGAGCACGATGAAGAGCTGATATCCCCAGAAGACGAAGCGGGCGAGCCAGGGAAAGGCGAGCCGGGTCCGGCAGGTGCGCTGCACGACATAGTAACTGGTGCAGATCAGCGCGTTGCCGCCGAATGCGAAGATCACCGCTGAGGTATGCAGCGGGCGCAGCCGGCCGAAAGTGCTGTATTCGGAATGGAGGTTGAGCAGCGGAAAGGCGAGCTGCGACGCGATGACCACGCCGACCAGCAGGCCGACCACGCACCAGAAGACGGTCGCGATCACCCCCCAGCGAATGACCTCGTCGTCATAGCGGTCACGCGGCGCGGGAAGCGACCCGCCCGACGCCAGCGCAGCATTGCCGGCGCCGCGCATCGTCCAGACGGCTGCCAGGAAGGCGGCGCCCGCGACGATCACCATCTGTGCAGCAAAACCGTGATCGATCGCATTGGCTGACATCAGCAATGCGAACAGCGCAATCAGGAGCCATCCCCCGGCTCGCAGCAATATATCGTCCATTCGCTCCTCCGCGGCCACAACCACACGGCCCCTGGCGCACGCCCTTGGCGGACGCTGCCGGTGCGGCCCTTGACCTTCGTCAAATCGATTAGAGGCCGGCGAATGGCCGGGCTGTACGTAGAGTTACGCGGTCGAAACCCAGCTCCGCCGCTGTTCCTCCGCTGTTAATCCCGAAGATTTTTTCTTCCGCTGTTATGTTGGGAAATCGGCGCTATTTTTCTCAACTATATCAACGTACTGAATGCCATTTTTCTGTTCCGAAATAACAGCGGCGGAACAGCAGATAACAGCGGGGAAAACAGCGCATAACAGCGGAGCGGCGCCATAACAGCGGTGGCGCCGATCGTCGTTTTTTCCGGTCATGCGAAAGAGCGTGACGGCTTATGCCATCCCGCGCGGCCTGCACCGATTTGCGTTAGAGTTGAATCACCGCCTCACGATCCGACACCCGAGGCGCGATCGAGCCGACCGGCCAACGTCAGCCCTTTGCCCCGCCGAGACCGGCGGCGAACGCGATCCTGAGCGCATCCGACAGGCTGCGCGCCTGCAGCTTGGTCATGATATTGGCCCGGTGCACCTCGACGGTGCGCGGCGAGATGTCGAGATCATAGGCGATCGTCTTGTTCGGCAAGCCGGTCGCCAATCCCACCAGCACTTCGCGCTCGCGCGGCGTAAGGCCGGCAACCATCACCTCGGCCTCCCCGGCGCGGACGGCGGCACTTTCGGAGCGATCCAGCCGCTCGAACGCAGCCTCGATAGCGCCCATTAGCACCGCTTTTTCGAACGGCTTTTCGATGAAATCGACGGCGCCGGCCTTCATCACCTGCACCGCGATCGAAATGTCGCCGTGCCCGGTCAGGACGATCACCGGCATGGTGATGCCGCGTTCGTTGAGTGCCTGCTGCACCTCGAGCCCATCCATCTCCGGCATGCGGACGTCGAGCAGGATGCAGCCCGGCGCGGCGTGGCGCACCTCCTTCAGAAAAGCGGTGCCGGAGCTCCAGGTCTCGACGTCGAAACCCGATGTCTTGAGCATGAAGCTCGCGGAGCGCCGGATCGCGTCTTCATCATCAACGATGTGGATCAGGCGCTTCTGGCTCATGGGCCATCTTCCTCTACCAGCATCAGCGTAAAATAGAATGCGGTCCCGCCCCCCTCGCGCGGTTCCATCCAGATACGCCCGCCATTGGCCTCCACGATCGTCCGGCAGATCGACAGGCCGAGGCCAAGCCCCTCGCTTTTCGTGCTGTTGAAGGCGCGGAAGAGATTCTCGAGGATTTCGGGCGCAACCCCGGGGCCAGTATCGGCGATGGTGACGCGCGTGAAGCCAGGCGCGTCCGGCCGGTTGGAGATGAACAACCGGCGTTCAGGGCAGCCGGCCATCGCCTCGGTGGCATTGCGCATGAGATTGATCAGCACCTGCTGGATCTGCACCTTGTCGACCAGCACCGTCGCCGGGGCCAGATCGGACTGGACCTCGACGCCCTTTTCCCGCGCACCGATCAGCCCCAGCTTGGCGGCTTCCTCGACCAGCTTCACCAGGTCCTCGCCCGACTT
>Ga0307508_10007170_pt1 | contig 10379 bp, 14 predicted proteins | sample 9_EM_MG_FD_203089 | JGI IMG/M metagenome (GOLD analysis project Ga0307508, IMG submission 203089) | Populus trichocarpa ectomycorrhiza microbial communities from riparian zone in the Pacific Northwest, United States - 9_EM | ecosystem: Host-associated > Plants > Roots > Unclassified | place...
TCCCCTTTTGATGTGCACCAGTTGACAGAGACACTGTACCTTTTTTTATAACCTCAGTGTATGTCTTATTACCCAGTCATTACATGTCTCCTATTGTCAAAATTAACGCGATCTTGAGGAACCATTGTACTAGTAGTATACTATAGTATACTACTAGTACGGCCAAAAATACTTTACTAGTACTAGTACTACTGTTTACTATAGTATACTACTAGTATACTAGTACTACCTTCGAGCCCTACTTGAACCCCGTCTAAAATTAATATCGGCAGTGGCGGCGAGCGCCGGTCCCCGACTCGTCAGATATGCCATATTATATGGCCATACTAGTATAATATACAAGTTGCACCCACAGCCTGCCGTTTGAACTGGTTTCGAAAAATCGCGTGTATGGAGTCGGTAATTTGAGGCACAGTCCGTGTGTTCAGATCATGGTCGGACATTTCCAAGTCCCGAGCCAACTACCGTTTTGAGGCGGGGACCGGGCACATGCCGTAACCAGGCAGGAAACGGAGACTAGTATCACACACTAGTATTTATTGGAGATGAGCACTGAATACAATGTAGAATACTCCAAAATGATTAATAATGATTGGGTAGGTGGAACAAGTGGGCGGTATAATTGGACGAAGGTTCTGATTTAAGCGCCGTTTGGGTTACGTACAGCCACCAGATTGTGAAAATCTTTGACTGAATCGATTGAATAGAACCCACGTCTTATCGCGACATTTAGTCACGCACCTAAATCTCGCTAAATCTCGTAAATAACCCTGCTTTGCTTACGCAAGAGCCGGGGCTAGCGGATCGGATGCGGATTAATCCGCTCAATCCGCGGGTTTTGGGGGGCTCATCCGCATCCGCGGATTGCAATCCGACCTAATCCGCGGATGATCCGCGGATGACAATACCATTCACATAGGCTAGGCAATATTGTATACTACCTAACAAATTGATGTGCATAGCCCATTAGTACACTACAAAACAATCTGAGCCTGCGGATTGTAGTGCCTTGAGAGTTCCCTGACGGAGGGTTATGTGCAATTTGCCAACTCGAGAGACAACTGACAACCACAGCCAACCACAGTTGTCTGTGTTGTCCCTGCCATAAACGGTAATGACAACCCATGAGTCCATTCAGTACCTCCGCCTTCAAGAGCAAGGCTGTATTTGATAAAATGCCCATAAAAGTATCTTCCGACAGTCAATCCAACAGCCAACTGCAGACAACCCCGCGTGCCTTGGGCGCTCAGGGATGCCCCTGTTGCAGATCCCAAGGAAGCTATTTAGATGATTTGCCTGCTACGCGTATGACAGTGGGAAGAACTATGTAGTTAGGGAAACAATCGGCAATCGGCAGACCCGGAGCAACGGCACCCATTACATAATTGTATCTCACCATCCGCGGATGGGTCCGGATGGCATCCGCGGATGAACAGATAAAATTGGGCCCATCCGCATCCGGCGGATTACCATCCGATCCGTGCAATCCGCGGATGGATCCGATCCGCTAGGAGCCCTACATGCACATGACCAAACTTGTTATGCCATGTGTTCCGTAACAGACGGTTTTGAGCTCGAAAGAGCACCAGTCTGTGCGTATACTGGTGGAGTCTATGACTAAATGCTGCCAGCTTTTCCATCTTATCAGTTTTTTTTTTCAAAAAGTTTCGATTGGCCCACTTTCGGATCTAACCCCACTTGAGCTAACTGGGGCCCTGACCATTCACCCGCTAGTAGCGGGACTTTATCACCTGGCATTATTCTCCCATCTAGGCGGCTGAGGGGTTGGTGATTATTAGACCCCCAACACTAGTGCGCGGTTAATCAGCTGTCAGCCTGGCATCATGGTGCCTTGTTCCGCCGACACAGATTCACTCTAGCATCGCCTTTTACGGTCCTCGGATCCGTTGTTCACAAGCGCATTCCGTTCAGCGGGTTTATATTATACTCTCAGGCTCCGAATGTCGCGTTTTACAGTTTTACTGCAATTCAATTACACTTCGTCCCAGATGCCATGTATATGTGCTCCAACGCGGTACGAATTTCTTTGGTACTCTTATATAATGTAACACTGACTCACGCTCAAGTCATCTTTGCCAAATTAAGTCAGCTCGCATTTCCAAAAATGTGAAATAAGCAAACCTGTGCGGCGGCTGGCACAGCGGCCTTCCTTATCACACCATGCCAGTGTATACCAGAGATGCGCTTTGGCGCAAAGGCGTCGATGAAACTGGTACTACTGTTCGCGTTCAAGTCATCGATCTTCAGCTTAGCCTTCTCTTGACAGTCGAAGTAAACCAAAGAGCGCTAATTGATAAGATCCTTGCGCGTTACTCTGGCGAGCATACTGGTAGGTCCCCCCCTTTTCCCTACACAACAGAGCACTTACCACCCTACACGCAGTGTTTAGAGAACTTCTGCAGGTTCGGGACGAGTCCAGCTTGTGCCACACCAGTGCAACTCATGCAGTCTGATAGAACGCGGACGACGCCCGTTCAACAAACATAGAAATCAGATTCGATACTGCGACTTCAAAAGCTACTACTGCGACGCATTTCCCAAAGTCATCGCGCTCGAGTCTTCCAGACCTCGAAACGGTGGACGTATGTTTTTTGTGCCTGGCGGCCCACTTCTTTTACTGATTCGCCGTGTAGATAACGAAGTGGACATTCAGGAATGACGGCGATCGCTTCCAACCGGATGACTGGAACCGTTTGAAAAAAATAGGTTAGCCTACAGCGTTACCCGAAACGCCCCTATTGGTGATCAAGCCCCATGTACCACAGCCGAAGGCAATCCAGATGAATCCAAAATCGGGGCATTTGTGAGTATCGTTTTACCGCTTACGATGAAGTGGTCACAAAGCTATAATGTCCTCGTTCAGGGTGTTGGTATGTCACCTCACTAGGGTGAACTGGATAGACGCCCACATTCGTATTTTTAAACGAGGTTTCTATGCATTATTTTCTGTCACGGAGCGTCCCTTCGTGACGTCAGGCGACGACTGGATGGGCTTCTACTGGAAAGACGGAAAAGATCAGGTAAGTCCACAAGCTCGAGATGTTCGCATTGTACGCTGGTTGACCATGACGTCCTAGTTGTACGTTCGTCGAGGCAAATTGCCTAATGTGTCGCCACAGGATGCGAACTGGACATCTTTCGAAATGGATCTCCGGGAACGCGCCCCACTATCAACTAAACCAACGGATTTAGCGAAGTTTTGCGCAACAAGCATCACCTTCATGAATTATATTCGCCAAATCTCAGTATTCATAGATCAACATCGCCTATTTACGATATCAAAAGCACCAGGCTTTTCCGAACCCGTCCGATGGCCACTACGACTGAAGAACGAGGGCCCACTCAATTACATGAAGATGTCCTCAGTTTCATTGCAGGGTATGAAGTGTTATGAAAGAGTATCAACAGGATTTCTTACATTTCGCCAAGCAGATGTGGTCATCGTCGCTTCCCTTACGCGCTGGATGCACGCGTTGGGATCGGATTCGACAGTGACTGAGGAAAAGAGGCTTGCCAAACGAAAAACAGTCTCGAGCGCCTTTTTTGCCCGTCTGAACCCATTGTCCCCTCGTTCAGCTTCTTCCAGTATCCCCGAAGTCGATGCGCCACCATCACCTGAAAGGCTCACTGACAAAGAGAAATTACAAGTCATCGAACGCTCCGTGCGACTCCAGATCTACACCGGTGATATTACGGTAAACCTTCCGCCCAACATAGCATCTGAGATTGAACGCGCTACAAGGAAGAAGAGTCCATCCAACATTACGTATCAAATCGTCTACGTGAGCTGTTCCTGCATAATCGCACCAATTTGGCACCTAATCTAATGATAACGCTGGCTCAGACCGACAAGAAAAGTTATGACGCAAGTGTCAATGAAGACGACGGCTCGGACTTCAGTGTCTTTCAAGGCGTGCGAGCCGATCTGGATGGGTACACATCTACTTCATCATTTGCAATTAATCAGAATGATCTCAATTCGTGATTCGCGCAGGACTGGTTCTGCAAGAGTGTTCATCGTATGCTAAAGCATGTACCGCTGAGTCTTGCTGAGATTAACAGGATACAATCACAGGGTCACAGCACGGCTCAGTCGACAGGTGTCGGTGGGCATCATGCCTCCCGTTTCATACCGACGGTGGAGCGCGAGGCTTTGGATCTAGTGTGCGTATTCTTGTCTTCTCTTGAGCCAATCTCCTAGGGCCAATTTGCCGATTTGCGCAATTTTCAGGGATCCTATGGTCGCCACATTCAACAAAGAGCTCCTTGCCATGGGAGGACTGTTGTGTCGAGTGATCTATGAGACTGGAATGGATGAAATCGAGCAAATGTGGAAACGCAGCGCTGCGAGTCACGATGACTCTGAGCACGAGCTTGAAGACAACTTCGCCCACTTATTACGGTTTCTCGCTTTCCGTCGATCGGCGCCCTCTCCGGCGGTGTCGCCTATCATGAAAACAGCGTTCATCCGTGCTTCACGCGGTGAAGGCATAAGACTTCTTTCGAGCACTGGCGTGAAACAATCCACCGAAGTCCGTTGCTACAGTACGGAATTGTGCAGCTTCCTGAAGACAACGCCATTTTTGAAGTCCACTGTCTCGCCACTGGCTGAGTCACTATTGACTTCTACCTCCATGGCTCCTGTTCGCGACGTGGATATGAATGATATACTCAACGAACTCCAGTCCCGATCTTTAAGCGAAGAGGAAATGATCAATTGTCTCAAATGGCGGCTTTCCTTGGAAGACTCCATCGTCAAGACAAACACCCAATCTTTAAACACCGATTTCCTTGCTGCCGCCAGGGTTTTTATACCTGCTGGGGCGACGAAGACTGATCGTGTGATCTGGCTCGATCAGATCCAAACGTATTATTCCCCTTCAAACGGTGTCATCAGAGAGTCCCCGCTGCCCCCCCACACCCTGCCTCGCCGCCTAGAGGAGGCACTGCCGTTAAACAAGTTGGCAGAGGCGTTCTCCTGGAAGCCACTTTCGCCATCTGTTTGGCTGCAATTCCTCGCTGTGGATGGTGTCGACTCTATCGCGGACGAGTTTCAAATCACCCGGGCCTCATTTGCTCAGAGACTGCTCCTCATCATTTCCGAAGAAGCTTGGGGAATAAAAATGTCTCCTGAAGAGAAGTCAAGCACCAAGTCTGTCCTGGCGAACGTGCATTGTATTCCGACGAATCTCGGCATGCAAATACCCTCGGCTTCCTACCTCCCTAACGTGAACATGTTTCCTAATCTCCCTATTGTCAGCCTGCCGGGTGCGGAGAGGAAAGGCGCACTTCAAGAGATGGTAGGACTTGATTCACTGTCACTTGAAAGCTAAGACCTGAAACGAAAATTCAATGCAGCTTAAAGATCTCGGTGTGCGCGATCATGTCGACCTTCAATTAATTTTCAGTCGGTAAGTCGCCGCTTGATTGGACAAGAGCTTGAGCTTGCATTCACAATGTCACGCGACTAGATATATAGCATCAGGCCAATGGTCGATCCCTCGCCTAATGAGTTACTTTGTCAGCATTCAAGACAGGTTAACAAAGGATGAAATGACGATGTTGAGGGAAACCAGAATGTTCATTGCGGCCCCGGGTTCTTCGATGGCGCCAGAGGATGGTATGGTACCGATGCGATATCTTCCTAATCAATTACACGAGCCCAGCAGTGAGAACATCTCACTTGGGCTTCCCGTTCTTCATTGGGTCGACTCCACCTGGGATCCAAAGTCCCCAGAAGCGCAATTCATATTTAGTATTGGTCTCCTAAAGGTGTGTCGAGCTCCTGCGTCATTCGATCATGTTTCTAACATTGCCAAAGCATCCCTCGGTGGACACTTTAGTGGAAATAGCCTCTTCAAATTATACCGCCAAGCGAGATGAAGCACTACATTATCTACTATCACGTTTTGATGAACACTATCGCCGGAGCTATACGCTGGGTGTGCACGGGAAAATCCCCTTTGTGCCTGCAGTGCTTCCAGATGGTTCGCCAAAATTTCTTTCGCCTGCAGAGGTGTGCTCGCTGAATGCCACATACGATTTGAGCCATTACTCATGTCCTAAACCCAGGTATTTGCGCAGCCGGGGTGTGCCATCCTTGGATTCCAGGTTGTGAGAGAAGATATCCGTCGAGAATCGAGGAAGCTTCAGATACCAGATCACCCCGACGCTACCCAGCTTGTGCAAGCCCTTAGAGCGTCCCCTCCAAACACGTTCGAAGCGCAGAAAAAGACTTTCGAATATTTGTCCAGTCAACTCGCTGGTGCGCCTTGTCAGAGCTGCGTTTCTTCTGTGATGATCCTCACCTCTTTATTTCTGCTAGGCTTTCAGCCTAGTGATCTTCAAACCCTTCGTAATGCACCGTTCATATTAGTAAGGGAAGGCGAGAACAAACTCTTCATGAAACCTTCTGAATGTTACATTGATCGCGGGGAGGGTACAATCAATGAAAAACTTTTCACTTTCGTTGATCCCCAGGGTGCCATTGCTCAGAGTTTCCTTGTCGCCTGTGGTGCGCGATCGGAGCCTTCGTCGCAGGAAGTCGTTCACACTCTTCTTCGCAATCCACAATCATTCTTCACCCTGGTGGGGGGTGAATCTGCGTTAGTGGCAACTCCCCTGGCATCCTCAAACCGGGAAACCTAGTGGCTCATGTATTTTGCGAAATAGGTACCTCACCGAACTTCGTCAAATTGCGATAAGTGTACAGAAGAACCGTATAGACCAACGTACGCAAGATAGGATGAAGTCAGCTCCAATATTCTTTGCCTGTAAGGCGGTGGCCGTACCGCCAAAGTCTTTCTCCGAGGGCGATGCAGAAGAAGGCAAGATGGGGGCGGCAACTGAAGGTTGTCTTCTTAAGCCCAAGGACGTAAGTGCTGTTGCATCGGTATTTGACATTGTGATCATGCAGTGCTATGTCCTAAGGTGATCATCGTGGACGATACGGTCAAATACCGCTTATTCAAAGAGAGTATATGGGTCGCGCCGCAGGAGGATTTTCTTGAAAAGGTAAATAATTACTATTTGCCGGCTTTCAGTGTGCTGACTGCGGAGCATGTTCAGTTCTATCGGAATTTCGGTTCATCCCCAATCAGTACTCTTGTTCAGGAGACCGTAAGCACGTCAGGAGTCGGAAATCCTGGAACCGCAAAACATATCAGGGAGCTTGTTCTCGAAAGACTTCCTATTTTTCTCGATGAACGTGTTGGGGCGCCCCCGGAATTCAAGTTTACCTGGTTGAAAGCGCCGGAGAACTTCATCGTGCGTGTGATATGAGAATTGATGGTTTCCATGACTGACCTCCTGCATGCTAGGTAAAATCTGTGGAGGTTGTAGAAGTGCAAAATATTCTTCGGATTGGACGGCAAAAGATAAACAAGTCTCGCAGGGCCAGTGCTGGTTGCACCCGGACCGGCAAAGGTCCCGTCACGCTGTGTGTCGCCACCTCAGAATCCAATGCTCAACCAAATCTACTCGGGTGCGTCGTATCCGGTTGATTTCTTCAAGCGCGCACTCATTCACTCATTCTTTATACAGTGTTGCGCAGGCGGTCTGCCAGGCAATGTTTAAAGATCACACCAGGAATGACATCATGGCCTTCTCCTACATACTGTCAACAGAACTCGAGGCACTCAAAGACGTGTACGATGGTTAGTTTTCGAAATTTGTGTCTTGCTGAAGAATTGGCATTCACATGTCAATGTCAGTGGATCGCATTCTTGCGCGGCAGAGTGAAAATGCAGGACCACCACCGGAGCGTCCAGAGAGTACGATGGTCTTCGACGCTGTTGAAGGACCTACCTACTACCCTGTTGAAGAACGTACCTCCTTGAACGACATTTTCGGCGACATTTCCGCACTCAGGATACTGCGAGGGGTCAGGCCGCCACCACCTTACAGCTTGCGAACCATGACGCCCAAGCAGAGCATTGGTTAGTGCTGTTGGCGCCTGTGCGCGCTGCCTGTTTTGACCCTGTGCTGGTAGAGCGGAACATCCAACTTGCCCTGGCAGCCTGCGGTGGGGCCCGCTTCGACCGTATCAACACCAGAGTTCAAATGAGCGGTACGTTATCATCATGCACAATACTAAGTTGGTAACACTTCTCATTCCTATCAGTCGTCAAGGAAGCGCAGAATAGCGGGTACTGCAATGAATCAGCGAAGGCAAACATGCGATTCATCAGTGAGTAACAAAGTGCGCGCTTGAACATTATTATAAGCAACCGACAAATGCACATCAGAGGAAGTGGCAGGCTTTAGGATTTGGGCGGGAAATGGTATTGGAATGATACTCTCCTTCTCGCGTGTCTCTTCCTGACACTTCTGGGATGCAGGCATTGCAAACCCGGATATAGTCATTGGAGCCAAGCAGGCTGCCATTGAACGCTTTGGAAACATTCTGGCCTTGCTTCGTGATCAAGTCTTCAACATCAATAACAATTCGGTTTCAATATTCCATGACTCGGGTGGACCCCTGGTTGCGTTTAACCGCGATGGATCTATCTTCGTCAATCTTCGGGCATATGAAGAATGGTGTAAGCATCGTTTGAAGACTTGCGAAGAGTTACAATATGAATTTGCTCTTGTTAGATGATGAATCCGTAGCGAAGGGGCAACGTGTTGAAGCTACCTCCTACTATTACTTTGTCTTTGGCCATCAAATCGCAGTAAGTCACAACTGATACTCTATTGTCTATTTGGCACTCAACACCAAACAAAACCCCAGCATAATCTTGTCCGCGAACATGTGAGTCGAGTATTTACCACCAGATCACACTTTATTTGCTTATTTATACTATCAGAACGCCGAACACGAGTTTTATTTCTCCGCATTGTGTGAGAAGCACCTCACCCCGCTATTAGACTATCTCGTGGGCGGGTAGATTGCAGACTACTGGAAAAGTGAGGTGCCACACTCCCTCACATACTCCTTGCTGCGGGGTCTGGGCCCAAATTGAGGAATGGATGAATGTTTTGAAATGTAACACCAATTGTTTGATGTACAATATATTTCATTGACCTTGAGAACATGTTTGCCATACACGTAAGATATAAGAAATTCATGAATGCAAAGGTGAGTGCTTTGCTTGCCATTCCAGTATGTGAATCCATTCACTACAGCCAGAAACTGGAGTACAGAGCACCTGGTACAGCCAGAGGCTGGTACAACACTACCGAGACCTCCCACAGACGCATCTGTTCCATTACCGCTCCGGAAGTCACCTCATAAAAGGCAACCTGCTGTGCCGGATGCCTCCACATCTTCCATGCCGCCCCCGCCTTCACCACAAGTTCCATCAGCGCGTCGGAGGCCCCACGTAAAACGCGCGCAATCTGCTGCGCCAGGTGTCTCCACTTTCTCCATACCCCCACCTCGGAGGGCCACTCGTAAAACGAGATCTGATGTGCCGGATTCCTCCACTTCTTCCATACTGCCCCCGCCTTCACCATCTTCCACCCAGCGCCCAAAAAAATGAAAGTCATCCGCTGTACGGCCCCAAGAGGAGAAGACGTAAACGCAAGCGAGGTGATGGCAAACCTGGTCACATCTTAATTGCGGAACATCTATTGCAACAGGTAAACTGCAACACTATGACATACGGAATAATACTAATTCATTGATTCTCTGTAAGGCATGGGCACAAGCTGTCAAAGTTGACGGAATAGGTCTCGACATGACACGAAGGGTGGCATTGGATGATGAGCCGAAAATTCCTCTCCGCCTACTGATAACTTAGCCAATTAGGTAGACATTGCGCTCATTTTGGGGCAAGTGCTCTCTTGCCGTGGGCTGAGTAGTAGGAAGTTCTTCGTCCTTTGTGCCCTCAAACTCTTGCTAACACCTACGGAACGTCACGCACACTTACCGCATTTCTGGTGTAGCGGGTTATTCCTGCGGCCGCTGTGGGTATCAACAATATTAATAGGACAAACGCTGCGCTCCTTGCTGCGCAAATGCTTGGTTCGACATCCCAAATCACGCAGCTGCAGGCTGGGGTCAGCATATATGCCAAGACGGAAGGTATGGCAAAGATCAAGAGGCTCGAGAAAATCGGATGGGAAGACTACGAATTAATAAAATAGACTACAGTGATCTAATGCAACCCCTAACGTGTATCAGCAAAATACGAGACGGTAAATATTATCAAGCCCAATTACATGTACCGCAATCACTATGCTCTATCTTGGTATGTTATGAGTGTGATGAAAGCAGTCCTTCTTCCTCAGCGGAATCTGATCGTTGTGTTTGATTGTGACGGTTGTGGCTATTTGGGCTTGCAGATGCGGCTCCCATGGGGCGATCCCGGATAGCATAAAGTTGGTCGCGCCGAAAGGCGAGAACGGAGAGGAGG
>Ga0307508_10007171_pt1 | contig 10379 bp, 6 predicted proteins | sample 9_EM_MG_FD_203089 | JGI IMG/M metagenome (GOLD analysis project Ga0307508, IMG submission 203089) | Populus trichocarpa ectomycorrhiza microbial communities from riparian zone in the Pacific Northwest, United States - 9_EM | ecosystem: Host-associated > Plants > Roots > Unclassified | place...
CACCACCAAGAGTATCCCCGCGTGGGCCCGTTAACCGGCGAGTCACAGGTTGAGCCAAGAGGTCGGGCGACGTAGTAGGTGCGTAGGGGGCATGGTTTGGGTTGTCCTTAAAGGACATTCTAGCTGCCTTTGGCTAAACTGCCAACAGCATTAACTTTGCAGCGATTCGGTTTGCCGAATTTCCCGGCAGACCGGGTTGAGCAGAAGAACCTTCGCCCGCTTGGAGCTGAATGAGCCACACACGTTGCCGCACCGGGCAGTCGCAGCCACCTCGTGGACCGTTCCCCAGGAGATTCCGGCCGCCGCCACTCGCGATGTGGACGGCCGCGGCCGACTCGTGGACGGTGCCCACAACGATGTGGACGGCCACAACCGCCTTCCGGACGGTTCCCCAAGCGGAGCGGACGGTTGCAGCCGCCATCCGGACAGTTTCCGTCGCCACGCGGACGGTTGCGGAACCGGAGTGAGACGTTCCCGCGGCGACGTGGACCGTCCACTCGTCGACGTGAACCGTCCACTCGCGCACCGTAGACGTCCACGCCGGCTCAGCAACCGTCCGCTCCGTTGCGTCAGCGTCTCACTTCTCGGCGGGAATCGTCCATTTCTCGGGCCACATCCCTCCTTTGTGTTCCGTTGTGTCTCAGATCTCCCTGGCAAACCGTCCACCTCCTCTTGCCGGACGGTGGCGAGTGCGAGTACGCTGCCGCGATCTCTACGGCGGAGGATGCGATGCGGCATGGCGAGTATGAACAGCGGAGGCGTGCGCTGGAAACGTAGTTCCGTGAGGATGTTGAGCTTCTCCGCGCGGGGTATCAGGCGAAGCTGCGGGCTTTGGAGATGCTGTGGATGGCGTCTCCCGGCGAGGCTCTGCCTGCCGCGGCTTCCGCGGCGAGTGAGACACGACGGCTGAGTGAGACGCTGGATTCGAGTGAGACACAACAGGTGAGTGAGACGGTCTCCTCTTCCGAAGCTCCCGAACCGGCGCTTCCGGCGCAGGAGCCGGAGAACCGCCGGGGGATGGTGCGGGAGGAGATCGAGGCGGCGTTTGCGGCGCTGCCGGGAGAGTTCGGCCGCCAGGACGTGATTCGCGTCCTGGGGTATGAGCCGCCGCGGGCGACCCTTTTTCGGGTGCTGAGTCAGCTTGTCGAGGACGGCTGGATCTCCGTTGCCTCGTATCCCATCGGCCGAGGGTCCACGCGATATTCCAAGCTGCCCGATCTATCTGGGAGCGATTTATCCGGGAGATAATAGGTCGCGCACCGCCGCTTCCAGGCGGCCCGGCTCGACTTCTTCGAGCTCGTAGCTGACTTTGGCGATCGGCTTGCTGATTTTCAGCACGCGCCGCAGGTCGATGGGCGTTCCTTCGACGACGACGTCGGCCGGCACGGCTTCGATGGTCTCTTCGAGCTCGCGGATCTGTTGCGCTCCGTAGCCCATGGCGGGGAGGATGCGCCTTGCGTTTGGATATTTCTCGTAGGTCGCCCGGATCGAGCCGACGGCGTAGGGCACCGGGTCGACGATTTCGGCGGCTCCGGCGTCTTGGGCCGCGAACCAGCCGGCGCCGTAGGTCATGCCGCCGTGGGTGAGGGTCGGGCCGTCTTCCACGACCAGGGCTCTTTTGCCGCGGATTAGCTCGGGGTGGTCGACGGTGACCATGGAGCGGCATTGGATGACCTGGGCGCGCGGGTTGTGGAGGCGGCAGTTTTCCAAGACCTGCTGGATGTTGGCCGGATCGGCGGTGTTCACTTTGTTGACGATCAGCACGTCCGACATGCGGAAGTTGGTCTCGCCGGGGTAGTAGGACAGCTCGTGGCCCGGGCGGTGCGGATCGAGCAGGGTGATGTGAAGGTCCGGCTTGTAGAACGGCGTGTCGTTGTTGCCGCCGTCCCAGAGGATGACGTCGGCCTCTTCTTCGGCCTGGCGGAGGATCTTCTCGTAGTCGACGCCGGCGTAGACGACGAAGCCGTTGTCGATGTGCGGCTCGTACTCTTCCCGCTCTTCGATGGTGGTGTCGTAGCGGTCCAGATCGTCATAGGTGGCGAAACGTTGTGCCACCTGTTTGGTCAGATCGCCGTAGGGCATCGGATGGCGGATCGCCACTACCTTTTTGCCCAGCCGGCGGAGGATCGCCGAGAGGTAGCGGGTGGTTTGCGATTTGCCGACGCCGGTGCGGACGGCGGTCACCGCGATCACCGGGCGGGTCGATTTGAGCATGGTGCGCGGCACGGAGCAGATGCCGAAATGCGCTCCCCAGGCGGTGACCTTGCTCCCTTTGTGCATCAGGTCGGCGTGGGCGATGTCGGAGTAGGAGAACCAGACCTCGTCGATGCCATGCGCGCGGATCAATCCTTCGAGCTCCTCCTCGGCGCGGATCGGAATCCCCTCGGGATAGAGCGGGCCGGAGAGCACCGGCGGATAGGTGCGGCCCTCGATGTCGGGAATCTGGGCGGCGGTGAAGGCGACGACCTCGAAGCGGTCGTCCTCGCGGAACAGACAGTTGAAATTGTGAAAATCGCGCCCGGCGGCGCCCATGATGACGACTTTCGTACGGCGCATAGGTCCTCCCTCCTGGGAGGGAGACTATGCGAGCTCGCGCGCGGACTGCGCCCCCCGTCCGGGTGGGGCGCCACGATGAGATGACGAGGATTACGGGTAGTAGCCGCGCATCGTCTTCGCCTCCATGCCGGATTGCGCCACCTTGAGCTCGACGGTGCGGAAGTCGTTGGAGCCGGCGGTGTTACCGGACTGGTAGGCGATCAGGTACTGCGAGCGCAGCTCCTTCTCGATGGTGGCGTAGATCCCTTCGAGGCCGTCGGCGTCCTTGACGAAGAAGCTGCGCCCGCCGGTCTCCTCGGCGATCTTTTCCATCTTCCTCTTGTCCACGTCTTTGCCCAGACCGATGGTGTAGATGATGACGCCGGCCCGCCGCACGTACTCCAGGGTGTCCTCATAGCTGAAGCGGCTCCCTTCGTCCTTGCCGTCGGAGAGCAGGAGGAGGGTGCGCTGGCCTTTGATGCCGTTGAAGTAGTAGAGGGTGAAGACGAGCGTGTCGTAGAGCGCCGTCCCGCGTTCCGCCTTGAGGCCGGCGAGACCGCCGGCGAGCGCCATGGTGTCGTTGGTGAACTTCACGGTGAGATTCGGATGGTCGTTGAACACCACCACGGCGGCGCGGTCCTTCGGCTTGATGATGCTCTGGAGGAAGCTCAGGGCCGCCTGCTGCGCCTTGGCCAGGTTCGGCTCCATGGAGGCCGAGATGTCGATCGCCACGGCGGAGTGGATCGGCAGGTCGGTGACCCTTTCGAAGCGGGCGATCTCCTGCGGCTTGTTGTCCTCCAGGACGCTGAAGTCCTTCTGCTTGAGGGTGTTGACCGGGTGGCCGGCGCGGTCGAGCACGGAGGCGTAGAGCTCGACGAACTGCACGTCGAGGTTCTCCAGATAGTCCGGCGCGTTGACGAAGACCAGGTCCTCGGTGGAGTTGCCGTCGGGCAGGTAGGCCACGGCACGCACGTAGGAAAGAGGCTGATTCTTGGTCAGCACGATGGGCTGCGTGTAGGGCGGCTGGTAGAGCGTCGCGAGCTTCGACTCGTTGAGATAGAACTCGACGCGCTCGATCGAGTCGCCGTCGGGCACGTCGACGTCGGCCTGGGCGAGGAGGCTGCTGACGTACTTCTTGCCGCGCTGCGGCTCGGAGAGGCGGACCTTGAAACGGTGGGCGGCGGAGTTGACCAGCAGCTCGTCGCTGGCGAGCTGGACGCCGCCCTTGTCGAACGCGGTGACCGCCAGCTTGCGCGTGCGCGGCAGCCTTCCGAGGTCGAGCTCGACGCTGTAGGGCGGCTTCTTCTTGGTGAGGATCGGCTTGCCGTCGAGCGCGAAGGTGACGCTCGCGATGTCCGTGCCGGTGGTCAGGGTGTCGAAGCGCAGCATGCCGGCCTGCAGCTCGCCGTGCGGCTGGATGAGCTTGACGGTGGTCTCGCCGTTCGAGATCGCCGCGTTGGCCTCTTCGAGGAGCTTGGCGGCGGCGGCCTCCATGTCGGTGGGCGGCGGCGGCGGCAGAGCCTTGTCGACCGCCGGCACGATCAGCTTCTGCTCGGTACGGAAGACTTTGCCGGAGTTGATGTCCTCCAGCTTGACGATCAGGGTGTAGTCGCCCGGCCGCAGGTAGCGCTGGAAGACGATGGGCAGCTTGGTGCCGGCTGTTTCGTTTCCCGGGAAGTCGAACTTGTAGCGGAAGCTGTCGAAGAGCTTGCGCTCCTGGAGCACCTCGCCGTTGATCAGGAAGTCGTAGGAGACGTGCTCGCCGAGCTTCGCCTGGGTCGCGTCGCCCGCGGTCACGGTGATGACGCCCTGCACGGCGGTGCGGTTCTGGTGGCGGCCGGGGAAGTCGATGTCGAGGCTGGCCTTGAGGGGTACCGCGTCCGGCGAGACGTCGGTGGAGTACGAGCCGAAGGAGGCGACCCATTCACCGTGGGGACCATCGGGGCGCGACTCCATCTTCGCCTGCAGGAGCGTGTAGTCCATGGACCGGCTGGCCACCCAGTTGATGGCGCCGGCGAGCCGGTCGCCGTTGATACAGCCGTTGGCGATCTCGCCCGTGCTGTGGTTGTTGCCGTTGCCGGCTCCGCCTGCCGTGTCGATGAACAGGACGTCCAGCCCTTCGAGGGGATTCCAGATCCGGTAGAGGCCGGCTCCCCATTTGCGGTAGAAGACGACCAGGAACTCCTCCCCCACACGGTCGCTGCCGGCGTAGTACCAGGCCTCGAGCGGCCAGAGCATGGTGCCGCAGGTCGAGACGAAGGTGCCGGCGGGCTCGCCGTTGAGCAGCAGGATGCGGGCGCGGTCGTCGTTGATGGTCTTGAAGCGCTCCTTGACCTCTTCCAGCCGTTCGGTCCAGCGGTCGTAGAATTCGTTGCGCGGCGTCCCCGGAATCGGATCGCGCACTTCCCAGAACCGCTTGATGAAGGCGTCGCGCTGATAGTCCTTGTCGAGACGCAGGAAGGTCCACTTCTCCTCCTTGGTGATCAGGACGTCCACCTCGGCGAGCCAGTCCTTGTACTGCTGGGACAGCTTGTCGATCGCCGCCTTCTCCTCGCGGCGGCTCATCTTGCCGGCCTTCTGCGGGGTCTTCGTCTTGTCGCCGGCGGCTTCCGTTCCGGCTTTCGCCGCCGCCGCTGGAGCTCCCGCCGCTGGAGCTGCAGGCGCGGGGGTGGTCTCCGGGGGCGGATCGGCAGCCCACAGGGCGCCGGGGAGCAGGGTCAAGATGAAGAGGAGGAAGATCCGGGCTGCGCGCATACCAGGTTACCTTTCGAGGACACGTCCGGAGGACGACACAAGGCCGACGATCCACTGGCTCATTCAAACCCTGTGCCGTGGCCGGCGGTCCTCCGGTTAGAATACTCTCGCCATGGTTTCCGTGTACCTCGACCACAACGCGACAACGCCGCTCCATCCTGCCGCCCGGGAGGCGATGCTGCCATGGCTGGGCGAGCAGCACGGCAATCCGTCGTCCATCCACCGCTTCGGCCAGGCGGCCCGCAACGCGGTGGAAGAGGCGCGGGAGAAGGTCGCGGCGCTGCTCGGCGCCCGCCCGCCGGAGATGGTGTTCACCGCGTCGGGCACGGAGGCGAACAACGCCGTGCTGTTCCATGTGGCGCGCGCCAGAGCTTCGGGGCACCTGGTGATCTCCTCGTTCGAGCACCCGTCGATCCGCGAGGCGGCGGCGCGCCTGGAGAAGGACGGCGCCTTCGAGGTGACGCGGGTGTCCCCCGGAACGGACGGTGTGGTCGCCGTCGAGGCGGTCGTCGCGGCGCTGCGGCCGGATACCCGTCTGGTCTGCCTGATGCTCGCCAACAACGAGATCGGCACCGTGCAGCCGGTGGCGGAGGTGGCGGCAGCCTGCCGCGAGCGGGGCATCCTCGTGCTCTGCGACGCGGTGCAGGCGGTGGGCAAGATTCCGGTGAGCGTCGAGGCCCTCGGCGTCGACTTCCTCACTCTCGGCGCCCACAAGTTCCATGGCCCCCTGGGCGCCGCCGCTCTCTGGGTGCGCAAGGGGGTGGAGATCTCTCCATTGCTGGTGGGCGGCAGCCAGGAGCGGCGGCGGCGGGCGAGCACGGAGAACGTTCCCGCTCTCGCCGGCTTGGGCGCCGCGGCGGCAGCGGCCGCCGCCGAGCTGCCGGCGCGCACAGCGCATCTGGCGGCCCTGCGCGACGCGTTCGAGGCCGAGCTGCCGCGGCGGGTGCCGGGTGCGATCCTGCACTGCACCGGCTCACCGCGCCTGCCGAACACTTCGCACGTTGCGTTCCCCGGCGTCGAGGGGGAGGCGCTGCTCATCCGCCTCGACATCGCCGGCTTCGCCGTCTCCACCGGCTCGGCCTGCTCCTCCGGCACGGTCGAGCCGAGCAAGACGCTCCTCGCCATCGGCCTGTCGCGCGAGGAGGCGCTGTCGTCGCTCCGCGTCAGCTTCGGCATGACCAACCGGCCGGAGGAGGTCGAGGCCTTCCTCGCCGCTCTCGCCCGCGAGGTCGAGGCGATCCGCCGTCTCGCGCCGGCGAGCGTTCTGAGTGGAGGCGCCTGATGGGTACGTCGGAGATGGGTCTGACCGCGGTCGCGATGAGCGGCGGCCTCGATTCCTCTGTGACCGCCTGGCTGCTCGCGCAGTCCGGCCGGCCGGTGGTCGGTCTCTCCATGCTGCTCTGGGACCAGTCCGGAGTCGAGGCGAACGGCCGCTGCTGCGGCGCTCTCGACCTGGGCGATGCCAAGCGGGTGGCGCAGCAGGCGGGCATTCCGCACTACACGCTGCGCATGGATCAGGAGTTCCGGCAGCAGGTGGTGGACCCCTTCGTCAGCGACTATCTCGCCGGACGGACGCCGAGTCCCTGCGTGCGCTGCAACACCTGGATCAAGTTCGACCTTCTGCTGGAGAAGGCGCGGTCGTTCGGCGCCGAGCGGGTGGCGACCGGCCACTATGCGCGGATCGTCGAAGGTCCGGACGGACCGGAGCTGCACACCGCGCTCGATCCTGACAAGGATCAGAGCTACTACCTCTTCGAGCTCTCCCGCCAGCAACTCGCGGCGTCGCTCTTTCCGCTCGGCGAGATGACCAAGCCGGAGGTGCGGGAGATCGCCCGCCGGGCCGGCCTGGTGGTGGCGGAGAAGGGCGAGAGCATGGAGGTCTGCTTCGTGGCCGGCGGTCTGCGCGAGTTCGTCGAGGCGCAGGTCGCCGAGCACCCCGACCGCTTCGCGGGAGCGGCGGCCCGGCTGGACCAGCCGGCGCGGCTGGTGAACGCCGCGGGCACGGAGCTTGGCGAAGGGCAGCCCTACTACCGCTACACCGTGGGCCAGCGCCGCGGATTGGGGCTCGCCGCGAAGAGCCCGCTCTTCGTGCTCGCCATCGAGCCGGAGGAGAACCGGGTTCTGGTGGGACCGGAGGAGGAGCTGCTCGCCCCCGGTCTGCGCGGCGAGCGGCTGCACTGGATCGGCCGCGAGCCGGCGGGACCGGTCGAGGCCACGGTGCGCATCCGCTCCCGGCATCCCGGTGTGCCTGCGCTCATCCGTCCGCGGGAGGACGGCACCCCGGGGACCGTCGAGATCGACTTTGCCGAGCCGCAGCGCGGCGTCACCCCCGGGCAGGCCGCGGTCTTCTACCAGGGCACCCGGGTCCTCGGCGGCTGCTGGATTCAAGGCCGCCTGTGAAAAAACTTCTGGCCCTCGCGCTCGCCGCCCTCCTGTGCGCGGCCTGCGATTCCTCGCCGCGCAAGCTGGTCCGCCTGGGCAGCCTGGTGCAGGTCGAGAAAACGGAGCCGGTCAGCTTGCCGCCGGGGTCCGTGACCCTGGATGTGCCCTATCAGCTCGACACCAACCTGAACGCGGCGCGGATCGCCGGTCTGCGGCTCCGCGCCCGCGGCAGCGCGACGATGGCGACGGTGTCGTGGAAGCTGGCCGGCGATCACGGCTTTCCGCCGTTCCGCACCCTGAGCTTTCCGATGGCGCCGGACGGCAGCGAGCATCTGTACGCGATCGACCTGCGCCGCGAGCCCTACTGGACCGGCCGCGTGGAAGCTCTGCGCTTCGGCGTCGACAAGGGCGCCATGGACGTCCTGGAGCTGACCGGCGATCCCGCCCGCGGCGCCTACCGCTCGATGTCCCTGAAAGGCGAGAGCCGGCCTTCCCTCCCCGGCCTCGGACGCATCGAGGTCGCGTTGCCCGACAAGCTCCCGGCCGGCTCGATCTTCGAGGCGCACCTCGGCATTGTTCCGGAATACGACCGGCCAGGCGTGCGGGCCGTCTTCCGTGCCTGGCTGGAGCAGGGCGGCCGGCGGGATCTCTGGCTGGAGGAGACGCTCGATGCCTCGGGCGGCGCCGAAGGGTGGCGGCTGGTGCGCCGGAAGCTCCCGGGCAGCGGCGGCGGCAAGCTGGCGCTGGAGGTGGATGTCCGGCGCGCCGGCGCGCCGTTGCCCGAGGGCGCGGCGCTGTGGGGCGACCCGCTGGTGGTGACCCCCGGCCGCAAAAAGGGCAAGAACCTGGTGGTCATCCTCGTCGACACCGTGCGCGCCGACTTGGTGGGCGCCTACGGCAGCCACGACAACATCACGCCCAACATCGACCGTCTGGCGGCGCAGAGCGTGCGCTTCGCCGAGATGACCTCCCCGGCGCCGTGGACGCTGCCCAGCGTCGCCTCGCTGATGACCGGTCTCCAGCCCCAGACCCACGGCGCCGGCATCCGCTACGGCGAGTTCGCTCCCACCGGCCTGACCGACGGCGTGCACACCCTGGCCGAGGTGCTGCGCGAATCCGGCGTCTACACCTTCGGCGTCTACCACAACATCTATGTGAACCCCGCCTTCGGATTGGAGCAAGGATTCGAGGAGTACACCTCCCTGGAAGAGAAAGCGGGGCCGCTGGTGGACCGCGCGCTCGCCGGACTGAAGCAGTATGGATCCGACCGCCGTTTCTTCCTCTATCTCCACATCTTCGATCCGCACAATCCCTACGAGCCGCCGGAGCCCGAATGCCGTGAAGTGGCCGCGCGCTTCGCCCCGGGCTACCACGGCAGCCTCGGCTGCTCCGTCGACCGCCGTCCCGAGATGCCGATGCCGCCGGCGGCCGACCGGCAGTGGTACGCCGCCTTGTATCGCGGCGAGATCCTCTACACCGACCGCCAGATCGGCCGCTTCCTCGCCGGTCTCCACGACCTGGGGCTGGACGACGACACGGTCGTCGCCTTCGTGAGCGATCACGGCGAAGAGCTCTGGACGCGCACCGAGCGCGAAAACCAGTGGGGCTACGAAGCGAACGGCGACCACGGGCACACCCTCTATCAGGAGCTGCTGCACGTGCCGGCCCTCGTGCGCATTCCCGGTCACGCCCCGGCCGTCCTGGAAGGCCCGGTGCAGACGGTGGATCTCTTCCCCACCCTGCTCCGCCTGATGGGTGTCGAGCCGCCGCCGAGCCAGGGGCAGGACCTCATGCCCCTCGTCAACGGAATTCCGCCGACCCGGCCGCTCCTCCTCGCCGACGTCATCCTCCACGGCCAATCCCGTTGGTCCGTCCGCCGCGGCCCGTGGAAGCTCATCGTTCCCCGCGAGCCCGGTCCGCCGCTCGAGCTCTACAACTTAGAGCAGGATCCCGGAGAGACCAACAACCTCGCCGCCGCGCAACCTACCGTCGTCACCTCCCTGCGCACCCTGGGAGAGCGCGAGCTGGAGCAGAGGAAGAAGGACCGCGGCCGCTACATCACCGGCGACAACGCCATGGGCGCCACCTATCTGGAGTGGAATCACATCACCAAGCTGCGGGCGCTTGGGTATTTGCGGTGAGGCTTTTGGCCAAGACCGCCAGAGCAGCGATTCTCGGTCCTCATTCTCCTTGATGAACCGCCAGTTCGCGGCTCGGCATCCGACCAATCTTCTCTTTGGCAGAGGCTCCGTGGAGGCGGAAAAATTCGACGAGCTCGGCCGCCGACATGTCCTTGGTCTGCTCGTACAGATCGTCCCGAATCTTTCTCACCATCTCGACCGCATCAAATTCAGAGGTGGCCACCACCTCGGCCAACACTGCGCCGAGATCAACCTCGCCGTCGGTGGACACTTGGACGAGTCGGCCGATGCCGAGCGGCCCGAGGGAGGCTTGGTCCTGGAAGCTGGCGAGCAGCTCCGGGTAGGACTTCTTTCCGTCGAGATGGCCGCTGTGCCTCCGGCGAGCCAGGAAGCGCTCGGCGGCGATCCGGGGATTGCAGAGACAGTGAATCTCGACGAGCGGACCGGGAAGGCTCGACAGCCACTCCGGTGCGGTACCCGATTCGACCGGCGACCTCGGATGCCGCCACCAGGAGGTCAGGACCGCGCCAGGAAACTGTGAGGCTTGGCGGTAGAGCACTTCATCCG
>Ga0307508_10007172_pt1 | contig 10377 bp, 18 predicted proteins | sample 9_EM_MG_FD_203089 | JGI IMG/M metagenome (GOLD analysis project Ga0307508, IMG submission 203089) | Populus trichocarpa ectomycorrhiza microbial communities from riparian zone in the Pacific Northwest, United States - 9_EM | ecosystem: Host-associated > Plants > Roots > Unclassified | place...
TATTTCCCCCCCCAAAAACACAAAAACCCCCCCCCCCCCCCCCCCCCCCAATAAAACTCGCCTTCTTTGGCCCACTGTTCCTCTTACCCTTGTGGGGTCCCGAAGGCTTCGACATGGACTGGAGGCCTGGGCCTGGCTCACGCCGGTGAGTGGTTTCCGCTCGACAGTGTTTGCCACTGGCGGTTCCGCTCGGCTTCCCAGCACTGCGTCCCACGCCACTCTGCTGTCAAAGCTCAGGTCGAAGAACGCTGATCGTCATCGCCGCAGCAGATTGCCCCTACATTATTATTTTTTTCGTCTGTTCGTTGATCTGTCTAGACCGTGGCGATATACACACTCTCCCGTACAGAGGTATCCCACGCCATGAGCGTCCGCCTTATCGTTCCCGGGCACCCCCTTTGTTTGCCCCCCCCTCCGCACAGTAGCATAGATACGCATCGGCAGACTATAGCGCGAGTGATTCTCCGTGCATTCAATCGCTGTCGGAGAACCCAAAACTGAAAGATTTTTTTTTTTTCAACACCCCTCTGGTGGCTCAAGCCGAGGCCAGTGACAGATCTTGGATCCAAGTACATACAGCGCCAGATGGAGATGACTTGCACTCCGGTGCGTAGGAGCACTCTTGAGGGAAAAAAAATAATTAATCATTTCGTGCAGAAACACACAGGTAAGTACATACTTGGTACGTAACTACATGGTGAGAATGAAAGAGTAAAAATAAAAATAAAAAATCAACACGAACCATTGGCGTCCACCTCGAACCACATCTTGTCCTCTTCCTCATCGTCGTCCTCGTCGTCGTCGTCGTCGTCCTCCTCGTCGTCGTCGTCGTCCTCGTCGTCGTCCTCGTCGTCCTCGTCGTCCTCGTCCTCGTCGTGCTCGTCGTCCTCGCCGTCCTCGTCCTCGTCATCGTCCTCGTCGTAATCGTCCTCGTCATCGCCATCGCTCTCGTCGTCCTCCTCATCGCCATCGCCCTCGCGGCGGGAGATGGCGATGTCGAACTCCTTCTCGCGGGCGCCGAGGGCGTCCCTAACGGCGGCACGGGCGATCTCGAGGGCGTCTTCGGGGGACATTCCCGGCGCGGCCACCTTCCTCCTGCGCGGCGGGGCAGCGACGACGACGAGCGTGTCGTCCTCGATGGCGTCGGCCATAGCCTCACGCACGGCCTTGCCGAGACGCTCCGGACTCACCGCCGCCTCGCACTGCTTGGACGCGGCGACGCTCCGCAGACACCACTCCAGCGCGCACAGCGTCGCTGCGCCCATGGCCAGCTGCAGCGCCACCATCACGATTAGCAGCGCCAGCCGCCACGAATTCGCGTCTGCTGCTGCTGCTGCTGTGACCGGCGGCGGCGCGGCCAGCGCAGACACGCGTGAGACGAGCGCGCGGACGGACAGCATTCTCTGCGGTTTGGTGTTTGGTTTTTTGAGAAAGAAGGGGGGGGGTTTCTGGGTGGGTGACGGCGGGTACTGATGGTTGGATGGCTGGATGGCTGGAGAGGTGGGGGAGAGGGGAAAGAAGGGAATGAGGGGAATGAGGGACCATTTATGCGAACCGCACAGGGCGGGACGGAACAGGTGGCAGCATAACAGAGTTGCGAAGTTGTCAGAGTGTGTTGTCGATATCCGACCAGCAAAAGCCTAACTCTCACCCACTGTCCCCCGTTCCGTAGGAGCCCAGATTTGCTTCTTTTCCGAATTGCCCTGTGTCCACCGTGCCATGGAGCGGCGAGAAAGGTGTGCTTCGCAGTGACGTCACGGAATTGCATGTTCTCGCACGCCGAGAGGCCCGGCTGAACGTTCAACGGGACCTTCAGCGAACAGCAGGGCTGAATGGTGCCAGCCAATGCCCAAAAGCCCGGAAAGACCCACGAGCGGCGGTGGGCGGGGGGGCTGCGCCTTCCTTTCCCTTAGGACAGCCGACAGGAAGCTTCTAATGCCGACGCTTTCTGATTCTGTTGACGGCAAAAAGCCTACCGTACACACTAAGTACGCGTACAAACTTTTGTCGTGGAGTACGGTTCAACCTAATGCCCAAGATAGAAGCAGAGTTTTTTTTTTAATGAAAGGAAAAGAAAAAAAAAAATCCGTGGTTGATAAACCATGATCCGGTTCGTACACAAGCTCGGAAGCATGCGTCCGTTCGGGACAAAGAAAACCAAACAGGCAGCCAAGATTGGTGGATCGCCGCGCATACATTCATGGGTATATTATACGTGGCAGGGATCCACCGAACGTCCAACCTAAACTCACCTCGTCCCCCCACCGCGCCGCTAGACGGTCCGACATCTCCACGGCTCGTCCGCTTCGGCCCCACAGCTTTCGCCACGGGTGCATTCTTCGCCTTCCTGCTTCCGGGCCCGGACGAGCACCCGGAGAGATCCATAAGATGGTGGCACGCATCGCTGGCCAGCAAACCTGCTCGAACCCGTGCGTGTGGCCGTGGGCGTGGTCGTTGACGACGGGGAGGAAGGCAGAGAGGGTGTGGTGGTGGTAACTAGCGCTAAATGTTGAGTGTCGGGTTACCCCTCCCCGTCGTTGTCGAGAAGTGCGCGCGGCGGTCAGGCCCCGACGGTCGGAAGCACGACCGGAGGAAGAAAACCGGGTGGTTCCCCGTCGAGAACTCCGCAACGCTCGGGACGGCGATCGTGGACGAGATCCAGAGGCTGTCTACGGAGGAGTACGCCGCGCCGACTTGGAAGGCAGTGAAGGACGGCATCGCTTGTTTCGTCGAGACAACCAGGGGTGCGGTGGGGTTTTATGAGAGGGTCGGTTTTGGGCACTACGGAGAGACCGTGATAGGGAGGCGCAGATGCCTGTGACGAGGTGGGAGCCACCGACGGAACGGACACAGTAGTACGGAACCGAGTCACTGTCTGGGTACAAACTCTTCGTAATTCGTGACTCGCGAGTATCCGCGTCGATCCATTACTACCAGTAGTCATCCCACGTCGGAGCGCCCGGTCCGCTGTGATATGTAGTCGCGGGCCCGATGTAGCTCCCCCTCTCTTCCCGCTCGCACAGCTCCCCGATCCAACACTCCTCCGCCACCTCCATCGCCGCGCGCCACACCCGCTCTCTGTTCCGTAATCCCCGAAACGCCAACTGTGTTTTTTCTCCCGTGACTAGATCCTCGTGCATTCGTCTCCAATCCGGAGCGGGCCGCATCCACTCCAACATGGGCATGCGTGCGTGTAGCTCCCAGAGGTAAGGTGCATCAAGTACGAAGCGCGACTTCCAGTATTCCTGTGGTAATGATATGGCCGCGACCGTTTTCGATGCAAGACAGAGACTGTCGACGTCCTTCTTCGGGAGCAGGCACAGTATCTGAACCAATAGCTCTGTTGGTAGTGCCTCCAGGAGCGGTTGGTGTGGCGGGGGTCTCTCGTCCACATCGATCTCCATCGCATCCGGCGCAGTGCCGGTTCCGAACCCGAAGCACCTCCACGCCCTATGTCTCCGCCGCCGTGCGGCCAACGGCTTCTTCCATTCGTCCGCCCACCCAGCCGCCCTCGGTGGGTTCTCGACGTATTCCGACACCCCTTCGCACTCAACCAAGAAGTCGGTCAGATACCAGGCCTCGGATGTACGGTTCCCCTCCCAGCCATGGATGCCCCGGAACATTTCCGCGCCGCCGAGATCCAGGGTTGTGTGTAGGGCCATGCCGTAGATGTCGTCCGATAGGCTGATCATGCATCCCACAAGAACGTCGAGCTCGACGAGTCCGCGGACGCACCAGAGGTGTTGGACGTGCTCTATGGCGTGCCGTAGCAAATGGTAACAGCTGTCGTGCACTGCCACTCGGCCGCTGTAGAGGACGATCCCCCGCTCCAGTCCGGATACTTCGAGGTCACTGCCGACGCCTCCGGTCCCTACGGACGAGACAAAGGCACTGCATGGCACAGATCGTCAGATGTCGGCAGGGCAAGCGACGGTGGACGAGGACTTACTGTCTTCTTCCCGTCTCGTGCCAGAAGGATCTGTCCTTGTTCATGCAGCGGATCTCGTTGTTGAGATATCCCAAGATGCGTGCCGAGTTGAGCCACTAATTGCATGTCAGACGGAGGGGACGCCAAGCGGAGAGCGGAGGGAGCACCGACCGAGCCTTCGTGGGGAAGCATCCGACGCTCGCCAGTCGTGGCTTCCTCGATTGAGATCTCCGAAGCTTTTCCATCGTTGAGCAGGGTCGCATGAGGATTGTACAGAGGGCCGCCGCAAAGCTGGCAGTAAGCGTCGAATTCGCCCATGGCCGGCGTGTCTACTGCGTGAGGAGTTGTGGTGCTGATTTGCTGGCGACGAGAAAAGAGGGCGAACGGCGAACGAGCTCAGGCGGAGGGGTGGCTGCACGGTGGCATCATATATCCGAATATCACTTTGTGTACCACGAATAATCTTATGGATCGATGCGTTGTTCATTCGGTGGTGAGGCTAGAGCAGATACCGCCCGCCTATTCCGATCCGGGGAGGGGGGCTGGGTTGAGTGTGGGTTGCGGGTTGCGGATTGCGGATTGTGGGTGGATCGGAGGAAGGGTATGGATGATGCCCTACGTTGCGACAGGTTGGTGCGCTTCGATCCTCAGAGCCGTCCTGCAGCCGTATCTGACGATCCTGCCATCGGTCAGCCAGGCTGCAGCGCGGTGTGCGGTGTGGGAGCATGCCCGCATTCTACCGCGAATCCCACTGGCCGAGACCTTGACGGCATCGCGTCCCACGCGCGAAGTCTCCGGCACGCCGGACACGGGGCGAGATGTCGCCATCGTTTGCTCCGAAGCTTCAACGCATCGCGGCGACCCCTCCGCTCCGCAAGCGACCGATGCCGTTCGCTACGGAAGCGCGGGGAAGGGCGGCGGCTCGGATGCCCAAGATTCGGTGCCTCGCCCACGGGCAGAGGCAGCAGCAAAAGTAGGGCAGGAATTTGGAATTGGAGACGTCCGAAGTTGGCCATGAGGAGGCGTGATGAGAGGGGCAAACGGAGGGGACACGCGCGACGCGGTGTCCCGTGCTGAGGAGAACTGTCTCCGTGCGGACTCCAGCCAGAGCGTAAGAATAGCGGCCCTCCTGGATAGAGCCCTACCTATACCAAATGCTGTCCGCGAAGAGGCTATTAGCTGTCTCACGTCTCGGCAAGTAGTGGGAGATGAATCACTCAACGGCATCTGCTAGTTCTCCGTGGCATTCTTGGGTTGCGGAGCCAAACGCAGGATGAACCGTCCAAGCTTCGGTACATTTTTTTTTTCTTTGTTGTTTGTTGGTCCTATTAGTGGCCATGGGAGGGAGGTAGGTAGACTGGGGGAGGGGGAGGTGAGGTGGGAGGATGCCCTACGCAGCAACGCCGTACTACATACCGTACTCCTTCCAGCGATTAAAAAAAAAAATTCCCGTTTCGAGCGGCTCGGCTCGACCGCTGATATGATGGGGGCTGCTGATCGACTGACAGCCTGGCAGCTGGCTTGCAGACGCAGAGTATCGTGGCTCCAGTGTTGCGCTCTGTTTTGATTTTCTGTCGGAGTTTTTTTTTTTTAGTTTTTTTTTTTCGGCCGTTCACGCCGCATCGCTCTTGGAATGCGGCGGCGCCAAAACACCTAAACGCTTCACGATAGCCAGCATGCCCCTTCGGTCCTTCAATGCTGTGTTTTTTTTTTGTGTTTCCAGACCTCCGGATTGCGCCCTACGGACCGGTGAGTTCGGAACCTCCGGAAAGCAAAGGAAAGGAAACGACTGTCATGTGCCGCAGTGGTTGTGGGGGGGGGGGGGGGGTTCGAGAGAGGTGCTGGAGTGCTAGCAAACTCGATCCCTTGGGAATTGCGTTCGACATAGATAGGGCTGAAAGATGGCCTGTGCCAGCACCAGCCTCGCGGAAAGCCGCTTCCCAGCTGCCTTACGCCTCGCCGTCACGAATAGCCGTTTTGCCGGTATTAAACAGACGAAGGACTGCGCGGCCATTCGTTCCGCCAGAGATTTCGGTTTCCGTTTCTCGTGGAATCCTGTTTCCTCGTGCTCCTCTTTTTTCTCCTTCCCCCGCGCGAAATGACGTTGGAATGGAAGTGCAAATGCCCAAGGCTGCGGCTAGGTTCCCGCTGGGCGGAGCAACTTGCAGACATTTGCGCTGATCTGACTATGTAATAATGTGTGGCTCTTGTGCCACCGGTTAGTGATCAGCCACCACCGCGCGTCGGTCGGCAGTGCGAGAGTGATAGCCAATGACCTGAATCATTTTACGCTGCCGTTGTAGCCAACCAGCGGCCGTCAAACCGAAGTAGGCCGGAGCGAACGGATTCTGGAGCCCGACACGCCCCCCAACGATCTGGGACCAGTGGACTTCGCTGTGGGACATCCGCCCGGCAACCTGCGACCTCCTCCTCCTCCTCCTCCTTCCCCTTCTCCTCCTCGTCCTTCCCCTCCTTCCCCTTCTTCTCCTCCGCCACCACCACCACCTCTCCCTCCTCTGCTCCTTGCGCACACGCGTATCATCACCCGCCCGGCCGGCCATCAGCCACGATCCGCGTTGACGTGCATTCGTGATAGGGCTGCGCCGATCCTAGCGCGGATCCATCAAAGTCGTCTATGCGACTATGTATGTGCACATACATTCCATACGAAACAGTCACTTGGCTGGTTTGGCGCACCAGCCTCTTGTGGCTGCGGAGGGGGGCTGGTTGGTCAAGGGCCCGGACGGCACGTAGGGAGGCGCCCCCGATTCACGGCAGAAGGGCACGGTCGCTGGCTAGGCAGGAAGGTGCTTGGGCGTAGTGCCGCGCGGTCGTCCGGTGAGATGGGGTGAGGGGGGGAGGCTCGCCCTAGGGCCCTAGGGAGGAACACCCATCCGTGTAGAGCGCCTGCCCGGACGGGCTATTGCTGGACGCGAGACGTGTTTTGCGCCGCAGCTCGGGAGCCAGGGACTCGCCCGTGGGGAAGCCGGAAAGGCGCTCTGCTTCCTGCTCGAATATCCGGGGTCGGTTTGATTGGTCGTGGGGCAGCGAGATCTGATTGGACAGCACCTGCTCGGCGTTAATGTCGGTCCGAGAAACCGGATCACCACCGCCAGCTCTAGCTCCGTGTGTAGGCAGAAAGCTGGCCCGATGCGGACACATACCTACATGGCTCATCTGCACAGTAGCGCCGTTCGGGCCGAATGATATGCCGTGCAGAGTGCCAGCTAGCTGCAGCTCGATGTCGGTCGGAAGCAGATGGATCTTCGGTTCTTTGCTTCGTAACTGCCGCCCGCAGCCAATGGAGCCATCCTGTCTACCGTCCCGATGACTGCCTCGAGGAAGCTACGCACTCCCCTCGCATCTCGCCCAGACAGCCGGAAGATGGGGTTTCTCACAGAGGAGACGTACCGGCGAATTCGGCCACGACCGTGAATCTCCGTGCTATTCTCTCTTCTCCTCCGCATCGCCCTGGGGACACGCACTCCCCGCCATGCGCCGTGCCGACACCCCTAGTGCAGCGGGGACAGCTCCGGAATCGCCAGGCTCGGCGAGCGGGCTCGTCGGCCGTGGTCCCGAACCCATTTCTGTCAATTTCTCGGCCCGCTCCTTGCGGCGGACTCTCCCGTTCGGCCCTCCGCGCGTAGTTCGCGGAGCACCTCCCTACTCCATCCGTTGACGTCTGTCGAAACGGGGGCGATGTACTCTGCATAGCGACCCCCGGATGATCCTCCCAGTCAGAATGCCCCGCGCAATCACGCGCAGGCGTTGGGCTCCGACCTATAATAGCGGAGGAAACCGACGACAGAGGCTGCGCACCCTCATACATACGTACATACACACACACAGTGGCGGAGAAGACTTTCCAACCGATTGCGACTAGTCCGACAACTTAGCCAATGGTCTTCACAGCCCACAGCCTGGCTACCTGAGCGGCTTTTTCGTCGGAGACATTACGTTCGTCCGCCCTGGAATATCGCCCTGGCACGGTGGCGTCGATTCATCCTCGCGCAGGCTCTTCTCCTGTCAAAGCAGGAACCCTCGCCCAAGCCGTGGCCAGCAACAATCTGGTATCTGGTAGCAATCTTGTTCTTTCCCAGTGGTCAGGGCGGTAAGACTCACGCTTCGAAAAATCCTCTGCAGCCTCGCCTGCCTGCCTGCCAGCCAGCCAGGGTGCACTCAGCCCAGCCCCGCGGCGAGCGTACACAAGGCTCTGGACGCGCACCTCGATCGATATCTCCCGGCAGGGCTCTGCAAGAGCAGTGGGAACATTCTCAGCTGTGTAATGCGTCACTTGCTGATTCTGGTTGTCGATGCGGTGGGCTGAGTGCAACGATGGACACTCCTAAAACTCGCCTCATCGGGAATGATGTAAACTTCCAGGATGATGGGACCAGCGGTGGCCAGGTGAGACGTGTATCGACGAGAGAGCCTCTTGCTTGGTGTATCGACAAAGCCGAATCCCCGCCACGGGTGGACGAGTGAAGCCACGACTCTTGCGGAAATGTGCGATAAGGCAAGGACAGCCCTCCTTGAGTACCTCTCGGTGTGGGAAAATGTGTGATACATAGATACCTCTGAGCTGGACCCTGTTTCTGGGATTCAGTGGTGGAACCTAATCACATCCCCTGGAGAAGTGCTCTCCCGACAATAGAACGTCGTTGAATCTCGGGTGACCTCGGATGTTAGATGAAAACTCAGCTGTGTCCGAGCAAGTGACCCCCGATGAAGCGGGTTTGAGGATGTCCCGGTCCGGGCGAAAGTGGTTTCTTCTTTCCCTGCCTTCGATCCTGCTTAGAGGCTCGCCATGACCAAAATCGGTCGCGTGCGAGTAATGAAGAGGCGGAAATAAAAGAATAAAAATAAGCAACGATGGACACGATACTAGCCTGGTCCCAGCCCAGCGCCGTGCGCCGGCTGGAATTCGTGACCGGCAGACCGTTCTGTTTCCGATGGAGGGGAACGGCCGCTTGTCTGCAGACCTCTAGCGACACAACCGGTCTCGATGTGGCCGTCTTTCCAAGCCTGGGTTCGATAGGATCCGAAAGCAACATCGCCACCTGCTCGGCTGAATGGCCTGGCAAGCAAAGCCGACAGCATCTCGCTCGCCAGCACAGCCGAGGTTGTCCCTCTGCGCAGCAGCAATATGCCGGTCCGTCAAGGCCACAGCCGACTCGCCGCGGAAGCGCCGCACTCTCGCTCCGGACGACAGCAACGCAGAGGCCGTCGAGGGAGCAGCTCGACTCGACGTCCTCTGGCCGCACCCGAAAAAGGACACATGTGCGCTACGAGAAGCCGCCACCCAAGGCTAGTCACCGTCTCTCCCCCAAGCACGGCGGCATATGGACTACTGGCGGAGAATCATGGTGATCCGACGAATCCAGTCTCGGGACAGCCACCACTTACGTGCGGTGGCTCGTGATGCGGCAGTCGCGCACCAACTTCCGGATCCGCCCTCTCTTTCCGAATACACGACTCTGCTCTGGCTCTGGTCCAAGCGCGGGCAGGCTGCGCGAGTGATTACGTGTGGTTTGGTCTGGTATGTTTGCTGCTAGGAGTCACGCGCAGCATTGGGGGGGCGCTCGGATGCACCTTGCTAGCCCAATCGGCTAATCTGAAGGTTCGCGGGTTCCCGAACCCCTGTGGGGCTTTCATACCCAGCCTCTCCGACTCGTCTTTTTGGCCTCTCGTCGCTTTGCCCTCCGAAGAACACAGCCATGGGAGCCCGCCGCTGATGACTGCATCAGTCCGTTCACATCCAGACCAAAAGTGCAATTGCATCCCCAAGCAGCCGAAGCGACATGTCAGATATGTAGATAGTCTCCGCGTAGCTACATAAGTACAATCGACATATATAGATACGCAAACACGCAGTCCGCCCTATGATCATAGATCCGCAGAAGACGCAAACATGTTCTTGCACCCGATGCAGGCGCAGCCATGCAATGCATGCATGTGAGCGATCCAGACGACTCGAACCGGTCCCGTGGCGTCCGAGCACATATTAGATATGATCCATCTAGATACATATCTACCTATAGATATCTCCTTCTCTGGCTGTTGTCGGTGCCGGACGCAGACCTGCCTGCGCGGGCTGAGGTCGGCTATGCTGCGGACGCACCAGGAGGCAAACAGCGCGCATCTCCTTGCGACGGCGATTATCGCTGGGTCGACACACTGTGATACACCAGCTCGTTCTTGGCATGATTGCCCGCTCCGTTGGAGGATCTTTGCGAGCAGCCACCCCACGCTAACTCCGTAACTACTTATTACATAAGTAGCTTTTAGCGTGTGGCGCAATGGCTGGGTGTGGCTGCCAGCTGGTCGAATTCGGTGTCGCCTCACTTTTTTTCCATTTTTTCTTCTTTTTTTTTTCTCTTCTTTTTTTTTCTCTTTTCTTTTCTTCTTATTCTTTTCTTCTTTTCTTCTTTTTTCCCCCCAACACAACA
>Ga0307508_10007173_pt1 | contig 10375 bp, 12 predicted proteins | sample 9_EM_MG_FD_203089 | JGI IMG/M metagenome (GOLD analysis project Ga0307508, IMG submission 203089) | Populus trichocarpa ectomycorrhiza microbial communities from riparian zone in the Pacific Northwest, United States - 9_EM | ecosystem: Host-associated > Plants > Roots > Unclassified | place...
TCAAAGAAGAGATGTGAAGAGAATGCCGGAACATTGACTAACCAGGATCTTTGTACCTCGGCCGAAAAAAGCGAAGTTCATATTGCAATAGAGAAAGCACTGTCTCGTCTCAAAGGTACGCAGCTGCCCAACAATTGGGGATATACAGTTTCTGAAAAACTTGCTAGTTTCCGATAGGAAGCTACCTCAGATTACTCGAATGAGGGATCTGCTATCCCGGGGCATTGGAATTCATCACGGCGGACTGTTGCCGCTTGTCAAGGAGGTCATTCATTTCATCGCTTTCACTTGAAACGGAAGATTCAAATCTGTTATAGTTGGTAGAAATCCTTTTCGCACGCGGGTTGGTTAAAATATTATTCGCCACGGAGACATTTGCAATGGTCGGTCCAGTTCATGAAAGGTCCTGGCCAGCCATCGAATCATTCATTTTAGGGGGTCAACATGCCTGCAAAGTGTGTCGTATTTTCGAGTATACGAAAGCACGATGGTCGCAGCTTCCGTGATATTCTCCCTGGTGAATATACCCAGATGGCTGGCCGTGCGGGTAGGCGTGGTTTGGATTCGACCGGAACGGTTATCATCGTTGTCAACGATTCGCTTCCCGAAGTACAATCAATTTCATTCCTTCATGGAAATGAGTTTATGTCTTTTTCTAGATGACCACTCTGAACACCATGATTCTTGGGATTCCAGGGAAACTGTCGTCCCAATTCAGGCTAACGTACAACATGATTCTAAATTTGCTACGAGTTGAGGCTTTGAGGGTGGAGGAGATGATCAAGCGAAGTTTTTCAGAAAATGCATCTCAACGACTTCTGCCTGAACAGCAAAAAAAGGTTGTTGAGGTGAGTGACGTAATACTTTGCCATTACAATATTCTAACACTTCTCTAGAACGAAAAGCGATTGTCTACACTGCCCAGGCTGAACTGCGCAGTTTGTGTGGCGGATATAGAAACCTACTACGATCAATCACGGGGCATCACGGAGAATAATCATAAGATGCTGCAATTAGCGGTACAAAGCCGCGAAGGGCAAATGTTACTATCTTCTGGAAGAGTGATAATCCTCCGCGATGGGGTGAGGATATCTCCGTCTCCAGATTTCTGTTCGATCTAACACTAGTTCCAAAGCATTTCCGGTCAAGCAGCATTGCTATCTATCTCAAGCGGGCTCAGGAGCTGGCTCTGGACAATGACACGTTAACCAAAGTGATGACCTACTTCGTCCTAGCCTGGGTGCATCCAAACACGAAGTCCAATAAACTTGGTAAACCTTCAATAATACGTTGCGAAACAAGCCTGACGATGTTGAAGGCATCAGCGGAGAAGTACCTCCAGTATGGCCACTATCCCCGGATACCTTGGCTGTGGAATCAGGCGTCTACGAATTACGGGCCGTACCTCTAAGCAGCATAGTTATGGTGACAGCAAAAACCGTGAAAGTAAGGATGTGATCTTTGTAGGAAGGATTTTATTTGACGCTTTTAAGGTCGACGTGACAAAGATTGTCGACAGACATCTCATATCTGAGATGAATGCTGGAATTAAAGCCTTGCAGTCAGTCGTTGACGAGTTTATGTCAACCGGACAGATACAGGAGGTTGGCTGGAATCGTATGCGCTCACTGGAATTCCAAGAAATTTTGCGATCACGGATAACTCTTGCTGAGAAACTTGCACATAACGTTTGCTTGTCATGTCCTGACTTCCAGGATCACGTATGGCCACGTTTACTCTTACTCGTCTGCGATCTTTGACATCTACTTAGTACTCCTTGATTCATGGGCGTAAAATTTTACAAGCTCGCATCAATACCCTCAAGCTTGCCATCTCAGATCAAAACCTTGAGCTCATTCCCGATTACGAGCAGCGAATTGAGGTTCTGAAAGAACTTAAATTCATTGACAAGAATTCCACCGTTCTTTTGAAAGGCCGAGTGGCATGCGAGGTCCGTCAGATCTCCTGTTCTTCTCAACTCCGCAAACCAATTTCTAGATCAACTCCGCTAACGAACTCATTTTGACCGAACTGATTCTGGAAAACACGTTGGCGAACTACGATCCTGAGGAAGTTGTTGCTTTACTGTCGTGCTTTGTGTTCCAGGAGAAAACCGATGTTGAGCCTACTTTGTCGCCAAACCTCGAGGCGGGAAGGGATGCTATCTTAAAAATAAGTGATAGAGTCGGTCGTATCCAAGATCAGCACAAAGTTGCTGAGGACTTGCGTTCTGACTTAAAATTCGGTCTTGTAGAAGTCGTGTATGAGTGGGCAAAGGGGATGGTAAGTTGTCATCTGTTTATTCAGAGCACTATTAAGCTGTTGGCAGCCCTTCGAACAGATCACAAATTTGACGGACGTCGCAGAAGGAACCATTGTCAGGGTGATCACAAGGTTAGATGAGACTTGTAGAGAGGTCAGAGACGCAGCTCGGGTGATAGGTGACGCAGAGCTTTTCAAGAAGATGGAAGAATGCCAAATTAAAATTAAGCGGGATAGTATGTTGGCCGATTTAACCTCTCCAAGGACGACGAACTGACGATGACTCTGTTACAGTCGTTTTTGCTGCAAGTTTGTACTTCTAGCCAATTGTACCGTTGAGCATTGACAATCAATGATCAGTCCTGTCACGTGTCAGTGTCGTGTTATATATTCTTCGCGACAAATTCTGGTTTCTTACCCGCTATGGCGACACCTGGAGAGGGATACTCTTCAAACGGCCTGTCCGCTCTCAACTCTGAGGATGAATCATCTGGCGGGGGAAAGTTGAGGAAGAGGAGCCGTCGCTCACTAGACGAGAGCAAAGATGACATCTCCTGGGAACTGACCGAGGATGGTCGTCCCAAAACCCGCCGAGTTAACCCTCAACGCCTAGCCCTAAGGCTAGGACCAGAACTGGTCGCAGAAATGGAAGCATATATTGTTCCTGGAGCTAAAATGCCCCCTTTCTCTATCAGAAAGGACTTTCAAGAGCGGTACTCTGTCGATCGTCGGCATATATACGATTACTTTCATTCTAGAGGTGACACGACCCGCTCTTCATCAGAGTTCACCTTTTTTAACACGAAACAGGTTTACGTGTGGCTAAGGAGGACAAGCACACAAATCTCATCCGGGGTCGCGCAATGAAGGCTAAGGCTCTCGCTCAAGCGCAATCCCATATTTCTTCCAAGGTACCCCTTCCCTTCCCTTTAAAATGGCTATCCTAACGCATACAAGCTATTTGCAAGTGTTAAAGAAGAAGATGTGCCCACCAGCGGAACAGCACCTTCTAACAATCGCGTGGTGAAGCCAACAAAGAGCCTCCCGTCGCTTCCTGGACGTCCGGCAAAGCGATCTACGAAAACCCAAGAGAAGAAATCTAACTACATGCGTCGTTCTACCGCAGTTTCCTCTAGGCCTGTTAAAAAAACGCGCAGTGCCGATTGCCTCGTGCATGATAGCTTCTCGGGAGCAAGTCTGTCCCAAATCTCTGGCGGGATGTCATCTTGCACAGATACAGACTCGGGTTCAGCATCAGTTTCACCACAGTTCACTATACCTTGCGATTCCTCTGATGAGAGTGCTGGGAGGTCTACTGCTTCGGATTTTCTCCCATCGCCGAGTGACTTCCTTCCTGGGTTCTTCGAATCACCCAATCCTCAGCCCTTCTTAGATGTGGACGGCTTTGCGGCTGGCGGCTACCTCGAACCCTTTGATTCAGTTGAACATCTCCTGACTATAGGTGAGAGGACTGAGCTCTATGATCTCATCAGCGACAGTATGGCTTGGTCTAACGGCGCCGAACGGTCTTCGAGCATTTTGCCGCCTTTTGGTAACGAGGACTCGAGAACCTACTTGGCCCCGCGGGTGCCTGCTCATCACCTTGTGAACTCAGGGAAGACTGGTCTCAACACCGCCAAAACTTCCGTACCCGCTTTCGAACCTGCCTTTGCTGATGGCCAAGACCTGAAAATATGGCTCTCGGATGATCTTGATTTTCACCAGCCTGTTCTAGACGGGCACGGCTTCTACCAGTTGCGAAACGGTTTCGACGGGCTTCATGAAGCCTACTTCGGTCCTGTTATTAGTGGCAATTCGGCGATGGCCGCTGACTCCTATCAGCCAGCGATTCTCTCCCCTCAGAATCGAGCCCTACCATTGAAAGTCTCAATGCCTGTCGCATACATGAAGCAGGTGCGTTCATTCTTGCCGAGTCTTAAAGAATTATTTATTTGGAATGATGTACAGGATTATTTAAGCTCAAGGGCAGATACAGAGAATTCTGATGCTATGCACTTGAAGCCGACGATCAATATATGCAAGTTATTTCCATGGCCATTCTTCATCGTGACGGCAGCTGATGTGATTTGTATTAGGACCTTTCTTTTCTGTCCGTGATACCTTCAAATACTCCGCAGATAACCCAGTTGATGTACTTCTCCCGCTACGTTTCTTTCCCTTGCGATACCTTGTTTAAACATTTCCGCTGTTGAAGTGTATGCCTATCATGTAAATCTTGATTTGTAGTGTAACCCCAGTAGTAATGTATTCTATGTCCAGACCATGGTGCGAAGATTGCAATGAGACAAATTTGTATATGATACCGGAATAAATGTGGAAGTATTCGAAAGATGAAAACTAGAGTCAAAAAGTATAGGATTCCATGCATCCACACAGGCACGAAAGAGACTTTCGTAAATCCTGATTGGCACCTATGGGCACATCTTTTGAATCCACTTGATTCGGATAATATACGCCGCTGATTGGATGAAGTTGGACCGGCAATTGGTCAGGTCGTTGTGATTGTATTGAGCAGAATATGCTATTTTCTGGTTTTGGGGTTTCTTCTTGTGATGATGAAGTTTCGCTAGCGCATGCGAGCTGGTCCAGGTTAACGATCGGTATCCTCCGGGATGGACGTGGTTGATGTAGTTTGAGAGGTGTTTGCGACCCTGCAACTGGTGGCATTGGCGTGACTGGATTGAGTAAGGTCGCCGCTGGGGAAATGAATCCCGTGGAAACGTCCAGGAGGGAATGGGTGAGAATAAGTTCTTGTGAATACAATTCTGGCTTCTGTACTTGTGGTTCTTCGGTATCATCCTGGCCGATGAAACGTCCGGGTGTTTGGTCCAGCCCAGAGAATTGGTGAAACCGTGGATCAAAATTAGCACCACTTGGGTTCGACCGCAGCTGCATGCCCGAATTACTCATCGACGGTTGAAACGTCAGGGCGCGTGCGGTCGCTGGAGCGTTATCGGGCCCCGCTGTGGTGGCAGCCGGCTCCCAGGAGAACGCCGATGCTTGACTGCCTAGGGGTGGTGTGCAGATCGCCTCCGAGGACGATGCTGAAGGAGGTGTTGCCAATCCGTATTCATAGTATAAGTCTGGGAGGTCGCTGGGCATGATTCTCGACGTCGATGACGAAGGAAAACTCTGGCGCACATGGGCAGAACGGGGGTCGCCGGACGAGTAGGTATAGACATAACCCGTATCGAAGGACGGTGGGTAGCCCTGGGTGTAAGGTGACCGGTACATATGAATTGGGGAGAGGGGCGAAAGCTAGGACAGGTGTGGGTCCCAAGCCTTTTATCTGTGTCACATAGCTGGAGCACAAGCATTCTAAAAGATTCTTTCGGCCCAGCCACAAGGGGCATGTGTAAAGTTGGAAAAGCCAATGTTTCGGCAGAGAACAAAAGGAGAATTCAGGTACGCCACGTTGATAGATTTCCTGTGACTTGTCAATGCAGGGCTGCGCGCTAAGCTCGTCGGATATGTTTTTGGCTGATCAAAAGCAATATACTCCTATATCAAGATATCCATCAGCAGGTCTCAGCCGAGCGATCACACAAAAAAGCTATGTATTGCACACCGAAAATGTCTTGCAACGCAGCCGAAAGGAAAACCCGCATTTGATGAGCCATGGTCATCAAATGGATTGATATAGTAGTATCAAACGTGCATGACAGCCTGTTCACCCTTGTCAGCACATAGAACGCACTCCGAAAGACAAGGAACCCCGTGATAGTTCAGCGGTAACCAAATTCGATTGAGCCCACTCCAGGCTCCATTCTTTATCGCATTGGAAGGCACTGGTGTCCTCATCTGCAAAGGGCGGCCCAAGCCCAATGACGTCCGCTCAACATATCTGCTGATTCGGATCTGGGAGACAACATGGTGCCATAAAATTTCTCTGGCGCCAATGACATACTGACTCAGTATATCTTCTTCTTTGCTACTGGTATGAATGAACCCAGGATACATTGCGATCGATCGATAAGAGCCCTCCTTATCAAATGTTCGAATCCCTTTTTCCCCAGCGTTCCGTCATTTGACTCTTCATAAGTAGACCATAGTTCCGGACTGCCGCACGGTTCGCGTAACGTCCTTCCCCTGTCAAACGCCGTCTGGGATTGCTGATGCCTTGTGCAATGCTTGCCGTTCATAGCCTTCCAATGTCCCCACACACCGTGTGGCAGGTGAGCGATAACGAGTAGGCTTCTGGGGGCGGCTGGAGCCGTATGCTGCGCTTCCGGGCTATGTGGTAACCCCATGACAAGATAAAATCGAATTGAGTCCTGCCGTAGAAGAGAAACGGAAAACAGTTCCGATGCTCGTTTCCTTTCGCCAGTTGATCTTATTACTGGCTAAATGAGGTGGGAATTACAGTGGATCCACTGTATCCCAACTTGAACAGTGACGTGGGTGGCTACGGTACAGAGTGAAGGGTCTCCTTTCATGGCATAAGAAGCGAACCCCAAAACAGTATCTATTCAATGAGTTGACTTATATATATATGGATTCCAATTTTACAACTCCTACACTATTGGCAACATTAAGGGTTGCTACAGTAATACACAGCATCAATTCTGAACATGAAACAGTTTCAATAGTAATCTTCATCCGTGCCTTCTTCGTAAGAATCGTCAAGAATATGCACACCACCATGCTGCCACCAAGGCTCAATTTCTCGCAGTCGGGAAGACCGCCTGACTCGGACATCCAAATGTTGATTTTCTTGGCGACCTTTTTCGACCCAATCTTCCAAAGCACCCGTTGTCTTCGACAAGCCCTTGTATTCATGCCGGGCAATGGCAGTTCCCCTGCGCCACCCAGCACTCATGATCACGGGTTCCTATGCAAATATTGTAAACATTCTCGGATAAAAATGGGAACACACAACTTGCCTGAGAATGCCAGCTGACATCGCGCACACAATAACTGTAACGCGGACCAGGCAGGCTCGGAGGTTCTGGTCCTGAAGGATGGTATGTGTAGGGTAAGGTGTTGGAACAATCCAGAGTGTGAACAATCTCGCCATCCAATGACCAGATCTAGAAAAGAAGTCCAGACAAAGACTTCAAATATAAATTACAGCCTCACGTGTATTCTTCCGTCAGCAGATCCAGAGTAGATATATTGTGCTCCTGTGGTCTCTACTGGGCTGAAGTGACACCGTATGAGTGTTCGCAAGACGGAATGCCCGCGATAAGTCATTACACTACAATCCCTCGGATGGGCATTGTATCTGGGGTTTCTGTGAAGGGCGTGCCTGTGGAGTCAACAATCAAGCCCAATTTCCAGAAGACACATAATTAATAAGGACCTGTAATCGAAACCCGGAATTCCATAATGATGGCTAGCAATAGCTTCATGTTCAGCATTTGAACGCATCTTTCTGAGATCCCATAAACGGAGAGCTTGGTCTTTGCCGTTCGAGATGATATAGCGACCATCTCCTTTGGCAGATGCGTATGTGATACCTTCAGTATGACCGATAAGGACACCAGAAGGCTTCCTAGTGGCCCCTAAAGACCGCCGGTCCCTATGATAGGGTAAGGACTTCGAAAAGACTCCTTCAGTGCTCGTGAAAGATTTACCAGACTTTCAAAAATGTGTCATCAGAGGCGCTGACAAGGACATTACAGGAACCTGTATCAGCCCAACAACAGCTATTCACATCGTTGCTGTGGGCAGAAATTTTGACTGTCCGCCGGTTGGCTAGAAGATCGTAAACTGAAAGTGGACTTCAGAAGACTCGGAGGATTTGAATGGAAATACAAACCAAAGATCTTTCCGCTTCCACCGGCTACAACTTCGTTCCCGTCGGCAGAGAAACGACAGCTCCAAATTCCAGTAAAATCATCATAAAGGGACAATCTGGCTCTGTGGGTATCTGAAAAGTTGATAGGCACCTGAACGGGATCTCCGTCAGGGGCGGTGCTAGCCATGTAGACCGTTGGAGTCTATAAGAGAACAGTTTAGACATATAGGTGGTGATTTTGACATCATAGTTGACTTACTATAGAGGAGTAGATAATCCTTTAAATTTACATCTGATGGATGGATACACGCCAGACAAGAATGAAGAGCATACCTATCGTTATTGGGGGATAAATCTGCATCTGTTATAGTCCAGTTCCCCGGATGTCCTTGAATAAACTTCCTTAGCGGCATTCTGGTGACAAGGCCGTCTCTCTGGTAAATGCGTTCATCAGGGCACCTCATATTGAATATATGGAGTCGGAAATCTTGTCGGAAGAGAGTCCGTCAACTATGACTTCACATTTGTTCCATCATAGAGCGTTACCTTGTGCACATGTGTAATAAAGAGACGAATCTGTGGAAGGACAAGAGGGATGAATAGACTTGAAACATGGCCAACGACAAACCTCTAGAGAATGACGCCGTGTATATGGGGGAATCATAGGTTGCTACGGTTGTTCCATCGGTGTTCGGCACAAGACTCTGCCATCGAATGAAAAGTCGCGCTCATAAGTGGCAAATTCCAACTACGGGGTGGATACAAACTGCATGGATATCCTCCTTTTGCTGCAAAGGCACTGGACGAGATCGTTGATCGAGTATTGTCTGTACAAGATTGTGCCTCTTCCTTTGTAACGGGTTCTTCACTCTGATACGTCCAAAGTCTCCGCTCCAGAGTAGTTCGCGTCCTGGAAGGAGGCGGAATTCGTCCCACGCTTCATTACCCAATTAATACTAGACTAGATCAATGTGAAACGTACCCGCTGGCGATGGCGATCGAACAAGTCGGTCGCCCTCCATTTAGTCCCCGAGTGAAGGTTATCACTTACTTATACAACACTAAGATGGTTTATTTCAGCGCAATTCAAGGATGCACTGACTTGGCTCTGGGGGCGATTACTTCTCTTTTAGGAAGTTCAAGTAGTTAGGCACGCAAAGACAAATAACTTGTTCCCGTGACAATGTCACCCTTCTGCTCTTCCAAGTTTCAGCACAGGAGCGCTTACAGGCGCTTGGTCGTATGGCAATGTCTGGTCCCATTGTTATTTCATCCGATGAAATAAATTGCCTTATATATTCCTACTTTCAAGACGCTGGTATGTTTTTCTTATTTTAATCAAGCATCATTGTGACCCTAATTGGCGCACAAAGGATTTAACCATTCTGCCTTTGCGCTTCGCAACGAAGGACGGTTACAGAATTCGCCATACTTCGCAAAACATATCCCTCGTGGGGAACTTATAGAACTCCTCACCAAGTCTCTACTTTATATCGAAGTCGAAAGCCATTGGCGAGGAGACGAGCTTGCGACTAACTGCAAGACCGGTTTCTCTCTTCTGGAACCGCATACATGTTCCCTAGAAGAACCACAAACAAAGTCAATGAAATCTGTTTGCCGTTATGGACGTCAGCGATACTAATATGATACCCAACTCTGTTAGTGAACCAACACCCTCTAGCCAGCCGGCCACATCGCACCAGGCGAAGAACGGGGTGGACAGAAGAATCTCAGTAAGGAATGGTCCCACAGTGCCGTCAAATATGCCCGTGCGTGAACAAGTCTTGCATATACAAAAGCAGTTGCTTGCTCCTTCGGCTGCAGAGAATACGGTGTACACGAAGCGGAAGACATCACCTGTGCCAACAGATGATGGTCATGTGGAAAAGCGGCAACGGCGAGCTTCGACCGATATGGAAGTGGACACTGCGGCACCTGGTAAGGTTCACTTGTATTTTAATTTCTGTTCATGGCTTACCCAAAATGAAGCAAATTCCGAAAGTTTGCAGGTGTCCTCGGACAACGTTGCGTATGATAATTTCACGGGACAGAAGTATGTTACGAAAGTTTTCGTTCGTCCTCAAGGTCCTGGCGACCAGACAGACCCACGCGTGGCTTTGATGCTCCCAGGTCATAAATCAGAGGTGTTCGTCTGCGCCTTCAATCCCAAGAGACATAACCTTCTGGCTTCTGGGCAAGTTCTTTACATATTTACGTTGCTTAGTACTTATACTACGTATTGCATTAGATCAAAAGATTCCATTGTCAATCTTTGGGACCTTCCAGACCCTCCTGCAGATGGCTTTGCTGAGCTTCCAGGCGAACCACTTGTACTGGACGACGTTGCTAAGT
>Ga0307508_10007175_pt1 | contig 10375 bp, 7 predicted proteins | sample 9_EM_MG_FD_203089 | JGI IMG/M metagenome (GOLD analysis project Ga0307508, IMG submission 203089) | Populus trichocarpa ectomycorrhiza microbial communities from riparian zone in the Pacific Northwest, United States - 9_EM | ecosystem: Host-associated > Plants > Roots > Unclassified | place...
CCAGGTACTGGAAAATGCCGCGCACGAAACAGCGGACGTTGAAGTTGTAGACCAGCTTGAGCTGCGAGAGATTCGCTTCGAACAACCGGCCACCGTCGACGTTCAGGCGCTGGTAGGTGTGGTCGAGCTTCGCGTTGACGTGCGCTCCGAGCTTGAGCTCGGCGCTGGGGGACAGGGTCACCTGGGTCGCCGGGAGGTTGTTGGTGTAGTCCACCGTGTCGCCGGCCGAGCCGGAGAGCTCCAGCCTGGCGACGCCGCTCGGTTGCACGACGGCGTCGAAGTCGACGCTGTTCAGCCCTTCATGGAGCACGGCGCGGCCGTTTGCCACGACGAAGGTCTTGTTGCGCGACAGGCCCGCTTGCAGGATGGACTGGAGCGGCCCGGTGACGGTGCCGTAGAAGCGGAGGAGCTCGTCGGTGAGCTGCCCGGTGTGGTCTTCGATCCGTTCTCCCGTCAGCCCGAGGTTGATCTGGCTGTACCAGGTGGCCGGCGTACCGTACCACTGATGCTGGAGCTGGCCACCCCCGTCGCGGATGTCGACGCGCGGCACGTAGCCGCTGTCGGCGCGGAAGCCGGTGCCCAGGTCTTGCCAGTAGGCGGCCCAGAACCAGTCGCGGCCGGCGTGCTGGTAGGCGGTGTAGAGCGCGTTGCCGGTGAAGGTTCCGGTGCGCTGCGCGTAGGCCTGGGCGATCTGATCCGGATAGAGGGTGTCCGAACGCAGTGCCTGGAACGACATCGAGTCGGTGGTGTTGAAGCGGAAGAAGCCGTCGAGGCCGCCCACCCGGTTGTGGTAGCCGTCGGCCTCGCGGTCGGTGTAGAGGCCGCCGAGGGTGGACGACGCGCCCAGGTCGCGGCGCCAGCGCACGACGCCGCTGCGTACTTCTTCGTCGACCGTCGCGAAGTCGGAGCGCTGGTTCGAGGGGATGGTGAAGGTGTTCAGGCGGTCCTCGGCGACGAACATGCCGAAGCCGTTCGGCCCTTCCTTGCCGGTGATTTTGAGACCGCCGCGGGGATCGACCACGGTGCGGGTGAAGACCGCCGAGATCGGGGTCGAGAAAAAGTCGGAGCCTTCCAGGAAGAACGGCCGCTTTTCGGGATAGAAGAGCGCGAAGCGCTGGTTGACCGACAGTTGGGCGACGTCGGCCTCCACCTGCGAGAAGTCGGGGTTGATCGCCGCGTTGAGGCTTACGTTGGGGGTGATGCCCCAGCGCGCGGAGAGGCCGGGCTCGACTTTGGTGGTGGACTCCTGGAGCGAGCCGCCGGGAACGGCGGCGCTGTCGGTACGGATGGCCGTGAGGGTGGGATCGAGCTCGATGTTGCGGCCCGGCTTCATATCCGCGAAGCCGGTGATCTTGTCCACCTGGCAGAGGACGCACGGGTTGTCGCGCTCGCGCCGGCCGGCCGAAATGCGGTGGCGGACGTTGCGCGGATAGGAGCGGCCGATGTCGAAGCCCCAGGTCTGCGCTCCCGCCGTGCGCGGAAAGCGGATCTGGGAAAGCGGCACGGCGATCTCGACGACGTAGCCCTCGGCGGTGATCCGCGCGGCCGAGGCCCAGATCATGTCGAAGGAGAAGTCCTCGATCCCCTCGTTCTGGCTGAACAGAGCGTCCGCCTGCACGCCGAGCGGGTTGACACGGAACTGGAAGCCGCGCCGCGAGTCGTTGAAGGTGTCGATCATGAAGAAGACGTGGTCGTCCTGGATGAACGTGGCGATGGCGTCGCGGTCCATGAGGTGGGCGCGGATCTGCGACGGCTCCGGGTCGTAGGCGCGGAAGGCCGCGTACAGGTACTTGTCGTCGTAGGTGACCAGGAACTCCGTCTTGACCGGCGGCGGCACATTGTCATCGGGCGACCATTCAAAGGGCAGATCGATCGTCAAGGCGTCCTTCCAGGCGGCTTCGTCCAGGACCCCGTCCACATGGATCGCCGACGTCGCGCGGTGGATCTCGAGCTGGCGCGCGGCGGCGCCCGGACGCGGCACGGCCAGAAGGCAGCCGAGAGACAACAGAAGGCAGACAATGGCGGATCGGGCCATGATTCTCCTTAAGACAGCGCGCTTTTTCTACAGGCGCGGAATGGGCGTCGGCGTATTGTACGGGAGGGAGGGTGTCCGGGTTGCGGGGCGTCCGCGGGATGCCGACAAGCCCGGATTTCTGGACTACGGCTCCCGAAGTCATCCTGCGGGGAGCCTCGGCGACCCAAAGGATCTGGGGGAAGGAAAGGTCCGCCCGCCCAGATCCTTCCCGCTCGCAGGGCTCGCACTCAGGATGACAGGCAGCCAGGCCGGAAAAACTCAGCTCGTTGTCTAGAAGTGGCTCAGATCAGACGACAAGGGCTCGCAGAGGTCCATCAAAGCCACCCGAGCACGGTTTGCCATGCCGGCTGCACTCTTCCTGAGAAGAAGTGCGGCGAGCATCGTGACTCTGCATGGCCCCAAATGCTATTCTGCTCTTCTGTAAATTGTTTCTCGTTTGTTAGAGAGGGATCTTGACACTCTCGCGTACTTTCCACGATCCACCGCCCGCTTCCCGGTGCGGTGCCGGACCTTCCTGACGACGAGGGAAAGGGCGGAGTACGGAGCCCTCAATCCGGTATTTCCAGGTTCGAACGGTTGCTCTTCCGCGGGCGCGGGAGTCATGGAGGCTCCTGGCCGGCTCTCGGACAAGGAGGATCTCTCCATGTCTTCCCTCTCGCTGCGTAACGCCGCCACTGCAGTCGTCCTTTCCACCATGCTCTGCCTCGCCGCCGTGCCGGCGAACGCCCAGCCTCGGGATGTCCAGGAGCCGTCCAGGGTCGAGGTCAGCTTCGCGACCCGGGTGTGGCTATGGTTAACCAGGATCTCGGCACCGGCGGAGCCGAACCATCTCTCCCAGGAGAGGAGCTCGACAGCACCCACGAGCACCACCGACCAGTCCTCGATGACGCCGGGGGTTCTCGGCCGGGCCGGCGCGTTCGACCCCAACGGCTAGGGTCTCAGCAAGGTCTGCATCCTCCTGAGAGCGGTGTCCTCCACCGCTCTCAGGAAATTCTCAGGAAATCCTCCCCGGCGACAAACGGAGGCATTTCGTGCGAAAATTGTCCCCGCTGCTTTTTTTGCCTTGGAGGGATGGAACGATGGTTGGAGGAAACCGGGGGTCATCGCACCCAAGCCCCGCCAATCTGGACCGTTTCCTGAGGGGAGAGCTGACGGCTCACGAGGCCGCCCCTGTCGTTGCCCACCTGCTCACCGGCTGTGCAGGCTGCCGGCAGAGAATGGCGCCGCTCGCCTCACTGCTCCTCGCACCTCAGTTGGAGCCGGCAACAGCGCCCGCCACGAACGGCGCTGAATACGACTTCCCTCTCTTCCGGGCCTTCGCGAAGGCACGCCGCTATGCAGCGGCCGTGGAAGCGGACACCGCGGACGCACAGCGAGAGCATGCGCTCGTCGCCGTGTCTCCTCCGGAGCCTCTCACTCTCGCCCAGAGGGCACAGTGCAACCAAGCCCGGTGCGAAGCCTTCCTCGATCGTTGCCTGTCCTTGCGCCACAGCGATCCGGAGGCGGCCCTGATGCTCGCCTCTCTCGCGGTCTCACTGGCCGACCGGATCGGCGCCGAGAGCGGCTCGGCGGAGATCGCCGATCTCCAGGCGCGAGCCTGGGCCGAGCTCGGCAACGCGCGGCGCGTGACCGGCGATCTCGCAACCGCCGAGACGGACTTGAGCCGCGCCTTGCGCAGCGCCGAGCAGGGGACCGGTGATCGGAATCTTCTCGTTCAACTGATGGATCTCACCGCCTCTCTGTTCATCGACCAGCAGCGTTTCGCCGAGGCGATGCAACTCCTCGACGGTGTCGAGCGGATGCATCGGGCCGCGGGGGATCTCCACGCCGCGGGACGCGCTCTGGTGAGCAAAGGGACGGCGGCCGGCTATGCCCAGAGCTTTGAGCACGCGGTCCGCCTCTTGGCAGAGGCGCTGCCGCTGCTCGACGCCCACCGTGATCCCAACCTGGTGTTCATGACCGTCCACAACCTTCTTCTCTATCTCGTGGAGGTCGGTCGCGCTTCCGAAGCCGCTCGTCTCCTCGCCCAGAGCCGCGACCTCTATGCGCTCCACCAGGGACGGCTCGAGCGGCTCAATGCCCGCTGGCTGGAAGGGCGGATCGCCGCCGCCCAGGCGGACGACGCCGCGGCGGAAGGGGCCTTCCTGGAGGTGCGGACCGGCTTTGCGGAGGGCGATCTCCCCTATGATGCAGCGCTGGCCACCCTGGAGCTGGCGGAGATCTGTCTCCGGCAGGGACGCACACGGGAGATCAAGGGGTTGATCGACGAGATGGTGACGATCTTCAAGGCGTGCAACATCCGGCGCGAGGCGATTGCCGCGCTGCTCATGCTGCGCGAGGCGTGCGAGCAGGAGAGGGCCACTGTGGCCTTGCTGCGAACGGTGACCTCCGAGCTCCAGCGGCTGGAGCGGGATCCGGCCCGGCGATCCCGCTCCAACGGCTGAGAGCGGCACCCGTCAACTGTTTTCGCTCGTCTTCTCGCGTTCGGTCAACGCCGTCCGCACCGCGGTCTGGATCAGCCGCTCGAGCTCCTGGGGATCGAGGACCGGCGGTGGCGGCGGAGGCGCCGCGCCGGCGCCGAAACCGAGTTTCTGGAAACGCTTCAGGAATTCTTCCATGACCGCCTGGTCCGTGGACGGACGGGCGTCGGGGTAGAGGGTTTGGAAGAACAGACTGGGCTCGACGTCGAGAGCCCGCAGAATGGCCAGGATGTGGCGGAGCTTGAGCTCCATCCTCCCGGTGAGAACCTGGCTGACGTAGCCCGGACCGGCCCCTAAACGCTGGTCCAGATCCTTGCGAGTCAACCCGGCGGCTTGCATGACGGTCTCCAGCAACTTTGTGGCGCGCCTTACCTCATCTTCGATCGTCATATCGTGAGTTTAGCGCACTCTATATTCAAGCCAAAACAAGGCTAGGGAGGCAGGCCCTGGCGGAGGAGGGCCGCGAGGTCGTTCAGGATCGCGGAGGTGGTGTCGACGGCATCGTTCGCGTCAATCACGTCGATCCCATCGATCATCTCGGCGCCGGACTCGCCGGCGCGCGGCCGGCTGTGGACGATGCGTGACGCTTGCAGGGCGCGGTCGCGGGAGGAGCCGTACAGGGTGAAGCGCTCGGCCCGCCCGGCGAACCGCGGCACGAGGCCCAGGAACGTGTCCCGGTCGACGTCCGGCGCCACGAAGACGACCTGGCGCAGGCTCGCTCCCCCCTCGACAGCCTGCGGTACGAGAGCCTCGAGCGCCCCGAGGGCGCGCGCCAGGGCGCGGTTTCCCATGCCTTCCGCCACCACGTGCACCGTGCGGGCGCCGCTCTCGGTCAGCACGAGGCGGAGCAGCTCCTCGAAGTGCGGCAGGGACCACTCGACGTTCAGCTCGTCCACCGTGTAGCAGTGCGCCCGGCCTTCCGACGGCCAACTGTAGAGAATAGGCACGCCCGGGAGGTCGAGATCGTTGGCGAGCTGGGCGGTGCGCCGTGCCGCGTCCTCGAAGGTGACGTTGTAGCCATGGACGAAGACCAGGGCCTCGGGCCGCGTAGCGCGGTCGATCGTCTGCCGCAGAGCCGCCACGTAGGCTTCCCGGCTCTGCACGGACACCTCGAGGAGGACGACGTGGTTCGCGAGGTGCTCGTCGCTCTCCAACCGCCACCAGGGCGGCACCGGCAGGCCGGCGGGCCGGCGGCTGCGCGGCAGGCTCACCTCGGCGACGCCCAGGGTCAGGTCACCGCGGCCGGCGCCGTAGACGAGGCGTGGCGTCAGCTCCGCGGTCTGATTGCGGTCGGTGGCGTAGAACACCGGAATGACGAAGGTTCCCGGCCCGCCGGGCTCCGGCGTCTTCGCCGGCGGCGGTGACGGCCGCTCCGGCGTCTGCGCCGTCTGGGCCGTGCGGGTCAGGATCTGGGCGCCCAGGAAGTCCGTCATCCGGAGCTTTTCGAGAAAGAGCCCGACCTCCTCCCCCGCCCGCGCGTCCGGCACCAGGTCCCAGCCACGCATCACGCCGCGGATGCGGCCGGTCCGTGAGTGGCCGGAGGAGGAGACCTCCAGCACCTGCCCGGCCTGGACGCGGCCGGCCTCGATGCGCCCCAGGACGACCGTGCCGCGCCGGACCGGCACGAGGTCGCTGATCGACATGCGGAAGTCTCCGCGTTCCTGGGCGGCTTGCGTGGCCAGGGCAGCCGCCAAAGCATGGATCGGCGCGCTCCACGCCGCCGAGTCTTCTCCCAAAGCTGCGCGCGACGAGCCGCGGAGGACCACCAGGGCGTCCGCCGGGATTCCCAGGTCGGCGGCGAGCCCGCGGAGATCGAGCTCGATCAGGTCGAGCACGAAGCCCTGCCCGGCCGGCACCCGGTCGCAGCCGTCCAGAAAAGCCACCACGGGCACGGGAGCGGCCTCCTGGGAGTGGCGGAGCTCCTGCCGGACCGTTTCGGTGACGCCGTCCTCGGCGGTGATCACGAGGAGCACCGCGTCGAGGGGCGACTCACCATGGGCCGGCTGGAGGACGAAGAGGCGGCCCTCCGCCAGAAAGCTGCCGGGCATGGCGAGGCCGAGGACGCTCTGGATCGCCTCCACGACCTCCGACGGACCTAAAACTCCCACCCGGACAGCCGGCCGGGAATGGGGGACATCCATGACGACCAAGGGCCTCTCCTTCCTGCACGCTCTATCGTGATCCAGCAAATGATACTCCGCCCCAGGCCGAGCCGGCTATCCGGCCTCGGGTTCTTCCGCTTCGTCCGCGTCATCCGTGTCGTCAAGACCCTCGATGGACCGGACCCGGCGCACGGATAAACCCGGCGCCGGCTGGACCACCCACGCGATCACACCCGCCGCCACCAGGGCGCAAGCGGCCCGCACGCCGTAAAAGAGCGGGCCGCTGGTGACGTAGTTGAAGGGCGGGGAAAATAGACCGAACCAGTCGGTGACGACGAAGGCTTCAAGGAACAACAGCACGCCGCGATAGAGACCGGCCACCAGGAGGCCGCCACCGCCGCGAAAGAGGAGCGCGAACGAGAGCTCGCGGCAGAGCACCGCGATCAGAGTCCCGGCGACGAACGCGGCGTCCGGCACCTCGCCCCGCGGCAGGATCAGGGGCAGCGCCAGAAGGGCGCCGGTGAAGACCGAGACCGCCAGCGCCGCCGGCGCGGTGAGGCGGCGGCGCCAGCCGGTGTACACGGCGCCGCGCAGCGCCCGCTCCCAACCCCAGATCCCCAGCGCGAGACAGGCCGGCAACGCCCACGCGGCGGTGGCAAGCGGTCGTCCGGCCGGTGCCTGAGCCGAGGTGAAGGTAGCCCAACCCGTGAGGTGACCGATGAGCAGAAAGCTCTGGTCCACCAGCAGCGCGACGGCGCAGGCGGCGAGGAGCACCAGGCGCCGGGCCGGCGGTCCGGGCGAGACATCGGCCGGCCGGAGAAGGCGCGGAAAGAGCACGAACGACAGGAGCATGACCGCCAGGGGCAGCCCCCACAGCACGGCCTGGCGCTGGATCTCGGGGTCCAGCGACAGCCACCTGCCAGCGGGCAACGTGGCGAGCACCCCGAGAAGGGCGAGCAGGACGGTGAGGAGAAGGGACCGGATCATGGCGTGGCACGGCTCGGCGAGCGAGCCGATAAACTACCATGGCACTAGCGGTCAGAAAGCGGGTCAGAAAGCGAAGTCGCGGATGAGGTTGAATCCGAGGCGCACGTCCCGGGTCCGGAAACCGCCGGCGAAGTCGCCGCCGAGGTACTGGTCGACAGTGACGGCTCGTGAGTTCCCGACGACGAATTGGAAGATGTGACCGCCGACCTGCTTCGACAGGGCGAGGTGCCAGGCGGTCAGGCTGCCGTCGAGGTTGTGGTTCTTCGGGATGACTTCGGCTTCCAGCAGACTGCCGTGCGGCAACGCCACGGTCAGGCCCACGGGAACGTTGAAGACGTTGCGCAGCTTTTCCGTGTCGCGCGTCCACGAGGGGACGAGCAGCAGGTTGAAGCCCGGCGCCAGGCGGCGGGAGAGGACGAGCTGGGCGAACGGCCGGGTGGGATCGGCGACGCCGACGCGGCCGAGGTAGTCGACGCCGGCCCGCACCGCGACGGAGAGCGGCAGGCGCTGCGACTGCTCGAACACGAGCCCCTTGCCGGACAGCTCGTAGTCTTCCTGGAACGACGAGCGCAGCAGCGCGACGTCGAGGTGCGGCGTGATCCCCCAGGCGAGTCCGAGACCGATGTCGGCCCCGCTGTCGAGACCCCAGAGGTTGTGGGAGTCGCCGTCCTGCACGGCCTGCTGGAAGCGATGGGTGAACATCACCTCGAGCGTATGCGCGCGCACCGGGTAGGCGGTCGGCAGATCGATCAGGCGAGTACCCAGGGGATCGCGATGCACCGGCTGATCGTCATCCGCAGCGTTCGTAGCGTTCGTCGCGTCCGGAGCGGCGTCCTGCGCCGCAAGAGGCAGGGCGGCGAAGGCGGCCACCAGCAAGAGTCCCAACGTCAAAGTCTTCTCGTTCCTCATCTCGTCTCCACGCGGCTTTCGGACCACCCTCTAGTTATTCGGCGCGCCGGCGAGCACCCAGCCGATCAGCCCGTCCATCTGCTCCCGGGTCAGCGAGCCCGGCCGGTCGAGCGGCATCTGGCTGCCGGTGATGTCCGGATCCCCGCGCAGCTTTTTGATCATGTAGCTGCGGTCCGGATCGCCCGGCTCGATGCGGTGCAGGGTCGACTGCTCGGTGGACGGCCGGTTGACGATCTGCGCATAGGCCCGCCCGGCGTCCAGCACCATGCCGGCCGAGGCGGTGTTGGCGGCGTGGCACCCCGACTTGGCGCAGTTCGGCGTGAAGATCTCCGCCTGGATGCGCGAGAAGGTGAAGGCCGCTCCCCCCGAGCCGCCACCCAGCGGCTCGGTGGGAGACTTGACCGTGCCGCACCCTGCCGCCGCGAAGGCGGACAGGGTGGCGAGCACGGCGCAGGCGGTGTTACGGACAGGTCGCGAACGCATCGACATCCTGCACCGGCGGAGCCGTGGTGTTCAACGGGTTGAAGTAGACCTTGACCTTTCCGGTCTGGCTGTCGGTGACGGTGACGGTGAGCTGCACGTTGGTCGTCGCGGCATAGAAGACCCAGTAGCGCGGCGCGGTGAAGGTGCAGGCGTTGAGCACCTTGATCAGCATCTCGATGTTGGTCGGCGAGAAGAAGTAGAAGAGGCCGGAGTCGGGCGCCGACGGCAGCGGGACCGTCGTCGCATCGCCGGAGCCGGCCGTCGTGCTCACGTAGGCCACATGGACCCCGAAGCGGCCGTTGTTCAGGCAGAGCACCGTGGGCGAGACGACACAGGGGGCGATGGTGGCATTGGTGGCCGCCACCGACTCATTGGAGTAGGGCGACCGGCCGGAGCTGTTCTCGGCGCGGATGCGGTAGCTGTAGCCCGTCGCCTCGCTGAGCCCGCTGTCCTGGAAGGTGGTGACATCAGCGCCCACGGTGCCGATCTCCGCATAGGTACCGCCCAACGTCTTGCGTTCGATGCGGTAGCCGGTCTCGCCGGTGACGTCGTGCCAGCTCAGGTCGATCTCGCTGGTGGACGCCCCTGCCGCGGCGAGGCCGGTGGGAGCCGGAGGCACGCCGCCGCCGGTGCTGTCATTGTCGAGAATGTTGAGGGTCGCGCTCCGGTGAGCGTTGTCGAGCGCGGCGCCGGTCGCGCCGCTCAGGTTGAGCAGGACGGTCTCGGTGGGCTCCGCGAGGGTGTCGTTGATGATGTGGACCTGGAAGGTCTTGTCGGCGGAATCCTTGTCGGCCCAGGTCAGGGTGCCGGTGCCGGGTGTGAAGTCGGCGGCGGTCGCTGTTCCCGGGGCCGACTGCCAGGAGATCGACGCGGCGCCATCGCTGCCGCTCACCCGGTTGACGGTGATCGTGGCGTTGGCGGTCCCCTCGCCGACCGAGTAGCTCGACAGGCTGAAACGCAGCGTGCCCGGGTTGGGCGGCGGCGGCGGCGCTCCCTGCACCGTGATCGTGCCCTTCATGCCGTAGGCGGGACCATGTATCTCGCAGTGATAGTGGATCGTCCCCGCCGTGCTGAACGTCCGCGTGGCCGACCATGGATCGGTCGATGGGTCGCCGGAGCCGCCGGCGTCGTCGCAGCCGGCCGCGCAGCGGAAGCTGTTGTCGTCCGCCGTCACGTTGTGCATCCCCCCGTCATTGACCCAGGTCACCGAGTCGCCGGCCTGGATAGTGAGGGCGTTCGGGGTGTAGACCAGCCCCGTCCCTCCGACGTGAACGGTATGGTTGGCGGCCCGCGCGGCCGGCGCGCCGAGCAGGAGAACGGCCAGGGGGATCAGAAACCTCAGGGAACGGCGGGTGCTGCGCTCTCGCATACGAAACGTC
>Ga0307508_10007176_pt1 | contig 10374 bp, 7 predicted proteins | sample 9_EM_MG_FD_203089 | JGI IMG/M metagenome (GOLD analysis project Ga0307508, IMG submission 203089) | Populus trichocarpa ectomycorrhiza microbial communities from riparian zone in the Pacific Northwest, United States - 9_EM | ecosystem: Host-associated > Plants > Roots > Unclassified | place...
GACCCCGAAGACCTCCGCACCTGGACACAACCACCCTCGCCGCCACCGCAGCCCAGCTGACCCCCGCACCACACGCCCACCCCCGGCGCGGCGACCCGGCCACGCCGGCCATCGGCATGCCCTTCACAGGATTTGCGAGTACTTACGTCTGCCCGGCTGCGGGGCCGAACCTGAGTCGGTTCCCCGGAAACGTCAACAGGCGGTCAGCCCTGGCCTTCTGGCCGCGGCTGGCCGCCTGCTCTGTCGATGGTGCACGGCTGCCCGAAAGCCGTCGGACTGTTCGCGATGGGGACCGGTTCACCATTTACGACGCCGAGGATGCCCTGTGATGCTTAACCTGGACGCATTCGTCGCCGCGGCGACGAATGACTACCCTTCACATCGATCGGTGCGCCCGCCGGTGATGTTCAGTAACGGCATGGGTGTGGATTCCACCGCCGCTATCGTCGAATTGGTTCGTAACCCAAGGCGCCGCGATTTCGACCTCGCCGATTTCACGGTGGTCACCGCGATGACGGGTGACGAATTCACCGAAACGGGTCGGGTCATGCAGCAATTCATGTTGCCGTTCCTGCGTGAGTACGGCGTCCGGTACGTGCAAGTGTGCCGGGCCGGGCAGTCCGACGAGGACGGCTACCTGGTCCTCGACGACTCGACCGTCCCACGTCGGATGTTCATGCAGGGCCCGTGGTCGCTGTCGGACGAGATGCGTGCCAACGGCACCGTGCCGCAACGCGTCGGTGTCCGGAAATGCTCGGCGCGGGCGAAAGGGTGGCCGTTGGACGCGTTCGCCGCGACCGAGTACGGGTCCGCCGATCGTCGGCACGGCATCGGTTTCGCCGCGGAGGAGCAAAACCGCGCCGACCGCGACCTGTGTTATGGCACCGCCGGCCGCAAGCCCTGGTATCCGTTAATTGAATGGGGGTGGGACCGGGAACGGTGCCTTAATGTGCTGAGCCGCTTCTTTGGTATTGCTTGGCCTCGTTCCTGTTGCGCTTATTGCCCATTTGCGGGGGGATCGGTGAAGAAGAATGCGGCTTTGGCGAGGCGGTGGGCCGATGATCCGGACGCCGCAGTGAAAGCACTGTTGTTGGAGTTCACCGCGATGGCGCTTAATCCGAAGCAGTCACTGTTCAAGGTCTCGACCGCCCGCGATGTCGCGACCGCTCACGGGTTGCACGACATCGTGGACCGCGCGGACGAGCATGTGGCTCGCGCGCCGTGGGCGGTGTATGAGGTGCGCTGGGTCATCCGCCGTCACGGTGACAGCACCTCCCGCGACGGGCGGATCACCCTGGGGCCGGACCGCGCCGTGCGGGGTCACCCGTGGCGCAGTATCCGGCAGCTGGGGCGCGGCACCGCGCGGGAGATGACCGCCGCCGTGGAGGCGCACCGCGGTGGGCAGCTCGACGAGGGCCCTATGGTGCGGCGCCGGTTGCTCGACGACGGGGACACCTACCCGAGCCGGCAACGGGTCCTGGTGGCTGCCCCGGTCGGAGTGATCGACAAGCAGAGGAAGACGTTCGAGGCGGTGTGGCGCCACGCCTCGTCCTACCAGCGGCGCACGGCCCGCCGATGAGATCCGCATCCGACACCGTCAGCTTCGGGTCGGCGTCCCTGCTGGATTTGAATGCCTTCGTCGCCGCGGTCGACGCCCGCGCGGCCCGCCGACACCCGGTGCTGCTCGGCACGACCATCGGCCGCCGCTCAACACGGCGTCGCGCGCCCCGCCCGGTCAACGTTCCGGCGCCGGCGCCGCGTCCGCCTGGAGTGCCTGACCTGGACCTGCGCGACTGGGACCTCATCGTCGTCAATACGTCGGGGGGCAAAGACAGCCAGTGCGCGATGCAGGTCATCTGCCGCCAGGCCGCCGCACAGGGCGTCCTGGACCGGGTGGTGGTCAACTACTGCGACCTCGGTGAGCGGGTGGTGTGGCCGGGCACCGCGGACATCGGGCCGAACGCGCCGTTGCTGGTCGCCGAGTACGGCGACCGGCCCGGCTGCCGAGATTTGGCTGGCCTGCACGCCCGCGTCAACGGTGTGCCCGCGGATCGTTTCCGGGTGACCAGGTACGACGGCGGGGATCTGCTCGACGCCATCGCCGAGCGCGGCATGTTTCCCGACAAGAAGAACCGGTGGTGTACCTCATCGCGCAAGCGGGACGTGTCGTTGCCGCTGCTGACCGACCTGGTGCGCCAGGTGCGCCGGGCGGGTCTGCGGCGGCGGGCCCGGATTCTGTACGTGTTCGGGTTCCGCGCGGCTGAAAGCGATGACCGCGCCGCGAAGGTTCCGTTCGGCATCAACGATCGGGCCAGTAACAAGACCCGCCGCGAGGTGTGGGACCTCTACCCGATCCACCACTGGACTGACGCGCAGGTCTGGGCCGACATCAGGCGTTCCGGGGTGCCGTTCGCCTGGCCATACGATGCCGGTATGAGTCGCCTGAGCTGCTCATACTGCGTCCTCGGGTCCACCATGGACTTGATGCTGGCGTCGGTGCTGCGCCCGGACGTCGCCGCGCAGTACATCGCCGTCGAACAGCGGATCGGGCACACCTTCCAGAACGGCCGATCGCTGGAATCCATCGCCGCCGCGGCGACTGCGGCCGGCATCACGATCTAACGCCGCTTCTCACCGTGGTACCGCCACGCCCCGGTGCAGCCCATGCCCCTTGTCATCCCGCTTTCCGGCGACCGCCGGAGCCCTTGCCTACATCGAGGAGGAACCCGCGGTGAATGACCGCAGATCCCGACACAACCTGACCAGGCTGGAGGAGCCGGGTCACGAGGTGTGGATCCTGACCCACACCCGGTGCCAGAGTAACGTCGGCACCCACCTGATCACGACGGCCGACCCCTACGCGGACCCGTCCGTCGCTATCGCGGACCTGGCCGAGCAGATCAGAGCCCGGTGGGACCACGCGGCTGCCCCAGCCGAGATGGACATGCCCGCCTCGGCACCCGACAACGACTTCGCCGCCGTCGCCCTGTTCTTCCGCAAGCCCTGGCCGGTCGGTCACCCGTGGCACGAGACGTTCGACCTGCACCGGGCCACCGTCGACCAGCGGACCACGGATGACCCCGGCAACCCGGAGTACGTGCTGCTGCAGAGCTACGGGGAGGCGTTGTGCCTGTGCGGCAACACCGCGGACGGGTACGGCTTCGCGCCTTGCGACACCCGCGGCATCCCTGACCACACCGCGGATCACACCCGGCTGGTGTGCATGTCCTGCGGCCGGGTCCTGCGCAGCGATACCGGTGAGGTCATCGCCCGGGTATCCGACTGCGCGCACTGCCCCGACCTGGTGGCCCCGTTCGCGCACGACACGTTCCTCGGTAACGGCTACCCCTTCATCGACGGCGACCAGGCATGGCGGCACCTGGACTCCGACACAGGAGCCGGGTACGTCACCTGTGGCGGTACCACCGTCGCGGCACCGGCCGACCCGAAGGCCCGCGCGTGTGCGTGTGGCGGCGACCGATCCGACTGGATGCACCGGTACCTGGTCCAGCACCCCGACGATCCGTGGCGCAGCCAGCACGAGGTGCAGCTCTTGGGTGCCCGCGACGGGTGTCGCGGGCAAACCCGATCCGACGCGGAACTGTGGCGCCTGGCTCGCCGGATCTACCCGCAGCGGTACCTCGCTGACATCGACGACTATCGCCTGCGGGAGTTGAGGGCGTTCTACGAGCAGGGTCGGTGCGCCGTACACCGCGAGTCCACCGCAGGGTGATCGGCACGCACCGACACGGTGACCACCGCTGTCGTGGGGTCGCCTAGCACCGCCACGCCTGCCGCCGCGGGGTGGGAGCTTCCGCCGAACACGCGGCGGGGGCTCCCACCCCGCTTTTGGCGTCACTGCCTGGCCGTTGACCGCGGCAGCGGGCACGGGCAGCACCCACCACCAGACGAGGAGCGATGCGCGCCGTGACCGCGCAATCTCTAACCGCCCGCTCGCAGCCACCTGTGGTGCGGCCGGGGCAGATCCTGCCCGGGGCGAGGGTGACTTGCCTGCCCGGCGCGCTGCCCGCCGCCGAGGGCGCGATGCGCAGGGCCGCTGTCGTCTCGGTCGGCCCTAAGTTCACCCGGGTCCGCCTGCTGGGTGAGGACCGCGATCGGCGGGTCGACAACACCCTGCTGATCCTCGACAACGGCGCCGGCTACCCGCAGGCGTACGGACTGCACGAGCGGGACCGGCCGCTGCCGCACGACTCGTACACCTACAGCCGGTGCTTCGGCATCCAGCGGTGGAAGCCCCGGTTCGCCTGGATGGCCTGGACGGTCGCGGAGCACCTCGAGTACGCCGCGGGTGAGCGGGCGTTGCCCGTGCTCTCACTGTTCGGGCCACCAAACCGGCTGGTCATCGTCGGCTGCTCGAGCACGAAGAACGCGGTGGCACGCCAGGGTGACGCGCACGCCATGTACCTCGGGTCGTATCACCGGGCCGCGCGGCGGGCGGCGGACGCCCTCGTTGCCCGCTCGCCCGGCCGGTGGGGCATCGGCGACGGCATCGACACCTATCAAATGATCTTGTCCGCCCAGTACGGGTTGCTGGATCTGTTCACCGTGATCGAGACCTACGACCTGCGCATGGGCCGACCCGGGTCGGTCAGCGCCGCGACCGTCGCCTATCAGGCGCAGCAGTTCGGGTTGGCCGACACCCCGGAGGTCATCGTGTTGGCCGGCAGAGCGTACGCCGACGCCGTCAGCGAGGTCTGGCCCCACGCCATCCGCCCGCTCGACGGCACCCGGGGCATCGGCGAACAGCTCGCCGTCATGTCCGAGATCGCCCACACCGGGCAGCTCCCCAAACCGAAGGAGGCCGCCGTGTCCACGGCACCCGCACGCACGAGCGCCGCGGCGATCCAGGCTCACCCCTTGGCGATGCGTGCCCCGGCGCAGTTGCGTGCCGGGGACGTGTTCGTGCACTCCGAGCGCGGCCGGTTGACGTTCGTCAGCTCTACCGTGGCGTCCAGCTCGCGCCCTACCGTCGCCCGGATCACCGTGGCCGAGGGCGGCCCCGTCGCCATCGACGCCTTCGACGGTTCCCGGGTCGAGATCGTCAGCCAGGGCAGCGTCGACCCGCTGTTCGCTCACGTGCGCAAGGGCAGCGCTCACCTGTTCGTGCCGCTGACCGACGACCGGAGGCGGTGCGGCGAGTGCGGCGACACCAACACTGCGAACCACATCCCGACGATCGGCGGCCCCGGCGATGACACGCCCATCGACGTCGGTCCGCTGCTGAACGCCGAGCCACAGCCGGATCAGGCAGCACGCCTCGATGAGATGGCGGACGTCTTCGCGGCGCTCCTGGCCCCGCAGGCGTCCGCCCCGGACCCTGCGACGGCGCTGCCGGTGATCTACCCGGGCGACGTGATGTTCCGGAGCAAGGAGCACCCTGCCGGGGCGGTCGAGAGCCGCGTCGACGAATTGCAGGGCCACGAGATCATCGCCTGCGACGGTGTCGACATCCCCGGCCTGCGCCTGACCACGAAGCCGCAGGGAGTCCCCGACACCTGGGCCGACGAGCACTACCGCTCCTACCTGGTCACCGGCACCCGCGACGGGGAACGCGAGGAGCACCGTGTGTGGGGCTCGACGAGAGTGACCGTCATTCCCGACGCGATGCGCGGGTGGACACCCGGGCACTTCCAGATCGGCACCCGCACGAAAGTGTTCACTGTCAACAACCCGGGTGGTGTCGCCCTGCGCGAAGTGCGCTGGGGCGGACTGGTCGTCGACGGCGGCCGGCTGGTGGCCTACAGCGACATCACCGGCCGGGAACAGCACGGCATCGGCATGGACACCCCGTTCGAGGGCGCCATCCACCGGACGCAGCGCGACGGCGACCACCACGGGTGGCGGGCAGACCCGCACGTCTTCGCCCCCACCTTCGTGGGCAGTGTCCGGTGCCGGGTATGCCTGATGCACATCGGCAACCCGCGCCACACCGGGATTCTGAACGCCGACGCGACGCTCGCCATGCTGCTCAAGGACATCGTCCGGCCGGGACAGACCAACTGCGGCCGGCAACACGCCGCCCAGGAAGCCGACCGCTACGCCCGCGGCATCCCGTACATCCGCTACGAGCGAAGCCTCGACATGCGCTACACGTTCGTCTGCCCGATACCCCACTGCGGCGGCCTGCGGATCGGGTGGTCCACCCGGCGCGGGCTACGCGCTGCCTGGTTCGCCCACGCCGTCCAGCACGACCAGTGGCGGGCGGCGTGGCCGGACGATCAGTGGCCCGTCGAACCGGACGTCGCGTTCGTTGTGCCCGCAGCACCGTCGGCGCCGGTCCGCTACGCCGAGGTGGAAGTCGAGCCGGCCAAGGACGACCCCTGGTGGGCCGCGTTGCTGCAGCGATTCACCGACGAGGGCCGCACCATCGTCGAGCGCCGCGGCTCCGTGGTCATCGGCTTCACCGAAGGATCTACCGCGGCGCGGGCTCTGAAGAAGGTGCTCGTCGCCGCGGGCTTCCGCGCCACCGGAGTGAAAGTCGCCGTCTCCTCGCGATCGGCCACCACGCCGGTCGACATGGCCGAGGACCCACTCGACCTGGATGCCTTCACCAGAGCCATGGAGCAGTTCGCGCAGGACGCGGCCACCGACGCGAAATAGCGCAGCGACGCCCGCCAGCCGCTCGACCTGCTGCACCTCGGCTGACCACCTCATCCGACCGGGCACCGATGAGGTGCCCGGCCCGTCTCCGAGTCCGAGGGCGGGCCCCGCCTGGCAGCACCTGACTCGCTGGTCGGGATGAGCGTCTAGGAATTCCGACCCAGACCCCGCAGCCGTCACGGCGATCGGGTCGACGCTTCGCTGCACGGCACTTCTCTAAGCGTCGGTCCTGCCATGGTCCGTCGCGATTTACCACCCTGAGCCCGGGCACGGGCGCGCTCAGCACGGCGGCGCCGTGCCTGCTGGGGCGTCCGTTCCAGGGCTTCCTTCATGTTGGGAGCACCTCATGCAGAACCCCCTCCTGTTCGCGCCGGCGAAAGCCCGGCAGCGGCGTCGGCAGCGGCCCCGGAAAGCACACCCGGGCGGCGAAGCGGGTCACGGCCGGCAAAGGTCGGAGTCATCGCCGAACGATGTGTCCGTACCGCTTGGCGCGAGCGTCGGGCTTCTCTTCTCCGCGCGGGCGACTGTCGTCTTGACCGGCACTGCGGTGGTGGCCCGGGGAGCGACACGAAGCCCCGGTTGCTCGCCAGCGCCCTGGAGCCGGTCGTCTCGACTAGGAGCCGCCCAGTCTCATCCCCGCCGCAAGCGCCCGGGGTTCGGCCTGTGACCGGGCAGACCGCGCTGGCGGACCCGAATCGCAGCAGGGACCGGGATGTCCTGGCCGACGTAGCCCAGACCGACAAGAAGGCGGCGCGAATCATCGCCAAGGGCCTGCGGGAGCAGGCCCACGTGGACGCGGCGGCACGCAAGGTGCAAGCAGACGCGGAGGCGGCGCGGGCACGCGAAGAGGCCCGTGCCCGCGAGCGGGCCGCGGCAGCCCGGCGCCGGCAGTCGCGCCGGGCGCGGTGGCGGGCGCGGTGGGCCAGGATGGCCCATGGGTTGGGCTGGCTGGCGGTGGCGTGCTGGGGGCAGGCGGCGTCCGCGGCGTCGCTGGTGGTCTACGCCTGCGTGGTCTACACGGCGGCGACCTCGCAGATGCAGGTCTTCCGGGAGCGGTTCGGCTGGGCGGAGTCGCGGGCGGTCGGGGCGGCGGTTTTCCTCGAGGGTTTGGCCCTGGTATTCGCGTTGACGGCCCACGTCCAGCGGCGGGCCGGTGAATCGGCGCGGGCCGCCCGGGTGTTGACGGTGCTCGCGGCGTTGTTCAGCGCGGGCTTCAACTTTGCCGCCCACGTCGAGGATCCGGTCTTGTCGCCTGGGTGGGCCCTGCAGGAGGCCATCGCGGTGGCCGGGTCATCGCTGGCGGGCATCGTGGTCTGGGAGGTGCGGTCGGGCACCCGGATCCGGCCGCTGCTGCGCCGGATGCAAAAGTTGCCGGAGCCGATCCCCGGACTCGGGGCGCGCTACTGCCTGCGGTTCCCCCGGCCCGCCTATTGGGCCTGGTCCGCGATGGTCGCCGACCCGCGGATCCGCACCCGCGAGGACGCCATCGCCCGGGGGGCCGAGATGATGGCGGCCCACGAGGCAAAGCAGGCGGCCCGCCGCCGCAAACGCCGTCGGGCCGGCGGGCTCCTGCGGCGCAACCGCAACCAACGGCGCGAGTTGCTGACGGCGATGCGCGACGCCGCACTGACCGCCGCCGCGAACGGTGACCCGCGTCCGGCCCTGGCCTACCTCGCCGTACTCGCCGAGGCTGGGCCGGCCCCGGCCCCGGACGGCGGGCCGGAGGACGGCGACGAGTCGGCGGCCGCCGATGCCCAGCCGGACAGCGACCTGCTGCCCGAGCCCCAGCCGGCGACGTCCCCGGCGACGATCCGGTCGGGGTGCGATTGCGGGCAGGCCCTGCGGGGGATCACGGTGGCCCTGAACGCGGTCGCCGCCCAGGTGGCAGGGTTGGGCCAGCAGGGCCACGGCCCAACGGATGGGCCGCCGACTCCCGAGCAGCGCTGGCAGAAGTACCTCGACGAGCTCGACGCGGCCTACCGAACGGCGGACGGCGCCGAGCTGGAGATTCCGTCCCGCCGTCGTGTGATCGCACGCATGCGCGAGTTCCCCCCGAAGACGCTCGCGGGGACATGGACCAACCACGACTTCGTGGACCGTGCTCGGCGAGATCTCCAGCTGCGCCGCCAGCAGCAGAACGAGCCGCAACCCGCCGGCGACGAGGTTTCCCCGTCCGCCTCGACCGCCTAGCACCACCAGTCCGGCGGCACCCAGCACGGGCGCCGCCCGGTCCGTCGTGCGGTGGCCCGGTGCCAGGGCCACCGCACGCGGCCCACCCCGAGGGAGATTGCATTGAGCTTGATCACGGCAGCCCTGGACGAGGCAGACAAACAAGATCCCGAGTGGCTTGCGCGGCGCCTAGCCGAGTTGGGCCGTTTGGGCCTACCGGGCCAGCGGTCCAAGACGGCGATCTGCGGCTGCGCCGCCACCGGCATAACCTGCAACCGGCCCCTGCGGTGGCGCCGGTAGGGGAGCGGCTGATCGCCTGGTTGACCGGTAGGTACGCGGCTGATGTCGGACGGCGCCGTGGGGAGACCGGCATCGAGACGGGCCAGAAGCGGTCGGCGCTGCTGCCGCTGCCCGACCGCGTGGACGGCCTGGTCGTGCTGCACGTGAACGGGTGGCGTTACTACAGCCATCGGTTCGGCTCGCGTCCGGCGCGCTTGTCGTATCTGTGCGAGCGCGACGATGCCGGGGACTGGGCGGTGGGATCCCCGGCACGATCACCACCGTGGTCGACGCCCTCGCGTGGGTGACCCCGGCGCTCGTGCGCGCCGCCCTCGCCACGGGCCGGCGGGTGGACCGACAGGGCGACTTCTACGCGATCGCCACCAGCCGGCACACGCCGCCGCGACCGGGTGGATCGGTGACGACTGGCGACCCGGTCCCGATGGGCACCAGGTCACGTCGCACCGCTGGGACGCGACCACCCGGCTGCTGACCAACCAGCCCGAGGACGGGCGCCGGCACGCCGCCCTGCATCTTCCTCTCCCGGTGCGGTTCGTCCAGCAACGCGCCCGCAGCCCCGGCCGGGGCTGCGGTTGGGGCGCTGACGACTGACCCCGTTCGTGTGCTGGGCACCACACGCGACGTCCCGGCCACGGAACTTTCAGGCTCGTACCTGCCAGCCGAGGGCGCCCGGTCGGCTACCCGATGGTCAGGCCGCCCCGGCACGGGAACCGCCCTGAGCTTGTGAGGCTGCCCGCCCGGAACGGGCGGACGTGGGTACTGATCCTGGGCAGCAATAGCGGGCCTTGATGCCCGGGTGGCGCGGGCACATCGGCTCTGCGGCGGGGGGCGGGGCGGCGACGGGCGCGACGGCGGTTTGCACGGCTTTGCCGCGGAACCCGGGCATGCGTTCGATGTCGGCCTGTGCCTTGCGCATCCACCGCCGCCAGGTCGCCACCCATGCTTCGCGGTCCTTGCGCAGGGCGCCGTCACCGGACAGCGACCGGTAGTAGTCGACGAACGAGTCGGTTTCGGCGAGGCCGACGTTTGGGGTGTGCACCCGAGTCCAGGCGATCATGGCGTCGGTGGGGGCGAATCCGGCCGGCAACGGGATGTCCTGCGGTTCCGGGGTGGAGCGCCGTCGGCCGCCGGTGGGGCGGCGGTGGGCAGCGGCGGACGGCGCGGCGGTTCGCGGGTGTCCGAGAACGTCTTTGGGAGGTGAACTCCCCGTAGGGGAGTTCTTGGTAGTTGCGGGTCCGCCGGGCGGACTGCTGCCGTCCGCCCGGCGGACGGCTGGTGTACCGC
>Ga0307508_10007177_pt1 | contig 10373 bp, 7 predicted proteins | sample 9_EM_MG_FD_203089 | JGI IMG/M metagenome (GOLD analysis project Ga0307508, IMG submission 203089) | Populus trichocarpa ectomycorrhiza microbial communities from riparian zone in the Pacific Northwest, United States - 9_EM | ecosystem: Host-associated > Plants > Roots > Unclassified | place...
GAGCCCTCTCCGGTCACGTTGCCCTTCGCGAGCCCGGAGCAAGTCGCGCGCGAGGAGACAACGATCCTGACCGATGTGTACTCCCTCGGCGTCCTCCTCTCTGTACTCCTGACCGGCCGGCTGCCTTATCGGGGAATCCGGACGTTTTCTGAGTTGCACGACGCGATTCTCCATGGGGAGCCTGAACGCTTGAGCATGCTGGCTGCATCTGGTGCCGACGAGGCCGCAGCGTACGGCGTACCTCCGGAGAAGAGCACGGAAGGTCTCGCGAAGCAGCTCCGTGGTGATCTCGACGCCATCGCGATGAAGGCGCTCGCGAAGAAGCCGGCGGTCCGCTATCAGTCGGTAGCGGACCTCGCCGCTGATCTTGGCCGTCACCTCACCGACCACCCCGTCGAGGCCCGCGGAGACTCTCGAGGCTACCGCACCTGGAAGCTCCTGAAGCGTCACCGTGGCGCCGCCGCGGTCGCCGTGCTCTTTGTTCTCGTCATCGTCTCAGCCTTGGTGCTTTGGCTTCGCCAGTACCGGGAAACGGTGCGGCAACGCGACGCGGCGCGCCAGGAAGCAACGCGCGCGGCGGAAGTCTCTATGTTTCTGACCGACCTCTTTCGGGTCTCTGACCCGCAGCGAAAACCTGGCGGGGCAGTCTCCGCCAGAGAGCTCTTGGATCAAGCGACAACTGCTCTCAAAAGTCGCCTCGTGACACAGCCGCAGACAAAGCTTCGCCTCTTGAACACCCTTGGAGAGATCTACCAGAATCTCGGTCTTCTCGATGCCGCGCTCCATTGCCATAACGATGCTCTTGATGTTGCGAAGAATTATCTCGCTTCGGATGACCTCCTCGTTGCCGATACACTCTACGAATTGGGAACCACCTTTGAACATCAGGGAAAATTCCCGGAGGCGCTCAAGTTTCACCGCCAAGCACTCGCGCTGCGGCGGCACCGGCTGCCGGAGAACCATCTCGATGTGGCGCGAAGCGTCTTGGGCATTGGCACAGTCCTAGCCGAGCAGCATACCTATCGAGAAGCGGAGCCCGTTCTGCGGGATGCGGTCAGAAAGCTAAGGGCCGTGGCGCCTCCTGCCCCTGAGACGCTGGCTGAAGCTCTGAATACTCTGGGTGGTATGCTAGCTGACGACCGTCAGTTGGACGAAGCGGAGACCGTGATGCGAGAGTGTCTTGGCCTCCGGCAAACAATTTACGGTCTGAAGCATCCGCAGGTAGCCGCGACGCTCTCGAATCTCGCCACGATCCTTGAGATCCGCGCGCACTTTGCGGATGCTGAGAAACTTCAAAAACAGGCTCTCGCGATCAATCAGGAGGTGCTCGGGGAGAGCCACCCTGATACCCTCGCGACAATCACAGGTCTCGGATTCATTCAACTGGTCGCTGGAGACTTTTCAAATTCCATCGACACATTTCGAGAAGCGCTTGACCGTGCCCACGCCAACACTGACCACGAAGATCCTCTCGGTGTTGAGATCCGTCTGAACCTCGCGCGGGCCCTCTTGTCGACCAAGCGGGTCCCGGAAGGGCTCGCCGTGCTCCGAGAAGCATATGCCGTAGGTGTTAAGCGGCTGGGCCATGACGATTGGATAGTTGCCAATATCATCAAAGCGCAAGCCGAAGGATTCATGATGAAGGGCGACCTGCATTCCTCCGAGTCAAAGTTCCGAGAAGCAATAAACATCTTTCGATTGAAACAAGGCGAGCGTGGGTATTCCGTAGTTGCGGCCGAGGCTGATCTCGGCACCGTGCTCGGTCGCGAAGGCAAGTTCGCAGAGGCCGAGCCGCTGTTGGTCAACTTCTTTCGGCTGGCAACCGAACGTGAAAAGCCTGATGCTGCTGACCGTCTTGTTCTTCTCTATGAAGCCTGGGGTAAGCTCGACAAGGCAAACGAATACCGGAAATTTGGAACCCCTTGAAGCGAGCCGATCCGAAGCCCAGATGCAAGCTCACCGAGCTGCGTAATCACCCCGGCTTCTGAACCGCCGGCCGCGTCGGGCGAACCTGTCCCTCTGGCGCAGCTTCCGGGCTGACCGGAAAGGGATTTCCGATCACGAAGCGCTGCCGTGGGGCCACCAGGGTCACCATCGAGAAGCTGTTGGCCGGCGTTCCGGTGATGAAGTTATCTGCGGTGTCGTAGAACCCGAGCCACTGGCCGGCCTCGGCGTAGGGGAAGGTCGCTTTGCTGCCTGCCTCTCCCCGCGGGGCGAGCTTCTTGATCGATGATGATGCGGCTCCCACGTCCTTCACGCGGGCGATCACCTCCGAGCCCAGCTCGTTCTGTGCCGTGAGGGGTTCCTGCGCGTTCATCCGCAGGAGGCCGGTGAGCCCGGGATCGAGCAGCACCTGGGCGAAGGTGGAATTGCCGGCAGCAACGCCGCGGCCAGCATCTCGCCGGTCTCCGGAGCGGAGAAGGCGACCCACTGGCCCGAGGGCGGGCCGGAGACCTGCCATTGCTCCCCAGCCGCGAGGAGCTTGCCCTGGACCGACTGACCAGGAAAGTACACCTCCGTGATCACGCTGATCTGTTGCGGGTCGTAGATCGTCAAATTGCCGTTGGCCATCTGGAGCCCCCTTTCGTCCCGGCGATCATATCCGCTTGCTGACCAGCGCCTCGATCGCCGCCTCGATCTCGGCGTCGGATCTGCCCATCTGCTGGAGCAGTGTCCGGTAGCTCTGTAAGACCGTTGTTGCGTGGCGGTTCCTTCTACGACGACTCCCAGCTTGCCCGGTGCGCCTTTCGCTTCGGGGGCGCGGGCCCGACCAGCGGGCCATCGGCGTCGGTTTTCGGGTGGTGTTGTTCCCATTCCTCTGAGCTCTCTGATCTCTGAAACTCTGGACTCTTGCTGTTTGCAGCGGGGGAGGTGCAGGTTTCAGGCTGTTTTCGACTCGGCGACCGCGGAGCTGATGACCTCCTCGGCGACTCCGTGCCGGCGTAGACTCTCCACGAACCGGTCGAGGCCGGGGTTCTGTTCCAGGCGCTCCAAGTCCTGTCGAAGCCCCTGGCCGATGTAAGCGCGGATCAAAGGCTGGTAGCCAGAGAACCCGAGCAGGGGCGCGACGTTCTTGAGCTGCGTCACGACGTCTTCAGGCATGCGAAGGCTGATGGTCGTCATCGGACGATCACTGCGAAGGCGCTCATGGAGCTCACTCATCTTCATAGGTTTTCCTCTCCGGACCGGTCGCCAAGCGCGCCGAGATCATGCGGATGGCTTCTCCTCGTTCTAGACGGAGCCGTGTCGTGTTCAGAGCACGAGAGTTCCAGTGAGACGTGCCGAAGGTATCACAAACCAGCCCGAAGGTTGTGCACCCACAGCCGCAGAGCAAGGCGATGCTGGCCACGCCCTTGAGGTCTCCGCCCCCCAAGCCCCACCCTCACTCCGGCTTCTGAACCGCCGGCCGCGTCGGGCGCACCTGCCCCTCCGGCGCAGCTTCCGGGCTGACAGGGTAGGGATTGCCGATCACGAAGCGCTGCCGCGGGGCCACCAGGGTCACCATCGAGAAGCCGCCGGCCGGCGTGCCGGTGATGAAGTTATCCGCGGTGTCGTAGAACCCGAGCCACTGGCCGGCTTCGGCGTAGGGGAAGGTCGTTTTGCTTCCGGTCTGTCCCCTTGCGGCGAGCTTCTTGATCGAGGGTGTCGCGGCTCCCACGTTCTGCAGGTGGGCGATCACTTCCGAGCCCAGCTCGTTCTGGACCGTGAGCGGCTCCTGAGCGTTCAGCCGCAGGAGGCCGGTGAACCCGGGATCGAGCAGCAACTGGGCGATGGTGGAATTGTCGGGCAGCAGCGCCGCCGCCAACATCTCGCCGGTCTCCGGAACGGAGAAGGCGACCCACTGGCCCGAGGTCGGGCCGGAGACCTGCCATTGCTCCCCGGCCGCGAGGAGCTTGCCCTGGACCGACTGCCCGGGAAAATAGACTTCTGCGATGACGCTGATCTGCTGCGGGTTGTAGATCGTCAAATTACCGTTGGCCATCTTGAGCCCCCTTTCGTCCTGGCGATCATATCCGCTTGCGGGAGCGCGATGGAGGTCAGCCGGCGGACTCCCAACAATAGACCTGGACCTCGAAGTCGTCCCGGAGCTCGCTTGGCGTGACCCGCAGCATGGGGGAGCTTGACGGCGAGCTGGAAAACCGATCGCTACCCCACACCTCGTAGCCGGCCTGGCGCCAATACTCCAGATCGAGCTCCTGACCGGAAAGCTCGAGCGCAACCTCGGGAGAGGGGCCGCCGCGGGGCCTTCGAATCTCGACCGAGAGCGACTCGCAACGGGCGGTGTCGAGAGGCAGGGGCAAGGTGAGGATTCCCGGGTCGGCCGGCGCGGCGACCGGCACAATCGGGTGCACAGCGACCTGCCGGGCCGGGTGGAGAACGACCACCAGCGGCTCACCGCGGGCAACAAAAAGCTGCGGGCGGATCCATCGCACCTGCGTTCCGGGACGCGGCGCGATCCTCTGGCGATAGAAGCTGCTTCGCTCGCCCGCGAGCTCCGCGCTCGCGAAGATCTCGGCATCGCTCCGAGCGAGATCGATGGAGCCGACCTGATCGAGGGATGGCACCGGCTCGGCGAGCCTGCTCCAGATGCGGCCGTATGAGAGCCTTTCGTAGGGATCTTCGAGGTAGACGTGACGCCCTACGACCGGAGAGATCTCAGCGGTGATCATGTCGACCGCACGTTGCCAGGTCAAAGGCGTCATCATGAGATAAGCATATTGCTGGGCCGAATAGATCGTGACGCCGGCGAGCCCAAGGACCGACAGCGCTCCCGCCAAGTCTTGGAGACGCAGCGGTGCGCGACGAAAAACCACCTGCCACAGGCTCGCCATGAGCCATGCAAAGACGAGCGCGACAGAACCGAACGTTGGGAGGAAGTTATTGGCCTTCGCGAAGGAGGTGAACAGGGCGTAGATGAGCGCGAATCCCGCTGGATAGCTCGCGAGGACCAGCGTTCTGAGCCCGGCCGACCTCTGGTGACGCCATTGCCAGACAGCCATGGCGATCACGACGGCGAGCCCCGCGATCACGGCGAGCCCGACCAGGCGTCCCTGCAAGCTCGAGGAGGAGACGTTCGAGATCTCTTGGAATGAATCCCATCCCGATCCAGAGCGCGTGCTCTTTGCCGCATAGATCCCCATATTTCTGTGGAAAGCGTTGAGATAGTTAGAGAGCTGCGGATTGAGCACCAAGAAGACGGCGACCGCGCCAAGCCCGGCACCTGCGAGCCGGAGCAGGCGGCGCCAAGAGAGGCCTGGCAGCATGGTGCTGGCCACGAGGAGGAGTGCGCACGCCGCCCCCGTGAGCTTGGCCGATGTAGCGAGACCGACTCCGGCACCTGCCAGCAGGTAGCGCGACCAGCGCGGGTCCCTGACGGTGGCCAAACTCCAGCGCGTCGTGAGCAGGGAGAGAGCGAGGACCAGCATGTCCGGCTTGAACATCGCCGAGAGCCTGATATGCAAGGGCGAGGTCGCGAGGAGGAGCATCGCCGCGAGCCCCACCTCGGGAGAGTACAGCTTCTTGCCGAGGTCATACGTGAGCCACAGCGAGAGAAGAGCAAACGCGATGACCGTGAGCCGGCACAGGAGGTATCCTTCCGGCTTCAGCTCGTCATCGTCGTCGAAGAAGGAGTAGTCCTTGGCGCCTCCCAGTTGGACGCCGCGCTCGATGAGAGTGAGCAATGCCGTCTGGGGCAGATAGGAGAGACTCTGGTAGTAGTAGTTGCTGGGCTCCAGGCTGCCCGAATAGAAGACCGCCCTGATGTTCCGGACGGCATAGCGTTCGTCCGAGAAACGTCCAGCGTTGAGTCCGGCGCTGGCGAACCAGATGCGCAGGACCGCGCTCCAGAGCAGAAGCACGCCGACGCAGAGTCCGATCCAGCGCTGTTTGTTTCGCGCCGCGCCCGACCTATGGAGCTCGTCCATAAACAGAAATCTCCTGGAGAGTGACGATTGCCGCCACACCTCGCTCAGGCCGTAGGGTTGTCCCGGCTTCAGCGATTCAGTTGCATTTCTATTACGGTCAATTATTCCAGGCTGTCTAGGTAGGCGCCTTGACTGGAAGCCGCGGTCTGGCCGTCTGACGGCCGAGGCTCAGGGGAAGGAGACCCCTTGAGCTCCCGCAATCAAATCCGCTTGCCGACCAGCGCATCGATCGCCGCCTCGATCTCGGCGTCGGATCTTCCCATCTGCTGGAGCAGGTTCCGGTAGCTCTGTAACACCGAGGCCAGCTCCGGGCGCTCGTAGCCGGTGTTGCGCGCGAGGTCGAGAAGGAGAGTGAGCGCGCGGCGCATCATCGGCTCCGCTTCGGCGACGCGGTTCGTGGCGGCGAGCAGGCCGGCGAGGTTGCCGAGACCGACCGCGACGTCGGGGTGGTCCGGTCCGAAGCTTTTTTCTTCGATGGCGAGCGCCCGGCGGAAGAGCGGCTCCGCTTCGGTGAAGTGGAGCTTCTGCTGGAGCAGCGTGGCCAGGTTGGAAAGATCGATGGCGACGTTGGGGTGGTCCGGGCCGAGGGTTTTTTCTTCGATCGCGAGCGCGCGGCGGATCAGCGGCTCGGCTTCGTCGAGCTGCATTCTGGCCTGGAGCATCGCGGCCAGATTGTTGAGGCCGCCGGCGACGCGCGGGTCGTCCGGTCCAAAGCGCTTTTCGTTGATGGCCAGCGCCCGGCGCATCAGCGGCTCGGCCTCGCCGGCACGGTTTGTGGCGTAGAAGAGCAGAGACAGATTGTTGAGATCCCGGGCGACGTCCCGATGCTCCGGTCCGAGGATCTTCTCGTCGATGGCGAGCGCGCGGCGCATCAACGGCTCGGCTTCGGTGAAGCGGCTGGTGGCCTGGAGGAGCTGGCCCAGCTCGTTGGCCGCCGCGGCGACGGTGGTGTCGTCCGGCCCGAGTTTTTTCTCGTTGATGGCGAGCGCCCGGCGGATGAGCGGCTCGGCCTCGGTGAGGCGGTTGCTGGCTTGGAGCATCTGAGTCAGCTCGATCAGGTCCGCGGCGACGTGGATGTCCTCCGGCCCGAAGCTTTTTTCGTCGATGGCGAGGGCGCGGCGGATCAGCGGCTCGGCTTCGGCGAAGCGGTTGGTGGTGCGCAGGAGATGGAACAGGCTGGAGAGGGTGATCGCGATGTCTGGCGCGACATCCGGATGGTCCGGTCCGAGGCCCTTCTCCTCGATCGCGAGCGTGCGGCGGATGAGCGCCTCGGCCTCGGTGAGACGATTGGTGGCCTCGAGCAGACCGCTCAGATAGAGGAGGTCGCCGGCGATCTGGGGGTCCTCCGGCCCGAATTCCTTCTCGTCGAGCGCGATGATCTTTCGAAAGGTTTCTATCGCGGCGTCATACTGCGCCGACTGGACCTGAACGTCGCCCAGATGGCGCAGCGCTTCGCTCGGATCGCTGTCGTTTCCTGCTGCCGCCTCGCCCTGTGCTGCCAGCGACGCGGCGGTCAGCAGCAAGCCGAGAATTCCAAGGATCTGTCGTTTCATCTCTTCTCCAGGTCTTCTCTCTGCAAGACGGTCGCCGCCGCGTTTGGTATTAGAAGGAGTCGAGACGGAAGACGCCCTCCAGGCTCGAGACCCACACCGTGCCCGGTGACAGGGGATGCGTGGCAAGACCCAGCGCGTGGAAGGGCCCGCCGGTGGTGGGAGCGGCGGAGAACTGGTGCTCGGCGTCGGAGTATTTCCAGAGATTGTCGCCCGCCAGTCCGCTGTTGTCATTGGCTGGCGCCAACACATAGAAGTCCTCCGGGCTTGCCGGATCGATGCGCAGGTCTTCGACGGCGAGCTCCCGGCCTGGCGAGCCGCCGGTCAGGTGCTCGAACGTCGCGCCGCCGTCGCGGCTGCGGTAGAAACCATAGTTCGCGGCCGAGACGTAGAGCTCACCGGCATGCGTCGGATGGCTCCAGAGGGCGACAGCGAAGGAAAAGCTCGGCAGGCCGGCGGCGCCGGGCGCTGTCCAGGAGTTTCCGCGGTCGTCGCTACGCAGCAGTCCGCTTTGCGACGTCGCGTAGAGGCGGTCCGGATTGCCGCTGTCGAAGGCGAGCTGGACGACCGGGGTGGACGATGGAACATTCAGCCGCTGCCACGTCCGCCCGCCATCCTCCGAGAGTTGGGTGGTGCCGGAGCCGATCATCAGGCGGTCGCCGGCGAGCGCGAAGGGCGCGTAGGAAGGGCTGGCGCCCAAGGTGGTGATTTGCTGCCAGCTCTCGGCCCGGTCGTCGCTGCGGTAGAGCCCGGAGTCGGTCACCAGCCAGACACGGTCCGCGTGGACGCCGTCCGTGGCCAGGAAGGCGTCGAAGGCCCGTGTCTGCTCGGCGTGCAGGCCCCGGACCTTGCGCCGCCAGACGGGCTGGTCGCCGTCGCCGCGGAAGACGCCTTCGCCGGGGATATTGGTATACACCGTGGCCCCGTCGGGTGAAATCGCGACCGAGTGCGTGACCAGGCGATGGATTCCAAAGCTGGCGGCATTCCACGTCCGGCCGCCGTCGCCCGTCCGCCAGAGACCGCGCGCTCCGGCCGCGAAGGCGACGCTGGAGCGGGATGGGGAGAGCGCCAGCGCGAGAGTCTCATCCGGAGGTCCGGAGCGTCCGCTCGCCGGCAGCCGGATCCAGGATGTGCCGCGATCCTGGCTGAAGAACAGGCCGTCGCCACCGCTGGCGAACAGCCGCCCGTCGACCGGCGAAACGCGAAGGAGATCGATCCGCGGGCTCGCCGCGGCCTGCGCCCAGGTCCGGCCGCTGTCGGCGCTGACGAAGAGGCCGCCGGCAAGGAGATACATCACCGCCGGTTGCCGAGGATCGAAGAACGGACCGTCCCAGGCGAACGCGGAGGTGTCGACGGCATCGCCCGCGGACCAGCCGCTCTCGCTCCAGGTGCGTCCGCCGTCCTGGGAGCGCAGAAGCGATCCCAGCCCGAAGCGTCCTCCCGGAGGCGGCACGGAGTCGTCGTCTTCGCGGGCGAAGCGCAGGCGTGGATCGTGAGGGCTGACCGCGATGCTGCTCGGGCAGCGGCCCGCAAAACCGTCGAGCACCCAGTGGGCGCCGCCGTCCACGCTGCGATAGGCGCCGCCGCATTGCGCGGTGAGAATGCCGCGTGCCGGAGCCGGCAGGAAGACGGCTGCGCCGCTGAAAATCGGTTGGATGCCCGGATCGATGGACGAGAACGTCGCGCCACCGTCGCTGCTGGCGATCAATCCATCCGGTCCATGCGCCACGAGATGGTCCGGCCGGTGCGGGTCGATGGCGTCGAGCGTCTGGAAGAAGCCCTGGCTCGCGAGCTGCCAGGTCGCGCCGCCATCATCGGTGCGAAAAAGAGACGGAACCAGGCCGTCCGAAACCGCGTAGGCGATCCGAGCCTGGGAGGGAGCCACGAGAACATCGCTCACCTTCCCGCCTGATGGTCCGAGAGCTGTCCAGCGGGGATCGGCATGTCCAACCGCGACGAGCGCAAAGCCCGCCCACGCGGCAAGCAGGGCCGACCGCATCGGCAGGGAGAGAGCGACAGGGATCTGAAGAGCGCGCATGCTCCCAGTCTACTCCCTGGGAGCGCTGGCGTCCCGCCGGCCTTTTTAAGGCCTGTCACAAAACAAGTGTCTCACGTGCGGTCAAATCGCGGCACGACGCACGTAGAGACGGGCCAGTCCTTTACCACAGCCCTCTCCGAAACCATGATCGGCGGGCCGTCTCAACCTCGGCAGGCCACCTCCGGCCCGATTGTCAGGCAATGAGCCGGCCACGTTCCACAACCGCTGAGACGCCCCGACGACGGTGGCCCCGGCAGGTTCGTGGTTGCGGACTGGGGCGTCTCTACGGACTGCCTTGACAGACTGAGACAGTTATTCTGTGACGAGCCCTTACGGTCTCCTGATGAAATAGAATGGGAGACACTGAAGAAAGGAGGCTGACCATGACGGTCCACGAGCCGGTCCCCCTGCACAAGGAGAGCTTTCCAGGAGAGAGCGCGGACTACCGCGCGGCACGCAACGAGCTTCTCGAGGCCGAGGTCGCGTTGCGGCGGCAGATGGAGGCGGTGGCCGCCCTCCGTCGGCAACTGCCACCCGGCGGACCGCCGCCGCAGGACTACGAGTTCGAGGAAGGCGCCGCCGATCTCGACGACACAGAGACCGTACGGAGGGTCAAGCTTTCCGAATTATTCACCCGCCCTGAGAGCAGCCTGGTGATCTACAGCTTCATGTACGGGCCGCAGATGGCGAATGCCTGCACCTCCTGCACCTCCATTCTCGACAGCCTGAACGGCACCGCGTCGCATGCCTCCCAGCGCATCGATCTGGTGGTGGTGGCGAAGTCGCCGCTCGAGCGCCTGCGGACGTTCGCGCGCGGCCGCGGCTGGCGCAATCTCCGCCTGCTCTCCTCGGCGAACAACA
>Ga0307508_10007178_pt1 | contig 10373 bp, 8 predicted proteins | sample 9_EM_MG_FD_203089 | JGI IMG/M metagenome (GOLD analysis project Ga0307508, IMG submission 203089) | Populus trichocarpa ectomycorrhiza microbial communities from riparian zone in the Pacific Northwest, United States - 9_EM | ecosystem: Host-associated > Plants > Roots > Unclassified | place...
ATTGGCGTGGAACGTATCGAAGGTGATGCCGAAATTCGGGTGATCGATCCTGCGGGATAATTCCTTTGCCTGTGCCAAGGTGTTGAGCACATAGCATTCGAAGCGGTTGAGGGGTTCGAGCGACAGTTTCACGCCCGCCTTGGCGCCATATTCGGCACCCTCGTGCATCACATCGGCAAGGCGGGCGAACTCGTCCTCGCTGGGCCCATTGCCGGAGAAAACGCCGAGCGGGGAATGAAACGGCCCCATGAGCATATCGGCACCCAAAGCCGCCGTGCAATCGATCGCCCAGCGCAATCGTTTGCAGGCGGCCTCGCGCACGGACGCCTCCGGGCTGATCGGGTTCTCCGCCTCCGTCATGATTGCGCAGGTGGTGGCGCCGAGGCCGATCCCGGCAAGGCATCGGCCGAGCGTCGCATAATGTTCGATCGAGCCCTCGAACATCGGCAGTTCGACACCGTCATAGCCGAGGCGCTTCAAGTCTTCGAACAGCGGCTCGTGCTCGCCCGTGATGAAGCCGCCCACCACCAGCAGGTTGAATCCGACCCTCACGGCTCCTCCGCGCTTGCCTCTTGTTTCCGGCATGGCCGGGCGCGGACGGTCCTTGCCGGACTCTCAGCCGCAGCGGGGTCGGACCTTTGCACGGATCCGTGCCGTTGTCAGCCTCTGGTCGGACCAGATTCATAGGGCCAGTTGCGGAGCCTCCAACCCGACGGCAGCCAGGGCCCGGCGCTGGCGTTCGCCGAGCGCTTCTTCCGAGAAGGCCTCGATCGCCTCCTCGAACAGGCGATGAAAGTTCATCTCGGCATGCAGGTGCAGGAAGACGCCGCCGAGGCCGATCGCCGCCCGGTCCATGAAGACGAATTCGCGCGGCACCGTCACCGGCCCCTTCTTCTTGAGGGCCTGATGCACCTCGAAGGCCTCGCGCCGCCCGTAATCGCCCGGCGCGACGCCGTCGGCGATCGAGCGCACCCGGTCGTCCAGCAGCGGGCCGAAGATGAAGCGCGCCCAGATGTTCAGGGTGTCGATCAGGTCGCGCGAGAGGTTGCGGAAGCCCCAGGCCTCGTAGGCGCCGACGACGCGGGCCTCCTCGCCATGCAGGAGGCCGCGATAGAGGTCGACCACGCCGGCGACGAAGCTGGTGGGGAAGATGCGGATGCAGCCATAGTCGAGAAGGTTGATGCCGGCCGGTTCGCCGCCCTCGCTGAACACGGTGTAGTTGCCCAGATGCGGGTCGCCGTGGATGACGCCGACATGGGTATAGGGCCGCCACCAGGCCTGGAACATGGCGTGCGAGAGCCGGTTGCGGATGGAAAGGTCGGCCTCCTTGAAGGCCAGGATCCGCTCGCCTTCGAGCCAGTCCATGGTAAGGAGGCGCCCGGTCGAGAGCGCGCCGTGAATGCCCGGAGCACGGACGTCGGTGAAGCCGAAATCGGCGAACATGTGCTTGTAGAGCGCGGCGTTGCGCGCCTCGCGGTGGTAGTCGAGCTCCTCGCGTACCCGCTCGCTGATCTCCTTGAAGATCTCGCGCGTGTCGATGGCGGCGGTGAAGCGCCGATGCAGGGCGAAAAGCACCTGGAGCTGGGAGAGATCGGCCTCGACCGCCGACTGCATGTCGGCATATTGCAGCTTGCAGGCGAGCGGCGTGCCGTCGAGCGCCACGGCGCGGTGCACCTGGCCGAGCGAGGCGGCGGCGGCCGGCTCCTTGTCGAAGGAGGCGAAGCGTTCCTGCCAGGCCGGGCCGAGCTCGGCGATCATGCGGCGCTTGACGAAGGCCCAGCCCATCGGCGGGGCCTGGCTCTGCAGCTTCGACAATTCGGCGGCATAGTCGGGCGGCAGCGCGTCGGGGATGGTGGAGAGAAGCTGGCCGACCTTCATCAGCGGCCCCTTCAGGCCGCCGAGCGCCCGGGCGAGGGCGGCGGCATTGCCGCCCGGCGCGCTCTCGCCGCCGACCAGGCGTGAGCCGGCCATGCGCGCCGCGACCCCGCCGACGTTGGCGCCGACCCTGGCATAGCGTAGCGCCCTGGCCGTGAAGCGGTTCTTTTCGTCGTCACCGTCTGCCATTGCCGCCTCACGCCATTCGCAAGGGAACATAGGGTGGAAGGCGGCGCAGACAATGCGTTTTGCGGCCCCGCGACAAATGGCCGAAGCGCTTTTTGCCATATCGCGGGCATTGCGCGCGTTTCCGGCTTGGGCAAAGCGCAAATCGAGACTATGCAGGCGCTCCCGCCACCATCGCGACTGCTGCCTTGACCGATCGCCGGATATCCTCCCGCCGCCCGCCCGCCGTTCCCGGCCTCCCCGCCCGCGCCCTCGCCGTCAAGGCGATCGACGGCGTGCTCAGCGAAGGCGCGGCCCTGGAGGACGCCTTCGAGGGCGGTATGCTCGAAGCACGCGACCTGGCGCTCGCCCGCATGATCGCCGGCGTCTCGATGCGCCGCTTCGGCACGATCGGCGCGCTGCTCGATGCCGCGCTGGCCAAGGGCATGCCGCGCAAATCCGGTCCGCTGGAGGCCATCCTGGTCACGGCGCTGGCGCAGATCCTCTTCCTCGACGTGCCCGACCATGCGGCCGTCGACCTTGCCGTGCGCCTCGCCCGCGGCGATGACCGGGCGCAGGCCTTCGCCGGCCTCGCCAACGCCGTGCTGCGCCGCATCTCCGCCGAGAAGGCTGCTCGCCTCGCGGCGATCGCGCCCGACGCCGATACGCCCTCCTGGCTGATGACGCGCTGGCGTGCGGCCTATGGCGAGGCGGGGGCCGAGGCCATCGCGGCGGCGCTGCGCGTCGAGCCATCGCTCGACCTGACCGTGAAGGCCGATGCGGCCGGCTGGGCCGAGCGCCTGGGCGGCCGGGTGCTGGCGACGGGCTCGGTCCGCCTCGCGGCGCATGGACCGATCAATGCCCTGGCCGGGTTCGACGAAGGCACCTGGTGGGTGCAGGATGCCGCCGCCGCGTTGCCGGCAAAGCTCCTCGGCAAGATCGAGGGGCTGCGCATCGCCGATCTCTGCGCCGCGCCCGGCGGCAAGACGGCGCAGCTCGCCGCGGCCGGCGCGATGGTGACGGCGGTCGACCGCTCCGACGTGCGCCTGCAGCGCCTGCGAGAAAACCTCAAGCGCCTGCGCCTCGACGCAAAGGTGGTGGCCGCCGACATGCTCTCCTGGCAGAGCGAGCCCTTCGACGGGCTGATCCTCGACGCGCCCTGCAGCGCCACCGGCACGATCCGCCGGCATCCCGATGTCGCCTGGGCGAAAGCGCCGGCCGATGTCGTCGCCGTCGCCGATCTGCAACGCCGGATGCTGGCCCGGGCCGTGCAATGGGTGAAGCCGGGCGGCGTGATGATCTATTGCACCTGCTCGCTCGAGCCGGAGGAGGGCGAGGCGCAGATCGCCGCCTTCCTCGAAAAGCAGCCGGAATTTCGCATCGAGCCGGTGAAGCCGGAGGAGATCGGCGGCCTGAGCGAAGCGATCCAGCCCATGGGAACGCTGCGCACGCTGCCCTCGATGCTGGCGGATGTGGATCCCGTGATGGCGGGAATGGACGGCTTCTTCGTGGCGAGGCTGCGCCGGGCGGGGTGAGACGGGGTAGGGATCAGTCGCGAGGAACGGCGTGACCGGCGCCTTTTCGCCAGATCACCGGTAGCGCCTTGGCAAGGCTTGCCCAAGCCCGAGTGACATGCGCTAAAATCCCGCGGTGGTCTTGCGCAAATCACCCCGGCGATTCATTGCCGGAAAGGTCATGGAAGTCGGGAGGGCGGCGGCGCCGATGGGCTGGAGCGCGTTGGGTCGAAGGCTCCTCTTGGTGATGCTCTCCGTCCGGCACATCGGACGGGCGGTGCTGGCGCGCCTCTATGCCTCGCCGCTCTATCGCTGGCGCCTGCGCGGCAACGAGCCGGAGCGTCTGCTGATCGCGCCGCAGGACCTGCGCGCCGCCGATCCGACCCGGGCGGCCGAGCTCGTCGAGGGTCGCTTCAGCTTCGCCGGCAAGACGCTGGACCTCGCCAGCGTCTCGCCCTTCGCCATCAACCCGCCCTCGCCGGCCTGGAGCGAGATGCTGCACGGCTTTGCCTGGCTGCGGCACCTGCGTGCCGCCGACAGCGCCGCCGGACGGCGCACCGCGCGCCAGCTCGTCGGCGACTATGTCCGCTCCGGCGCCCATCTGCGCCGCGCGGCGCTCGACCCGGCGGTGGCGGCGCGGCGCGTCCTTTCCTGGTTGGCGCAGGCCCCGCTGGCGCTCGACGGTGCCGATCGCGGCTTCCACCGCGCCTTCCTGCGCAGCCTCGTCTTCCAGACAAACTATCTCCTGCGCGCCGGGCCGATCGGCCGCGACGGGCTCACGCGCCTCACCGCCGCCATCGCGGCGACGCAGGCGAGCCTCTGCCTGCCCGACAAGCTGGGCCTGCGCCGGCCGGCGACGCGCTGGCTCATGGCCGAGCTCAACCGCCAGGTGCTGCCGGACGGCGTCCATATCGGCCGCAACCCGCAATCGGCCCTGGAACTGCTGCTCGATCTCCTGCCGCTGCGCCAATCCTTCGCGGCGCGCGACCTGCCGGCGCCGGCCGAGCTTCTCGGCGCCATCGACCGAATGATGCCGATGCTGCGCTTCTTCCGGCACGGCGACGGCGCCTTCGCCGCCTTCAACGGCATGAGCTACACCCAGGCCCACCTGGTCGCGACGCTCCTGGCCTATGACGACTCCCGTGGCCGGCCGATGCAGAATGCCCCGCATGGCGGCTATCAGCGCGCCGAGGCCGGAGGGGCCGTGCTGATCATCGACACGGGACGCCCGCCGCCGCTCGCCGAGTCCGGCGAGGCCCATGCCGGCGCGCTCGCCTTCGAATTCTCGGCCGACAATACCCGCCTGATCGTCAATTGCGGCGCGCCGCCGCCCGGGCGCGAGGGCTGGCGCCAGCTCGCCCGCGCCACCGTCGCCCATTCCACCGCCGTGGTCGGCGAAGCCTCCTCCTGCCGCTTCGTCGGCAGCCGGCTCTGGCGCGGCCTTGTCGGCCGGCCGATCCTGACCGGACCCTCGGCCATTCCCGTCGAGCGCCGGGAGGATGGCACGGGCGTGCGGCTCGCCGCCAGCCATGACGGCTATGCCGGCGCCTTCGGCCTGGTTCACCGCCGCGAACTGCAGCTCATGCCCGACGGGGCACTTTTCGGCCGCGACTATTTCCTCGATCGCAGCGGCCAGCCCTGGGCCGGCAAGGGCGAAGCGATGCTGCGCTTCCACATTCATCCGGCCGTGAACGTCCGCTTCGCCGAGGGCGAAGACCTGGTCGTGCTCGACCTGCCGGGTGGGCGCAGCTGGGTGTTTCAGGCGCAGGGCGGGACGATGCACCTCGCCGAAAGCGTGCACCTCGCCAATCCCGAAGGGCCGCGCCGAACCATGCAGATCCTGGTCGGCCCACCGGGGCAGGGCGACGAAGCGCGCGGCATCGCCTGGTCGCTCGAACCGGCCCCGCCGCCGGCAGAGCCCGACGCATCGTCCTGATGCCGCGCCCGGCGATTGCCGGTAGCCCGGCGACGCCCACGATGCTATCAGCCGCCCGACATCCGGAGAGACGACCTTGGCCGAGACCCCGATCGCCCGCGCGCTTTTATCCGTGTCCGACAAGACCGGCCTGATCGACTTCGCCAAAGGCCTGCATGCGCGAGGGGTCGCCCTGGTTTCCACGGGGGGCACCGCCAAGGCGCTGGCCGCCGCCGGCCTGCCGGTGACCGATGTCGCCGAGCTCACCGGCTACCCCGAAATGATGGACGGGCGGGTGAAGACGCTGCATCCGGCCGTGCATGGCGGGCTGCTGGCGATCCGCGCCGACGCCGCGCACCGCGAGGCGATGACGCGCCATGGCATCGCACCGATCGACCTCCTCGTCGTCAACCTCTATCCCTTCGAGGCGACGCTGGCTCGCGGCGCTTCCTTCGACGACTGCATCGAGAACATCGATATCGGCGGGCCGGCGATGATCCGCGGCGCCTCCAAGAACCATGCCGATGTCACCGTCATCGTCGACATCGCCGACTATGACGACGTGCTCGCCGAGATGGAGGAGAACGGCGGCGCGACCACCGCCGCCTTCCGCCGCCGCATGGCGGCCAAGGCCTATGCCCGCACCGGCGCCTATGATGCGGCCATCTCCAACTGGCTTTTCGCCGAGATCGGCGAGGAGGCGCCCACCTGGCGCGCCGTCGGCGGCAGCCTCGCCGAGGCTTTGCGCTATGGCGAGAACCCGCACCAGAGCGCCGCCTTCTATCGCACGCCCGAGCAACGCGCCGGGGTCGCCACCGCCCGCCAGGTGCAGGGCAAGGCGCTCTCCTACAACAATCTCAACGACACCGACGCCGCCTATGAATGCGTGGCCGAGTTCGACCCGGCCGCCGGTCCCGCCGCGGTCATCGTCAAGCATGGCAATCCCTGCGGCGTGGCGCAGGGTTCGAGCCTGGAGGAGGCCTATGGGCTGGCGCTACGCTGCGATCCGGTCTCGGCCTTCGGCGGCATCATCGCTTTCAACCGGCCGCTCGATGCGGCGACGGCCCGGCGCATCGTCGAGATCTTCACCGAGGTGATCGTCGCGCCCGATGCCAGCGAGGAGGCCGCCGCCATCATCGGCGCCAAGAAGAACCTGCGCCTGCTGCTGGCCGGCAGCCTGCCCGACCCGCGGGCCACGGGTCTCACCGCCAAGACCCTGGCGGGCGGGCTCCTGGTGCAGACCCGCGACAATGCCGTGGTCGACGACATGGCGCTGAAGGTCGTCACCAAGCGCGCCCCGAGCGCGCAGGAAATGGCGGACCTGCGCTTTGCCTTCCGCGTCGCCAAGCACGTCAAGTCCAACGCCATCGTCTATGCCAGGAACGGCGCGACCGTGGGCATCGGCGCCGGGCAGATGAGCCGGGTGGATTCGGCCAGGATCGCGGCACGCAAGGCCGAGGATGCGGCCAGGCTCGCCGGCATCGAGGCTTCGCTGACGCAAGGCTCGGTTCTCGCTTCCGATGCCTTCTTCCCCTTCGCCGACGGGCTGGAGGCGGCGATCTCCGCCGGGGCCACCGCGGTGATCCAGCCCGGCGGCTCGCAGCGCGATAGCGAGGTCATCGCCGCCGCCGATGCCGCGGGCCTCGCCATGGTCTTCACCGGCGTGCGGCATTTCCGGCACTGAGGGAAAGACGGCCCACGGTTTCCTTCTCGGATCAGTGGCAAGCGGCGCTTCCGTCTCGGAACAGCATGCCCTAGCATCACGCCAGTTCCTGGCGACTCGCCGGCGGGCTCATTTGCCGCGTCCGGTCGGCGCGCCATCCGAACGAAGCGAGGTTCCCGATGCGCGCGATCCTGCTGGCGTTCCTTTTCTTCCTGCCGCTCGCGGCCCAGGCCCAGGACATCGAGGCCGGGCAAAGCGCCTTCCGAAAGTGCCTGCCCTGCCATGCCATAGGGGAGGGAGCCGCCAACAAGATCGGACCGGCCCTGAACGGCATGTTCGGGCGCAAAGCGGCGGCTGTCCGCGGCTTTGCCTACTCGGCCGCCTTGTCCAATTCCGGCATCGTCTGGGACGACAACAGCTTCGCCCACTTCCTGGAAGATCCGCGCGGCTCGCTCCCCGGCAACAAGATGACCTTCACCGGCATCAAGGACCAAGACCAGATCGCCAATATCGCCGCCTATCTCAAGCAGTTCGACGAAACCGGCAAGATCGGAGCGATGGTGCCGGCGAAGGCCGAGAGCCCGCCCCCCGCCACTCCAGCACCGGGATGCGTGCAGAGCTTCGGCACGAGGACGAGCCGGCAGAGCTGCGCCAAGGAGGGCGGCGAGGTCCTGCAGGCGATGGCGGTGGTCGTCGGCGCGATGCCTGCGCTCGGCGGCGGCACCTTCGAGGGCAATGCCCTGGTTTCCCGTGGCGATTCCGGCAGCCCCAGCTTTGTCCGCCGCTTTGCGCTGGCGCCCGGCAATCCCTGCCTGGCGGAGGCGACGATCGTTTCGCAATGGACGGGCCAATGGGCCGAGCTTGCCCGCCAGGTCTATGATTTTCGCAAGATCCGGCGCGTGCGCTACCTTTCCGGAACCGTCGAGGTCAAGGGTGGTGCTGCCGCTGCGGCCAGGGATCCCGCCGTCAGCCAGATCGCGATCGAGGGACCCGACTGGATCTGCCGCGAGAACTTGTCGCTCGATGCGGCACAAAGTACCGCGCAACGAGCCTGCGAGGCGGGGGCGACGGTCGATGCGGCCGCCCCGGAGAGGAAGAGCGTGATGTTCGCGGCCCTCGATATCATCCGCAAGGCCTGCCGCCTGCCCAAATGAGCTGGTCGGACGGCGCTACGGCGGATTGGAAGGTGTGTGCCTGGCGAAGGCGTCGAGCAGCGTCGACAGTGACGAGCCGATGGCCTGCAACTCGCGCAGGTGAACGGCTGAGAGGACGCCAAGCTGGTGCTCGCCCAACTCGGTGAGCCCGATCTGGACGCGGCGCCGGTCGGAAGGATCGGGCAAGCGCATCGTCGAGATCTTCACCGAGGTGATCGTCGCGCCCGATGCCTTCTTCCCCTTCGCCGACGGGCTGGAGGCGGCGATCTCGGCCGGGACCACCGCGGTGATCCAGCCCGGTGGCTCGCAGCGCGACGGCGAGGTCATCGCCGCCGCCGATGCCGCGGGCCTCGCAATGGTCTTCACCGGCGTGCGGCATTTCCGGCACTGAGAAAGCGCGTCACGGCGCCGGGATGCAAACACGACTCGCTTGAAGCCTTCGTTCTGGCGCATGCTGCGATCCTGAACAGGCGGCGGGCCGCTTTCTGTCATGTGTCCCCGGGCGCAGCGGCGGCCGGCCCGACGCGATAGGCAGTTGAAATCGGCGGACGATCGGGTCGCGCGCGGGTCGAGGATTTGGAGAGCGAATGGCCGACGTGACGGCAGGCGTCTTCGGAGCGCTGGAGCATGTCAACGCCCAACTCACGCTGTGGGGCGGGTGGGGCGTGGCGGCCACGCTCCTCCTGTTCGCGCTCGCGGCCGTTTCGGTGATCCCGCGGCCGGCGCTCTGCGTTCTCGCCGGCGCGACCTATGGTCTTTGGGGCATTCCGATCGCGCTTGCCGGCACCATGGTCGGCGCCGCGCTCGCCTTTGCGCTCGGCTGCCTGATCGCCGCCAGATGGCCGCGCCTGGTGCCGCGCCAGGGCAAGGTGCGCGTCGTTCTCGACGCCGTTCGCGCCGAGGGCTGGCGTATCGTGGCGCTGATGCGAATGGTGCCGGTATTGCCGTCCAGCCTGACGAGCCTCGTCTTCGGAGTCAGTGCAGTCGCCTTCATACCCTATTGCCTGGCGACCGGCGTCGGCATCATGCCCGGCATCGTCCTGGAGGTCGTGCTTGGCGCGACAGCCGCGGGCGGGGCGCGCGGCGACATCGCCGGCTGGAAGCTCGCCTTCATCGGAGTCGGCCTGGCCGCGGGCGTCGCCGGGCTGGTGCTGGTGGCAAGGCGGGTGCGCCAGAAGCTTCACCAGCACCTGAAGGCAGCCGGATAGGCGGCTGTGCCTCGCTCATTCGCCGCCGTCATCCTGCCACGGCCGTGCAGATCTCCACCAGGAAGCCGTCGAGGTCGCGCACATAGGCGACCGTCTGGCCCCAGGGCTTGACCTTGGGCGGCGTGACGGCAACGGCACCCACTGAGAGGGCATGCTCGTAGGCGGCGGCGACATCTTCGGTGAGGAAGCCGATTTCCGCGCCGGCCGGCGCCGCCTCGCGCCGGTTGCGCTGCACGGCCATGGCATTGGCCTCCGCCAAGCTTTCGGCGACGAAGCCGAGCGCCGTGCCGCCCGTCTCCATCTCGCCATACTGCCCGCTGTCGTCGACGAAGCGTCGCGAGAGCCCGAAGGCCTTCTCATAGAAGGCGACGCTCGCCGCCACGTCGGGCACATAGATCAGGACATAGCCGAGCCGCATGATCGTTCTCTTTTTGTTCCAAGTGTCAACTTCCTACGCCGCTGGCACCATCCTGTCAAACCTGACGCGCCTACTCTGCGTGGAATCTATTCCGGAACGACCAGCGGCCATCGCGCCGCCTCCGGCGCGGCGGCGAGCAGGGCGTTGATTTTCGGCAGTACCTCCCGCTGGCGTCGCATCTCGAAGAAGACGGTCAAATGTGGCGTCTCCAACAGCCCGGTCCGGTATCGCTCCAATTGTTGGTCCGAAGCACCCTGTGTCAGAGCCTGCACATATTCTCTAAGGCGAGCACGGAAACCTCCAAAGGCGTTTTCCCGGGCTGCCCGCAGCACTTCCCGGTTCAGGCGCAGAACGTTGATGGTGAAGACGGCTCGAGCACTGGCAGCAGGATCGATGTCGTCTCGGGGCTGGAACTCGAAGGTCGCGTGGAGTTCCATGCCGTCGGGGGTCGTGCCGCCAAG
>Ga0307508_10007179_pt1 | contig 10373 bp, 6 predicted proteins | sample 9_EM_MG_FD_203089 | JGI IMG/M metagenome (GOLD analysis project Ga0307508, IMG submission 203089) | Populus trichocarpa ectomycorrhiza microbial communities from riparian zone in the Pacific Northwest, United States - 9_EM | ecosystem: Host-associated > Plants > Roots > Unclassified | place...
TCCCAAAGAAATATCCATTACCAATATCGCCCGCCTCAATACAGAATACCTGCGCGGAGGATTGACGGTAGAGAAATAAGCTGCAAGCCACAAGCTACAAGTTGTTAGCTGCGAGCCGCGAGCTGTGAGCTACGAGCAGGATGCGATACACCTGTGCTCGTAGCTCACAGCTCGTGGCTTTTCATCCTGGCGGCTCGCGGCTTTTACGTACATTAGATTTCTTAACCTTTTTTATGAAACCTAAACTGCCGGTACTTGTTATACTGATTACTATGATTGCATGTAATACGACAGAAACGAAAAAGAACGCTTTCCAGTGGCCCGCAGGCATTACACCGCCCGTAGCCGAAAAAAAGCCGCACCTGCGCAGCCTGCACGGCGATGAGGTGAACGACGAATATTACTGGATGATCGATTACTTCAAAAAAGGACCGGACAGCAACCTGGTGGTAGACTACCTCAAGGCGGAAAATACCTACCTGGATACGATGATGGCCGGCACCAAACCCTTTCAGCAAAAGCTGTACGATGAAATGAAGGGGCGGATCAAGGAAAAGGATGAGTCTGTGCCGGTATTCAAAAACGGCTATTACTACTATACCCGCAGCGGGCAGGGACAGCAGTATTATAAATACTGTCGTAAAAAAGGCAGCCTTGAAGCGCCCGAAGAAATATTACTGGATGTAGACGACCTGGCCAAAGGGCATACGTATTATGCAGCAGTAGGCTTTAACGTGAGCGAAGACAATAAGCTGCTGGCCTTTGGCGTGGACACCGTTTCCCGCCGCCAGTACACCATCCATATCAAAAACCTTGAAACGGGCGAGCTGTATAAAGACGCCCTGCAACCGGCCAGCGGCAGCATGGCCTGGGCCGCCGATAACAAGACACTGTTCTACACGCAAAACAACCCGGCCACCCTGCTCACCGAGCAAATCAAACGCCATAAGCTGGGCGCCGATGCCAGTGAAGATGTGGTGGTATACCACGAGAAAGATCCTTCCAATTACCTGGGCGTGGGCAAAGCAAAATCGGGCAAATTTATTGTGATCCGCTCCGGGGCCACGATGTCGTCGGAATACCGGTTTATCGAATCGGCAAAGCCCGATGAAGCATTTAAAATATTCCAGCCACGGATAAAGGACGTGTTGTACAGCGTTATCGACGAGGGCAACCGGTTTCTCATCCTCACCAACTGGAATGCAAAGAACTTCCGCCTGATGGAATGCCCTTACGGCGCTACCGACAGCACGCATTGGAAGGAAATCATTCCGCACCGCGCCGATGTATTGCTCGAAGGAGTAGAAGAGTTTAAAGACTGGCTGGTGCTGGTAGAACGTAAAAACGGCCTGCGCCAGCTACGTGTGCGCGACCTGGTAAAGGGCGGGGAGCACTACCTCGATTTCGGCGAGCCTGCCTATGCTGCCAATCCGGCGGCCAACCCTGAATTCAATTCAATCACACTACGCTATAGTTATACTTCGCTCACGACGCCCAATTCGGTCTATGATTACAATATGGGTACCCGCGAAAAGAAGCTGATGAAGCAACAGGAAGTGGTGGGTGGCTATAACCCGCAGGAATATACCACCGAACGCCTCTATGCCACGGCTGCCGACGGGGTGAAAGTGCCCATCTCCCTGGTATACAAAAAAGACTTTGTCAAAAACGGGCAGGCGCCCCTGCTGCTGTACGGCTATGGCTCTTACGGCAACAGCCTCGACGCCAGCTTTAGCAGCAACCGCCTCAGCCTGCTGGACCGCGGCTTTGTATTTGCCATCGCGCATGTGCGCGGCGGGCAGGAGATGGGCCGCCAGTGGTATGAGGACGGTAAGATGATGCACAAGAAAAACAGCTTTACCGATTTTATCAGCTGTGCCGAATACCTGGTGGCGCAGCAATATACTTCCAAAGAACATCTCTATGCCCAGGGCGGCAGCGCCGGCGGCCTGCTCATGGGTGCGGTGGTAAACCTGCGGCCCGACTTATGGCATGGCGTCATAGCCCAGGTACCCTTTGTGGATGTGGTGAATACCATGCTCGACGAAAGTATTCCCCTGACTACCAATGAATTCGACGAATGGGGCAATCCCAAAAACAAGGCCGCCTACGATTATATGAAATCGTATTCTCCCTACGAGAACGTTACCAAAACCACCTATCCCCACCTGCTGGTGACCACCGGCCTGCACGACAGCCAGGTGCAGTATTTCGAGCCCGCCAAATGGGTGGCGCGTATGCGGGCGCTGGGTACCGGTCACAACCAGCTGTTGCTTTATACCAACATGGAGGCCGGTCATGGCGGCGCCTCGGGACGGTTCAACTACCTGAAAGAAATTGCGCTGGACTATGCGTTTCTGTTTGCGCTGGAGGGAATTACCGGGTAAGTGCCTTTGGCACTTAAAGGTTTTACCACAGAGGTGCATGGAGGTGGGTTCACAGAGGTACACAAAGGCTTTTACTACGCAATAGGTTCGATGGCTACGAATAATTCGACGCCAGCGCCTTCTTTCGACGCCAGCGTCCCTTTTTCGACGCGAGCGCCCCTTTTCGATGCAAGCGCCTCTGTGCTACTCTGTGAACCCACCTCCATGCACCTCTGTGGTAAAAAGCGCCGGAGGCGCCCGTTCACCGCCACCTTGATAATCAACCATTTTTAACACACCACAGGCAATAAATCCCTAGCTTTACACGCTTATTAAGGAAACCTTCGCGGCCTGTGCGGCAACTGCTTATTTTATTTTTTATTTGCTGTGTGTGCTCCCTCACGTCGTGGGGGCAACTGCCCCATGCCGACAAGCCTGCATCTAACCTCCGCAAAAAGTTCATCAGCACCCGCTATCCCGTTATCCGCCTCGATACCACCAGCATCATCCCCCATACGCTCAGCGTGCTGGGCCTGGGACCCGATGCCTATACGGTGGATTATATCAATGCCGAGCTGAGCTGGAAGCAACCCCCGCTGGCCGACAGCATCTGGGTGCAGTACCGCGTGTTCAGCACCCGCCTCAATGCCGTCGTCAAACAGTTCACCTACGACAGCGTGATGAACAATTTCTTCTCGCAGCCTTTTGTCACCAGCGAAGGCCCGGGCAGCAGCAGCGACCGGTTTTTCGACTTCGGTAATATCAACTACAGCGGCAGCTTTGGCCGCGGCATCTCTTTTGGCAACAGCCAGGATGCGGTGCTCACCTCCAGCCTCAACCTGCAGCTCAACGGCTACCTGTCGGACAGCATCGAAATAGTGGCGGCCATTACCGACAATAACATTCCCATTCAGCCCGACGGCACCACCCAGCAGCTGAACGAGTTTGACCGCATCTTCCTGCAGTTTAAGAAAAAGACCTGGGCGCTGAGCCTGGGCGATATCGATATACGGCAGAACAAAAGCTATTTCCTCAACTTTTATAAGCGCCTGCAGGGCGTGGCGTTCGAAACAAACAATAAGCTGGCTAAAAACATCACCAATACGTCGCTCATCAGCGGCTCCATTGCCAAGGGTAAGTTTGTGCACAACGTGATTACCGGGCAGGAAGGCAACCAGGGACCTTACCGGCTTACCGGGGCCAACAACGAGCTGTTCTTTGTGGTGCTGGCCAATACCGAGCGTGTATACATCGATGGGGAGCTGCTGCAAAGAGGAGAGGACCGCGACTATATCATCAACTACAATACCGCCGAAGTCACTTTTACGCCCAAGCGCATGGTCACTAAAGACAGCCGTATACAGGTAGACTTCGAGTATGCCGACCGCAATTACCTCAACGCCAATTTATATTTTACCAACCAAACGGTTTTTAATAACAAGCTGCGCGTTACCATCAGCGCGTTCAACAACAGCGACGCCAAATCGTCGCCCATCAACCAGTCGCTCGACGCCAGCCAGAAAAGTTTTCTCGGCAACCTGGGCGACAGTATCAGCAAAGCCTATTACCCGGCGGCGGCGATGGATACTTTCTCTATCGGGCAAATCATGTACAAGAAAATCGATACCACGTACAACGGTGGCGTCACGCACGACTCCGTATATGTGTATTCCACCAGCCCCGACAGCGCCCGCTATACGCTTTCCTTTGCCGATGTGGGTGCGGGCAACGGGGATTATATCGCCGATTTTACCGGGGCCAACGGTAAAGTATACCGCTGGGTGGCGCCGGTAAACAACCTGCACCAGGGTAGCTTTACGCCGGCCAGCTTCCTGGTCACGCCAAAAAAGCAACAGCTGGTAAGCCTGGCGATAGACTATGATGTGAGCAAGCGCACCAATATCACCACCGAGGTAGCCTATAGCAAATACGATGTCAATACCTTCTCCAAAAAAGACAAAGCCAATGACCAGGGGTATGCCGCCAAAGTACAGTTTAAAAATACCCTGCCCCTGGGCGGCAGCAAGGGCCTGCAGCTGGTGTCCGGCGGCGGTTATGAAATGGTGGACGAGCGTTTTCACCCGCTGGAACGATTGCGCAACGTGGAGTTTAACCGCGACTGGAACCTGCCGGCTACGGTAAACGCCGCCCGCGAGCAATTGATTAACGGCAGCCTGCAGCTGGCCAACAATAAAAGGAACTCGCTGCAGTACAGCGTGGTCAACTACCAGCGCAACGATGGCTACAACGGTATCCGCAACATTATTACCCAAAGCCAGGGCGTAAAAGGCTGGCGGTTTAATAACCAGCTCAGCTATACCACCACGAGCAGCAGCACCGAAAAAGGGTTTTTCTTCCGGCCTACGGTAGACATCTCCAAAACACTGCCGAAATTTGGCAACTACAGCATCGGGTTTACCTATTCCATCGAGCAAAGCGAGGTGAGAAACCGGCTGAGCGATACGGTTACCCCGGTTAGCTTTTCGTTTGAAAACATACAGGTGGCGTTACGATCGGCTGCCGCCAAACCCAATAAATGGGGCATCACATATTTTGTGCGCACCAACAGCTATCCTTACGGAAAATCGCTGGTCAGAGCCGACCGCAGCCAGAACATCAACCTGTCGGGCGAACTGGCGAAGAACCCGCGCGACCAGTTTCGCTGGAACATTACCTACCGCAAGCTCGAAATACTGCGGCCGGGACTTACCAGCCAAAAGGCCGATAACAGCCTGCTGGGCCGCCTTGAATACATGGTCAATGAATGGAAGGGACTGGTTACGGGCAACATGCTCTATGAAACAGGCTCGGGGCAGGAACAGAAAAGAGATTATTCCTACCTCGAAGTACCGGCAGGGCAGGGGCAGTACACCTGGATCGACTATAACGGCGACGGCATACCGCAACTCAACGAGTTTGAGCTGGCGCTGTTCCAGGACCAGGCCAAATATATCCGCATATATACACCGACCAACGAATATATCCGCGCCAATTACAACACCTTCAACTACAGCTTTACGCTCAATCCCCGCGCGGTGATAAATGCCGCCACCGCTACGGGCATGAAAAAAATGCTGACGAAAATAAACCTGCAATCGTCATTGCAGGTATCCAAAAAAGAGGTGGCCAGCGGTATCGTACAGCTCAACCCGTTTAAGCTGCCGCTAAGCGATACATCGTTGATCACCCTGACCTCCGTTTTTGTAAACACCTTTTCCTTTAACCGCTACAGCACCAGCTGGGGGTTTGACGTGAGCAACACGCGCAACAGCGGCAAATCGCTGCTCACCTATGGCCTCGAAAGCCGCGCACTGAACGAATGGAGCCTGCGCAACCGCTGGAATATCAGCCGCTCGCTGCAGCTAAGCGTATTGAGCAAAACCGGGAGCAACCAGCTGCGCACCTCCAGCTTCGACAACCGCAATTACTACCTGGAGCAGTATTCCATACAGCCGTCTGTTAGCTTTACAAAAGGCACGGCGTTCAGAATTACCACCAGCTACCAGTACACCAACAAACGCAATACCGACAGCGTGGAAACCTATTCTTCGAGCTCCGTCAATACCGAAATGAAATACAATATCCTGCAATCGGCCTCTATCCTGTCGAAGTTTACCTATACGCAGATACAGTTCAGCCCGCTGGCCAATGCCAATTCTACCGTGGGCTATACCATGCTGGATGGGCTGCTGCCGGGCAAAAATCTTTTATGGAGCCTGGAGCTGACCAAACGGCTATCGAATAACCTGGAGATAAATATCCAGTATGAGGGACGTAAACCGGCCGAAACGCGCATCATACACGTGGGCCGTGCCTCGCTGCGGGCCTTGTTATAAAGAATGGCTTTGTGGAGTGGTATTGTTTCCTTCCTGCAGGCTCTCGACCATTTTTTGCATGATGCCTTCATACAGGTTGCGGCGGCTGGCGAGGGTCCAGGTCACGACCTGGTAATAATTGCGGGCGCTTTTATAAACGCCTTTCATGTAAAAAAGGGATATTTTACCCGATACGCCGGTAATGGCATAGCCCCTGTATTCCATACCATGCAGGAGCCTGGCCGAAAGCAGGCTGTCTTTGCCGCTTTTCATGCTTTTTACGGTGTATTGGTTGGTGAGGTTGCTGTAAATGGCCAGTGCGGCCCCGGTATCCTTCCGGTATTGCCCGTGCAAATCGTCGTTGTCTTCCATTACCGTTTTAAAATCGCCGGCATCCTCTTTAAACACCAGCAGGTACAGCTCCTTATAAGGATCGGCAAAACGCAGGATGGCATCCTCGTTTTTGAGCGCCGTAGAGCGGTTCATACTGGCGTATACCTGCAGCTCGCCGGTGCTGTCGATAAGCACGCGGTCGAATTTGGCCTTTGCCAGGACCTCTTTTCCTTCCTCCTTATCAAAGCTTTCCTTCATAGACGCCAGGTGGCAACCGGCCTGCAGCAGCCCGCAAAGCAGGATAAGGGCGCAGGCAAGGATAGAAGCAGTTCTTGTCATAAGAGGTAATGGGTATAGTGACTGCGTAAAATAGCATAAAAAAACCGCTCCATCAAGGAGCGGCTTTTTTATATATAGTGAGACAGTTGTTACGATGCTGGTACTAGCCAAACAGGCCACCTTTCTTCAGTTCGCGTGTACCTTCGCCAATCTTGAAACCATTGTGGTAGATTTCAATCTTGTAGTTACCGCGCTGGAATGCGCTGTTTTGTTTCCAGGCAAACTCAACATGTTTCTTTTTACCGGCTTCGTATTCTACCGGAACTTTGGTGGTAAACAGTTTGTCGCCTTCTTCACGGGTAGTGAAAGTGCCTGAACCCAGGGCTTCCACCGTGATGGGCTTGCCATCAGGACCTGTGATAGCAACATATACATCGGTATTGCCGCTTTGAGCGATACGGTTGTCAACATCGAAAGCTATCACCAGCTTGTCTACGCGTTTTGCGTTGGAGGTAACTTTTTCTTTACCGCTTTTGCTTTCGTTTACCGGCGTAACGCTGATATTCGAAGCATTGAGGGTAGAAGCGATGTCCACTTTCTTTTCAGCTACTTCTTTGGCAGCGGAAGTGGTTGTCAGATCGGTCGTCAGCTTTTCCTTATCGGCGGTCAGCTGCGTTTTTTCTGTGGTCAGCTGCTGGTTCGAAGCAGTAAGCTCTTCGATTTGCTTTTCCATGCCGGCGATCTTATCATTCAGTTGGCCGATAAGCTCTTTGGCGCGGGAAAGTTCGGCAGCAGATGCATTCTTTTTGTTCAGGATGCTGCGGATTTCAGATTTTTTCTTGGCGATGTCGTTGTTGGCATCGGTCAATTTGGTCTTCAGCTGGTTGTTGTCGCCGGTAATAGAGTCAAGGCGGGCCAGTGAAGCATCGAAGCTGCGCTGAAGATCGCTCTTTTCGTCGGTTACTTTAGCGATCTGGGTGTCTTTGGTCTGAATGGTCTGCTCATTCTTGTTATTGTTCCAAAGCAGGTAGCCCCAGGTGCCCAACAGGCCAATAGCAAGCAGGCCAATAATTAAACCCCTGAAATCCTTTTTAGGCGGCTGATTCTGCGGTGTGGCAGACGGATAGTTTGTTGTACTCATATACGTTTTCGTTTTTCAAAGTTATTAAATGTGTACCCTAAGAGACTTTGACTGTGAGTTTTGCAGTCATTTACGCCGTAAGTTCTAAAACCATGCCAGAATTTCAAAAACACCCCCTGCCGGGGCCGGGTGTGGAATGAAAGTTTTGACCGCACATCAATGACTGTAAAGGAATTGGCAATTACTAATTATTTGCATATCAGAGAGAAATCCAGACAAATTCACTTTATTTTACACCCCGGACGGCTGTTTTGATATATTGCCGATCTTGCAACGCTATGAGTGCTGATAAAATTATAAATGACTGGAAAAAAAATAATTTTAAACCCGTTTACTGGCTGGAGGGGGAGGAAGATTATTATATCGACCAGGTAGTATATTATGCCGAGCATAAGATATTAAAAGAATCCGAGATGGGTTTTAACCTATCGGTATTTTATGGTAAAGACGCCAGCTGGGCCGATGTGGTTAATGCCTGTATGCGCTACCCGATGTTTTCTGAGCGGCAGGTGGTATTATTAAAGGAAGCGCAGCAGATGCGTGATATCGACAAGCTCGAAAACTACATAGAAAATCCGCTTTCGTCCACGATTTTTGTCGTTTCCTACAAGGAAAAAAAAGTAGACGGGCGCAGCCGCCTGGCCAAAGTGCTCAAGGAGAAGGGCGAGCTGCTCACTACAAAGAAAATGTACGAAAACCAGCTGCCCGAATGGACAACGGGGCTGGTGGAATCAAAAGGATATTCAATCAACTCCAAAGCGGTGATGCTGCTGGTAGAGCATATCGGCAATGATTTATCGCGTATCAGCAATGAAATCGACAAGCTGGCGGTCAACCTGGGCGCCCGAAAAACCATTACCGAGGACGATATTGAGCTGTATATCGGCGTTAGTAAGGAATACAACGTGTTTGAGCTGCAGGACGCCCTTGCCAAAAAGGATTTGGCAAAAGCCATCCGTATCATACAGTTTTTTGAAAGCAATCCCAAAGCGGCGCCCATGGTGCTGGTGCTGCCCGCTATTTATAACTACTTCGCCAAGGTGTTTTCGATATTCGGCATGAACGATAAAAGCGAGAATGCCGTAAAGCCGCTTTTTTATAATAATATCTTCGCCGCCCGCCAGGCCCTCGGCACCATGAACAATTATGGTTATGAAGGCGTGGAGCGGGTGCTGCTGCTGCTGCACGAATACAACCTTAAAAGCATCGGAATAAACGACAGCGGAACGCCGGATGCGTCGCTGCTAAAGGAGCTGGCGGTGAAGATGACGATGAATGGGTAAAACAGTAGTAAATGTTCAATATTGAGCATTTTTCTGCAAGCTAAAGGGCTTCCTGCGCAGCAATCTTATCCTTCGCCAATTGCTCTTTCAGCGCCTCCAGCCCATTAAATTTCTGCTCGCCGCGTAAATATTTTTTAAGGTATACCCGCAATACGCGGCCGTAGATATCCTCATTAAAATCAAACAGGTGGACCTCGATGGTCCGCCGCGTACCGTCTACCGTGGGGCGGGTGCCGATGTTCATCATACCATGAAGAAGCTGCGAGCTGTGAGCTGTAAGCTGCAAGTCGTTTGCTTCGCCTCCCTGCTTGTAGCTTGCAGCCAGCAGCTCGCAGCTTACCGCATACACCCCATTTCCGGGAACTAATTTCTCATCTTCCACCGCCAGGTTGGCCGTAGGGTAGCCAATGGTACGCCCCAGCTTATTGCCTTCCGTTACCAGGCCTTCAAAGAAATAGTCGTGGCCCAGCAGGCGGCGGGCTTCTTCGGGCTGGCCGTTGAGCAGGGCATTGCGGATGCGGGTGGAGCTGATGGTGGCCTCGTCGATGATCTGCCCAGGTATTTCAATCAGCTTAAATGCATGCGCTGCGGCATAGCGTTCCAGCAGGGTAAAATCGCCGTTGCGGTCGCGGCCAAAGCGGTGGTCGTACCCGATAATGACCGTATGGGGGTGAAAACGGGCTACCAGGAAGTCTTCTACATAGCGCTCGGCGGGCTGGGTAGAGAATTCCGGCGTAAAAGGCACTACCACGAGGTGGTTCACACCCTGGGCCCGGAGCAGCTCAATTTTTTCGGGCAGGGTATTGAGCAGGGGCACGGGCTGGTGGCCGGGCAGCACCTTACGCGGGTGCGGGTGAAACGTGACCAGCACGGTTTCGCCGCCGATGGCCTGCGCTTCTTTTGTAAGCTGCTCAATAATCCGGAGGTGCCCCAGGTGCACCCCGTCGAAAGTACCTATTGTAACGACCGCCTTCCTGAAAGGGGGTAAGTTTTGTATATCTCTGTGAACCTTCATCTATAAGTGCTGCAAAAGTAAAGTATCTTTGCGCCTGTAAAAAATGAGAAATATTCTTCATTTGCTCATTTTTTGCTCATGGCGCCTTTTGCCCATGAGAACATTAACATGAAGACCATTAAATGAGCCTTTATAGCCAGC
>Ga0307508_10007180_pt1 | contig 10372 bp, 2 predicted proteins | sample 9_EM_MG_FD_203089 | JGI IMG/M metagenome (GOLD analysis project Ga0307508, IMG submission 203089) | Populus trichocarpa ectomycorrhiza microbial communities from riparian zone in the Pacific Northwest, United States - 9_EM | ecosystem: Host-associated > Plants > Roots > Unclassified | place...
TAACTACAGTGTGGGAAAACGAAATGTTAAAAAGATCAGGAGAAAAGTGCGTTTTTCGAAATCCCTGCCAACTATGACGTCAGTTGTGCATCTAAGACCCTACAACCTTCGGTTGTGGGAATAAGAGCACATCGCTTAGACTGTCAGGTGAGTGCTTACACGAGGTTCTTGGAATAAATTCCCGCTACCTTTAGGTAGAGGGTCTTAGGGGCGTTCGATTTTAAAAAATGGCACAAGATCGCAATCGGGGGGATAAGCTGTGCAGTCACGTCATCCGAAATTCGTAATATTTTGCTGCTCAGTCATGTTCCGGCCGTCGTGTTATAAGCTCCACTCGACATTGTGTCTCCTACGTTGATAGTCGCCTGATGTCTGTCTCTGTTACCGGCTCACCTGCTCTGCTGTACTACTCCTCGGAAGCCCGTCCTTCTCGTATTTCTACAGGTTTCGCCGAAATCGTGCGTCGCACTGCCACGTCTTTGAATGGCGGCGACATCCCTCTTACTCTTACCGTTAACACACCTCGAGGAAGATTTGCTGGCGTCATATATTTCGTTGTAGATCCTCTTTGTCAGGCAGATGTTGTCATTGGAAACGACTGGCTCGACCTGTGCATGTCGCACGGTTGCTCTCCCGGAGTCAAAGACCTTCCAGTATATCGTCATGGTGAGTCGTTGTCCTTTCTTTCTTGTATATTCCATCATACTTCTTCGACAGATCTATCGCTCTTGCCCTTGCCAGAATACTCCACATTTGGTTCAGGTTAGTGTATGCAACATTTGCCAGGTCATACATCGCTGACGTTTTCTTTGTCTGTGTCGCTCTCGTGCATTCGGTCACGTTGGCGATGCAGGACATTCTGCCGATGACACACATCTTTATAACCATGATATAAATTGCAATGATGATAATTCACACCGCAACCTTAAAGTACCTGTTTCAGTCGAAAACGATGATATGCTTTGCGATGATTATTGCCCCTCTTCATCTACTAGTACTTCTGTTCCACGAGCAGACTCTTCTTCACCTGCTGAACAAGGGTTTGAAATTTTGGAGAAATTTCTTCTTCACAACTGCCAGAATGGAATAACAGCTTCTCTTTTTAATGTGAACGTGAATGCTGATATCACCAAGCTTCGTCACCTCGTCTCCTTACATGGCATTGTCGCTCACGGATTATCCGTCCATGAATGCAGAGCCCTTCTGTTCCGCCATGTATTCTCTGGACATTGTGTCTCAAAACAATGCTCGTCTGTTGATCGTACTGCATGTCTTGCTTTCGCAAGTGGTTTCCAATCTGCCAACGAAATGTCATTTGCTGCATTTAGTATTATGGCTTCTGCAAAGTTGTGTCAACGCTCTAATGATGATTTCTTGCTTGTTTTGCGAGACCTTGAAGTTCACTCCAACTTTCGACCTCGTCAATTACGGCAACAATTGATTAGAGAGATGGACCGCCAAGCAAAAAGCTTTCTCACATCACAATTAGCAAGCAGTCCTCATGCGTGCTTCATTGGCTTTGAACGACACAGCAGGGCAACGTTATTAGCAATTGTTTCTGCACATGGCATAAACGTTAAAAGGTACACTGGCACGAATGAAGATTTGAAGGACACCATAATGGCTCATTTCGCAACAGGATCATGCTTCCAAGACTTTCAACCTTCCGATGCTTCTATACAAAGTTCCTGTCCTTCAAGTTCGGCATCGGAAGCATGTCAGACAACATCACAATGTGTACGATCTCAAGCTGAGAGAGATATTACTTCCAAAACTGAGTTTTTGTTGTCATGGTTGACCTTAAATGTAAAAAAAGGTGCCTTAAGCCAAGGCCCTCTGCAAAGACTTCTCTGCGCTTTAAATATTGAATATAATCCCGATGATAATCTCCGTCAACTTCGTAGTCATCTTAAGAAATATGTTACTGTATTGAGACAAAACCTAGCCTCTCTCCAAAACGATGACCGCGCCAATGCAGAGAGAACAAAGATTCAGGAAAGACTTGCAAAGATCCATTCCGAATGGCCAGCACTTGTCCCACAATCGTTAAAGGATAAAATCATCACCATGTTTCGAGAACAGACATCTTCTGCAACTCTGATGTCAGTAACCTGTGCGTCCTGCGCAGAATCTTGTTTGTCCTCCACATGTTCTCGAGAAAATCTCCGTGACATTGACATTGGAATCCTACAACGGCCTGATCTCCGATTGCAGAAAAATGCTGAACAAGGTACAAGTACTGTGGTCGATCCAAATTGGCTTGATCCAGATATTGTGCCACCTGTTTTCCCTTCACCCATTCCATCGGTGAATGACATTATGTTGGACCCAGCAGGTGTTCATGTTGAAAACCTCGAAAATATTTATCTCACCTTGTGCAAATCATGCAAGAGCTCGATACAATCTGGACGTGTCCCACCCTTAGCATTGGCTAATCATATGGTGCTTGGCGAAATACCTGACCAGCTGAAAGATTTGACTGTGGTTGAGGAAGCCATGATTGCAATGTGTCGCGCTAAATGCTGGGTTGTGCAACTGAAAGAGAATATCTCAGATTCAAGTTTCGCGTCTTCTCCAAATGCTCAACGTGGGGTAAAGGGACACATCATCATTTATCCACAACGACCGTCTGCGATTGCAAAAATTCTACCACCACCCTTGGATGATATTAGTACACCTATGTGTGTCATTTTTGTTGGATCGACTCCTCCTTCAGATGAATGGCTACGTGAAAAGGCCAAACCCCTTGCAGTTAGGCGTGAAAAAGTCCGCGATGCGTTGATGTGGTTGAAACTTCATAACCCTTTATATAAAGACATCACCATCAATCATGGCCTTCTAAACAGCCTTCCTACTAATTATATGTTGCCCGTCCATCTTGAACATGTTCTTCCAAACGCTGCAAGAGACAGCTTAACGTCACGATATGACACTCTCCAGCCTCAGGCTCCTCCCACTCTAAGTAACCCACAAACAAATGATGAACCAGCGGACACTAATAGCATACCCTTTCAAAATGTTGTCATAACAGATGTTGATGGGTCCGCACCTGCCAACGAATTGCGTGCCGCTGCCATCCGTCATGTTAAAAAGAAGGGAGGAGGCTATATTGAAATCAATCATGATCCTGCACCAGTCAACGAATTTTTCAACCCTGACATGTTTCCAATGATCTACCCAACTTTGTTCCCATATGGTATTGGAGGTTTCGAAAATTGTAGGCGAAGCGCTAGTGTTTCATTAAAGCACCATACCAAACATTTATTCAGTTTAGCAGACCGGCGCTTTCAAGAACATTACTCATTCCTTTTCACTGTATTTAATATCCTACAAAGGCGAGAAATTTTATTACATACTAGTCTGAAAGTTAAGAAAAAGAATTTTTCATCTATTGCACAATCCTTCGCCTCCGTATCTGCAGAAGCTGTACATGTTGTATCTGAGCGAATAGCAAGAGGAGACTGGAAAACATGTCGCTCTGCAGAAGAACAACAGGTCATTAACATTATGAAGGAAGTAAATGTGATCTCGTCCCATGTACCTGGTTCTGCAGCAGCACGTGTTGTTATGCGTAATGAAATCCGTGGTTTGATGATAGAAAAAGGCCTACCTAGCTTTTATGTGACAATCAACCCTGCTGATGTTTATAATCCTTTGGTGAAATTTCTTGCTGGTGCAGAGATTGACATTGACAAGTTACTTCCAGAGCACGTTCCTGATTACTGGGAACAGTCTCTTCTAATTGCCAAGAATCCGGCTGTTGCTGCGAAATTTTTTGACATTTACATGCGTGCATTCATCTCCGCAATCCTTGGCCATGATCCTGACATGCCAAATCTAGATGGTGGAATCTTTGGCATTGTTAATGCATATTATGGCTGTGTGGAGGCCCAAGGTCGAGGTACACTGCATTGCCATATGCTTGTCTGGATTGAAGGAAGTTTAAATCCTAATGAAATTAAAGACCGCATACTCACAAGTGGAGATGTGGACTTCCGTGACAGATTACTAGCATTTTTGGATGACACAATTGCAAACTCAATTCCAGCTGAGCCCAACATTGGACAGCACTTTCCTCTTCATGAACCACATCCATGTGCCATTCGTGGTGTGAATCTTTCTGATAACAAAAATGATACACTGAAAAATATTGAAAGGCAAAGAGATCTACATCGATTAGTAAAACAATGTCAACTGCACAGCCATTCTCAGACCTGCTACAAGTACTGGAAAGGACCTTTGAGTGGCGAACCTCGTGAATGCCGATTTGATTTAGATGAAAAAAACACCTGTGCCAAGAGTTCTTTTGACAATGAAACCGGAGAGCTGAACTTACGTTGCCTTGATGGATTAGTAAACAATTTTAATTTAACAATTATCGAAGCAGTTCGCTGCAACATGGATGTGAAATTCATTGGATCAGGGCCCTCAGCAAAAGCTGTTCTGTATTATATCACAGATTATATTATGAAATCGCAATTAAAATCTCATGTTGCTTTTGCAGCTTTAGAACTAGCAGTCAAAAAATTAGGTGAATATAATAAAGATGATGATGAATCAACTATACGAGCAAAACATTTACTGCAAAAATGTGCATATGCAATGATATCACACCAGGAACTCTCTGCACAACAAGTCTGTTCTTACCTCATGGACTTTGGAGATCATTACACCAGCCATGAGTTCAGAAATTTATATTGGACAGCTTTTGAAAGGTTTATTGACCATGAAGACCCAATGCCGAATAATCAATTAAGGCAACAGTCACCTTCAAGTGACCATTCTTCATGTGAAAACACAGATTATGAAAACAGTGATCATGCTGAAGAAGACTCTGAACAGGCAGATACATCAGTCTTGCAAGATGCAGCAGACACTGACATTCTTGATGAAGATGAAGTCATTGTGATGGTTCAGCCAAATGGTGAACTAATTGCGAAAACAAATCAAGTATTGGACTATCAACAACGATCACCCCTCCTACGTGACGTATGCCTATGGGATATGACAGCACAGGTTGACAAAGTCAAACAAAAAAGAATGAATTATCCCCATGATATCAGTGATGACACGAACTCTCATGATGATGTTAACATGAACATTGAGCAAACAGACAACAGCGAAAATTCAACTGACATGCTGACTTCCCTCTCTCGAAACCGGCCTACTTGTCATTTCAGCACAGAACACCCAGATCAAGAAACACATGCTCAGAGAGTCCGTCACATTTTAAAGCGTCTCGTTCCAGTTCCAGTTGGCCCATCTCTCCCTAGGCGTGATCGCGAACAGTGTAAAGAACGATACTGCCGTCTAATGCTGATTATGTTCAAGCCATGGCGACACGCAAAAGACTTGCGGATGTCTACAGAGTCATGGTCATCTGCTTTCCAATCATTCCTACAAGACTGTTCACCCCGGAAGAAACAGGCCATGGACAATATGCAAATCCTCCATGAATGTAAAGACAGCCGCGATGACCACTTTGTTCAACGACGGAACCGTAATCGAAACCGAGCAAGCCAAATTCCAAGTGAAATCACTCAAACTCAAGACACTAACAATGACAATAACGACTTCGTTGGTAACACAGACTCTGAAGAAACAATATTAGATCATCTTTTATCTATCACAGATTCTCAACCAGCAACAATGCACAAAACGCGACAAGACGTACTCACATGTCTGAAATACACAACTGATTGTGGCTTATTCTCGTCACCTTCTGACCAAATGTTAGTTGACAGTGATTTCAATGATGGACTTGATCATGTAGGAGAAGAAGAACTGACCAAGGAAGACATATGGAAAGCAGAATATGAAAACCGTCGGCTACAATGGAAAAAGAGAACATGTGAACTCTCTTCATCTGTTCAAATATCATCCACAGATAGACCAAACAACACTAATGACCGACAAATCCTAAATGATGGAAGTGCATTCAGAATCAATGTATCAAATCAAGAAAATCACGAACCTTTGCAGCCCCACATCCAGCCCTTTGCAGAAATGATAGATCCTGAACCCATGGTTGCTGTCGAACAATTGGTTGAAGAATTCACATTGAATAAAGAACAAGCAAGAGCGTTCAGAATCGTAGCTGAACACAGTATGAAAAACAAACCTTCACCTCTCAGAATGTATCTCGGAGGATCAGGGGGCACTGGAAAATCGCGCGTTATCAATGCATTAAAAGACTTCTTCAACCGCCGAAATCAAAACAGGCGATTTCGCTTATCATCCTACACAGGCGTAGCTGCTCAAAATATCTCCGGAATGACTCTCCATGCCGCATTGTGTTTGAATCAACGCACGAAAAAGGGCCTTAGTGGAAAAACTCGACGTGATTTGATTGCAATGTGGGAGGGTGTCGATTACTTATTTATTGATGAGGTATCGATGATCGGGTGCAGGCTTCTGCTCAGAATCAGTGAAGCTCTTAGCGATGCAAAACAAAATCCGTCACCGTTCGGAGGGATAAACGTCATTTTTGCTGGAGACTTCGCGCAACTTCCACCAGTTGGAGAATCGAGACTATTCAGTCATATCAATCCACATGATGCAAAGGGAATACAAGGACAACAAAACATATACGGCAAATTACTGTGGTTGTCGGTCACTACTGTCGTCATTTTAACGGAAAACATGAGACAACACGGACCTGAGAATAAAGCTCTGGTGAGCCTACTAAATCGTTTACGAGAGGGAAAGTGCACATCCGATGACTTTGACTTACTCAATTCCAAGCAACTTAGTGTTTCCGACTTTACGAGTGCTGAAAATGAGTGGAGCAACGTACCCATAATTGTGACAAACAACGAATGCAAAGACGCACTAAATGTAAGAGCAACAGCAGAGTTCGCCGCAAAAACTGGAAGACCGATGCATTGGTATTATGCCACAGACACTCGAAGTGGAAAAGAAATTCAAGATCAAAGACTTCACCAGCACCTAGAATCAATACATTCTGGAAAGACTAACCAACGAATGAAAAAGATTCCGATGGTAATAGGAATGCCTGTAATGATTTGCCAAAATTTTGATGTAGAGCATGGCATTGTCAACGGATGCACAGGAACTTTGAAGAGCATCCGTTATAAAACAGACAACGATGGTCATCGACGCGCTTTATCGTGTATCGTCAACGCTCCGACAACAACTGGGGAACCTCTGACAGGACTAGAAGCGCAGTCTGTCGTTGTCCTCCGAGACACTACGGACATGAGATTCGTCCATCCTTACTCGGACGTGCACCATCAAACGCTCCCAAGTGCCTATTATGCCTGCTTTTGCAATGACCGCGCACAAGGCTCAAGGACAAACGATGGATAGAGCAATAGTGGATCTCGAAAGCTGCGTTGGGACGGAGTCCCCATATGTCATGTTGTCAAGAGTAAGATCAATCGAAGGCTTACGCATCCTACGGCCATTCCACATTGCCAAGATACAATACCGCCTGTCTGAAGACGCTAGAAGAGAATTCCGACGGTTGGATTTTCTTCGGCTTACAACCATCATCAACTTCGGAAGCGTGTCCGAAGGCGTGGAGGCCGAAAAAGCTCTGTCAAAAACGAAATACCGTGATCAAGTTATGTCAACCATAGATAACGAAACAAACTATAGCGACCCTTCTGGTTCTGCTCGTCAACTACACCATCTCCAACAGAAGAACTTCCTCCTAACATCGACTCCATGTCCTCAACCCTCTTTGCCAGCTACGGAAGATGAATTGCCAAGCGCAATCATCGTCCGTAACACGACAAACAGTGATAGACAGAAACAAGGTGTGTATTGCTCACTTCATATCGCTGAAGCTTACATATATCACACAGTGACAACATTAAACGATACAACGCCATCTGCCGACAACCCTCCCTTGATCTCTTGTTCTACGAGCCTTAAACGACATCACGAAGGACAAGTTACTCAAAGACACCAAAAAAGAAAAGAACTCTAGCGAAGCCGCGTCACACACGCCCAATGTCAGGACCTCAACAACTTCTGTCAAACACGATTCTGAAATGCCTTAGACGACACTTAACTTATCAGTCCAACAAATGTACGAACGCACATCGTAGACGAAGACAAATAGGACGAAAATCACGTTGCAGTCCCCAACTCGACTGTATGACAATCAACAACCTGCTTGCGAGCGTTGGACAACAGAAGTCGGTAGGACCGCAAGCTCAAACTTGACATTCAGTAGTGACTAATCCAAAAATAGTAGATAACTCACCTCATTCACACCACCATGGCTATCGTTGATACTCATACTCCTGCAGCCAAAGAACATAAGCAGGTTGTAAACGACAAGATCATGTCCAACGTCCTCAACCTGCAACGTTTCCTGAAAAAACTAAATTATGGTGAGCAATTCTGTGAATAACTACATGCAACTGTCTCCCTAATCTCCGTAACTAAACGGCCAACAACAACAGCCTCTTTTCGAACAAAAGTTATTACTACAATGCAACCCCCCACACAACCACGTCCACATGCCAGTGGACTGCAAAACAAAAACATACAACGACAGAACCGCAAGGTGACTCTCCTTACGTCGTTGAACTCAAAAGGTTCTATGAAACATTTCTTCCCCCTGCCTTCTCTACGGATCATTTCCAACTAGTTCACGATAAACTAGTTCGGAATGATATATGTATTTTGGTGTTTGAGTATCAATGGTCAATCCGTTAAAAAGATGGGTAGACCAGTTTGGTAAGTAATTCCTAAAGACTGTCCATACCAATACGTCCATACTAATGTTTATGCCATACCTCCCAGCTTTTAGCCAGCTCCCTACCACTAAGGGAATGAGGTTCTTTTGTTGTTATTTCCGCGAAATTTCGTCGAGTACGTGGTCCTGTCCTCTTTTGCTCTTCAATCAGCTTATATCTGAATCTTTAGTACTTCCAAATTGACACGGAAAAGGTCTAATTACTGAACCACTCGACAACGAGCCATTGACAACCACAGAAGTTAAAACTGAAGCCCGTCCTTCTCGTATTTCTACAGGGTTCGCCGAAATCGTGCATCGCACTGCCACGTTCTTTGAATGACGGCGACAACCCTCTTACTCTTACCGTCAACACACCTCGAGGAAAACGTACTGGCGTCACATATTTCGTTGTAGATCCTCTTTGTCAGGCAAATGTTGTCATCGGAAATGACTGGCTCGACCTGTGCATGTCGCACGGTTGCTCTCCCGGGCTCAAAGACCTTCCCATCAATCGTCGCACTATCAACGACAAGTCTTAGTTCACATCAACTACAAGCGAGCACTGTCGTCGACGACAACAAAATGTGTTTTGAAATTGGCCCTCGCATCGTAACTGGTCACTATTTGTCTCATTTTCACTTTGCTTTTATCAGTAGTATTTCCTTGCCTTTCGTACGCTCTTCTTTACTGTATCATTTTCATTGCCAGCACATACACTAGTACCGTTCCATAAACGTGACGCAATATCTATCTCGAATCAGTCAGCAGCTCCAGGAAAATGAAGACACATGCGACTTGTCCTAAAACAAGAATCTAATTACGACGTAAGGATTTCACACAAAAAAGGTAGCGGGTCTTGCCGTTCACCGGCCCTATGTTTATTAGCCTGAGACGGCTATCGTGAGTGTCTGATAACTCACAACAACACATTCAAGCTGCTATGCTGTAAACTACACTTGTAATTGTAATTTGCACAGCTCCATCCGAAAATTTCTCTGAAAATTTTCAATCTTTCATTTGAATGGAGTGTAACGAATGCATCGCCTTTGGATTGAACATCGCCTGAACTCAGAGGGGCCATTCCTTTCGTAGTAGAATATTTATTCAGACCAATCCCCACATCCCCTGTGAATGCGGTGCTTGCCTTTGACTCACTGGCGTTCTGTTGCATACATTTACGCCGAGCTCCGGCATTGCATCGGGGCCAGTGGAAACCGCTTTCAGTGGTGTATGTGCATCGCAGTAAAATGACGAGGCAAGACACAACCCCTGACTCACCACATTTGCTAACAAAACTCTAATAGGCGATCGCCAGCGGGACACTCATTGCCAGGAATTCTGGAATGGTTGACCATTGTTGAACCGGTTACTGGTGAAACTGAACGTTGAGCTGGAATCGATGCCCTCACTCAAGAGTCAGGCTGTCAATAAAAAAATGTCATTAATTTCTTTGCTTTCGGACCCATTAGTGTAATTCATCATGTAAAATAGAACGCAACCAGTATGATATGGAGGTGTAGTTAGAGATGTGCTACTCAACCGTACAGAGTCGGACTTCCAGGAAATTGGATTGACCAAAGTTTAGCGGCACGATTAAATAATATAAATATGGTAGAGCATTTACAGTCTCCCAAGCATTCAGGTGATGATGCAACTTTC
>Ga0307508_10007181_pt1 | contig 10371 bp, 13 predicted proteins | sample 9_EM_MG_FD_203089 | JGI IMG/M metagenome (GOLD analysis project Ga0307508, IMG submission 203089) | Populus trichocarpa ectomycorrhiza microbial communities from riparian zone in the Pacific Northwest, United States - 9_EM | ecosystem: Host-associated > Plants > Roots > Unclassified | place...
GCGTGGGGCTGAGGACGAGATGGGGGCTGGGGAAGGAACACCGCTGTTCTTACCCACCCCGTCCTTCATGGCATCGGTGGAGTAGGGGAGGAGGGGGCGTGCGTTTCCTTTGTGATTTTCTTGGTGCGCTATCACGACTTCGCGGGACAGGCCTGGGCGGAGGGCAATGGGAGCCTGCACCGTGCCGCTACACGCGGACTGCGGCGGGGAAACGGACTGTATATATGGGCCAGGCCCCTCGTCATGATCTACCTAGGTCGCATACGAGTAATGAATAAACAAAAAAAAAAAAAAAAAAAAAAGCAGTGGCGGCTCGTTGCAAGCACCCATTTTGCCCACCGCCCAGGCCTGTCCCACGAAAAGGTAGACGCGCCCAAGGAAATTAACAAAGGGAAGAAACAAAGGAAGCGCACCCCGTCCCCCTACTCCCCGCCTGTCGACGCCATGAAGTCGGGCGTGGGTAGGAACAGCGGTAGTCCCCCCCCCGGCGTCCTGCTCCTCGGCCCCCGCCCCCTGCTCCTCCAGCCAGAGGGTAAATATGCCGATGCGGTGGCAAGAAGCCGTCAGGTGGGGCAAGACCTGTAGGTGGTGGTAACGGCTCTGCAAGTGGGGTAGGTTTAGAGAATTGTACGATAGCGGGTGCCGTAGCGGTGAACCGGGTGACAGCGCCTGGGGCAATAACGTGGCGTGGAACCGTGAGGAGTTGGTAAAAGCAGAGGTACATGCACAAGACCGCTGCAGGAGACAGCGGTTACCTTCATGAATTGCGTCTGACCTACATATCTAACAGATCACTGCACGGTACACCAAGTATTCCACGTCACCGTAACTAGTGGTGGAGACACACCCCACTAATCAGTATTTTGCCGTACTATGCTACCAGACCAAACAATCAGACAGCTACCGACCAGTCCTCGCTGGATGACACATACATTTCCACCTCCACCGTCCACCTCGTCTCACCGCCTCTTAAGCCCCACTTCGATCTCCACGAGGAAGTCGAATATAGCCTCGGTAGATCGCGTATCTATGGCCAGAATCACATCAGACAAACCAGGCCCCGCCCAACAGTATGCTAGGCAGGCTATGTAAACAGATTTGCCATATTCCACCTTCACTTCGGTTTGCCAGTCTTGTTGCGAACCTCCTCCCATACATCAGCCCTTTGCCATCTCCATGATCTGCGATACTTGAAGAGGCGTTCTCGCGTCTAAACTTCTTCCAATTGCTGAAACGGAACCGATCTGTGGTCGGGCTTCCTGTCCAGTTCTGGTATTCGGAGTCTGGGCATAGGTGGTAGTTTGCAGCTGCTAGCATCGTGAGGGCGATGATCTTCGGAAGAGCGAATCGCCATGAAACTGCAGGATGCGGCTGAATATCTAGATTCGTGATATTTTACCGACGGTTTGTATTCGCTGGTAAACGCAATCCGACGACCCCTTCGAGTTGTCATCGCTGGCAATAGAAATCAAGTGAGAAAGGGACGGAATGCGGTAATACGCTGCGACCGACAAGCGGGTGTGAGGTAGCAGGTGCAGTAGCTATTAACCAACGCTAAGATCGAAATCACCACACATCGACGCATCTAGCGTTGGCCGTTCCGAACCGGTCAATTGGCTAACGTCATTGACAGTGACCTGGTATTCACCGCCGGATTGGTCACCCACGATATATTGATGCTGATGCCGTGGCAGGTCGCCGTTAAATGCGGGAGGAGGACGAGGTGGTAGGAACGAGGATCAAGCCCTTGACCGACGGGGAGCACTATGATAGCGGCTGCCATTGCAAAAGATTAGGTGGCCGAGCCAATCCCGGCCCCGTAGAAGGCGACCGTGAGGTCGCGAGGGATATCCAGGTGGTGGTGGTAATAATGAGGAATAGTCCGCAGACGGCGGAGTTTGCGGTAGCGCTTATCGTATCAGAGGAGCGGAGAATCGTGAAGTCGCAAGGGATATCCAGGTGGTGGTGGTAATAAAGAGGAATAGTCCGCAGACGGCGGAGTTTGCGGTAGCGCTTATCGTATCAGAGGAGCGGAGAATTGCGCTGATCGGCGCCGCGGCAGCCAAAGGTTTGGCGGAGACGGAGGTGGAAGAGGTGGTTGTAGTGCGAAAGAAGCCCGCGACCGCTGAAAGAGTGTCAGGTAGCTGATACCGTAGAAGGGAGCAGGGTAGCCAAACCGATGCCGATGCCGTAGCAGGCACCCGAGAGGTGCAATGCGATGAGGTAGTGGTGGCTGTAGTCGGGAACTGAGTCCTCGACCGCCTAGCAAATCTGAGGTCGTGGGTGGTGTAGCCGGTGACCGGACATTCAAGCCGATGCCCGTCACGGGTAATCGGGAGCAGGAGGGAGGGGCTGTGGTGGTGGTGTTGAGAAGGTGGTTTTGTCAGGAGTAGTAACGTGTGATCAACACTGGAACCACCTTGGAAGTGTGAGATAGTGGGGTGCGTAGGGGGGGACCATGTAGCGAATCCGATGCCGTGGTGGGAAAACCCGAGATCGAGATGGAGGTGGCAGCGGTGGAACTACCCAAGCACCAACCCATCGACCGACGCGGAATTATGTGGGATCGGGCGCCGTAGCGCGAGACTGGGTAGACAAACCGATGCCGCTGCCGTGGTGGGCAAACACGAGGTGGAGAGCAAGGTTGCAGTGTTGGTAGTGCCACGGAACCGCGCCTGTAAGCGCGTAGGAAGTGTGAGATAGTGGGCTTCGTCGCGGGGAATTGAATCACCCAACAGGTAGTGGGCAATCACGAGGCGGAGACCGAGGGAGTAGAGGCAGCAGTTGTAGCAGCAGCCTCAGAGGTCTGCAGCAAACACCTAGGAAGAGTGAGATGATGGGGACGTAGGGGGGGACTGGATATCTAACCGTTTGCTGATTATTTTTTTTTGCTTGATCTTTAGTAGCATGCGACCCATCTCGACCATGGTCCGATTAACCGGATGATGTGGTCCCGAGTAATCTGCCACGAGGCGGATACGGAGGCGGTGGCTGCGAGGAGCGATGTTTCGCGCTTTCGGCCGTCGAGCGAGTTGGAGATGGTCATGCCGTAGCTGACGACTGGGGAGACCGATGGCGAAGAAGTGGTAAGAAACCGTGGGGCGGGTGAAACCGAGGACGGGCGGAGGAGGAGGTGACTGCTGAAAGACATTTGCCGGGCGCGATGAAGATAGACAATCGAGAAAGGTGCAATCAAGAGAGAAGGTGTCCGCACGCAGCGAACCGAAGCCAGATCAGACTGGGTGATGCCGCAACCTATGATTGGCGGGGTCTGTCCGACGCGGACGATGTACAGGATGAGTACAGGATTCTGAGCAAACCCCGCTCAGCAACTCGGATGACTAATCGCCCGCAGAGCGAAATTTCGCCGACCTTAGGAGCAGCTCGCGACCTCCGAGGAAGTGTGAAGTAGCAGGCGCCGTTGCCGTGAGCCGCTCGACAAGGCCGGTGCTCGGGCCACGGTCGGAGGATATTTGGTGGGGAGCGGTTGAAGTGGCGAGAAGGGCGCGGTCTAGACACGAGAAAGGATGAGGCAGCGGATGCAGGCAGCGGGGGCGCTGCGCCGACATGCGGCGGAGCGGTGGATTCAGGCGACGGCCGTAGGTTTCGACCCCGTAGGAGGAGTGAGGAGCGGACGGGCAGGGCCGCGTGCGCGCCATCACGGGATCGAGGGCCCGCCGACGCGACGCCGAGCCCCCCGTGCTGCGGCCGCCTGACCGCCCCCTCCCTCGTCCGCCCCTGCCGCCGCTACCCGCCGCCGACTGGCCGCGTCCGCTGCATCTTCCGTCCGCGGTTAGCGTCCTCTGGGCGCCAAGCACGGTGGCAGTGTCGCGGCGAGCGAGCAGCTCCGACTCCATAGAGAATACAACACACCCGCTACTATCTGATTTCGTACTATCAGTCCCTTTGTCGTCGGCTGCGCGCCCCACTTCCTTCATGGAAGGTTCCCGCTGCCAACCTTTGCCCGCGCTACGAATCTGGCCGGACCCCTCCTCGCTCGCGGCCCACCACAACCGCCCTCAGCCTCCGCTCCCCCTCATTCCCTTTTTCTTCCTTCTCTTTTCTCCTCCTTCTCGTCTCCTTCCCCTTCTCACCATCCTCCTTCTCGCCATCCTCCTTCTCGCCATCCTCCTTCTCGCCATCCTCCTTCTCGCCATCCTCCTTCTCTGTTTGCTGCTCCTGCTCTGCGTCCTCCGCCAGTGTAACTCGAAAGCCACTGCTTCCCACCTGCGCTACGCACTCTACAAACTCCACGCACATCCTCTTCCCCTCTCAACCCCTCCAAGCGTCACCACCTACCTGTGCGCGTGAAGTTGAGAGATGGTGCACAGTCGATCCATGGAGGTCAGTGTGGTTGATTCCTTGTCCTCTTGCACTTACTGAAACCTGCATTTCCAGTCCCGTGTCGGAAGGCTCAATCAGAGTACGTTCGCCTCCCGCCCGAATTGTACTCCTCTGCGCTGCGGTCCCATCTCCACGCCGTCGTCTTGCGTCGGTTTTCGCAACTCCCGAATCCAGGCGCTTTTTCTCTTCTTCCGTCTTCTTTTACACCCCTCCCTGTAGACAACTGTATCCATGTTACACCCGCTGCCGTCAACTCCTTTTTTTGATGTCCGACGCTTGAGCAGTTAATGATGGGGACTGACTTTTTCGCTATTCCGCTCTGCAGAATACGGACCGGACGGATCCCGACTCGTTGCAGGCGTTGTAGCGGTTTCCGTCGATCGGAGAAAGGTTTTGGTCGTCGAGTCAACGGATCGTCAAAACCACTGTGTTCTTCCCAAGGGCGGTTACGAGACCGATGAGGCACGGCCTGAAGACGCCGCAGCTCGTATGCCACCCTCCTTCTTCCCTCGATCCCTGTCACCCTACATATTCACCTCCGTATATATACTGTCCTCCGCTGCCGAGTTTGAACATCCTTCTCTAACGCGAATGTGCAAATCTACAGGCGAAGCCTGGGAGGAGGCCGGAATCACGGGACGCGTGACGCGCGCCCTGGGAGAGATCCGACACCCCCGTCCGGCAAACGCGCTACTGCCAGCGAAGGCCGGCCCAACACACACGCTATACTACTTCTTCGAGTTCCACGTCGAGTGCGAGGAAGACCAATGGCCGGAGATGCACAAGCGGAAACGGAAGTGGTTGACGTATCAAGAGGCGTCGGCGTGCTTTCAGAGCATGAATCGCCCCGAATTACTGGAGGCGATCAATCGGAGCAGCGTGCTCAGGTAGTCTGATGATGGGGGGGAAATAATCGGGGATGGTGAAAGAAATGGGTTTTGCAGGATTTTCTTTTTGACGACGACGGTTGGCGGAAAAATATTGAATGTCTTTTTTTTTTACTCAAAAGAAATAATATAACAGCTAAACGTATACTAGCGCGGCGGGGCCCCGTCGCTATGATACACCAGTTCCATAACCACAATGACCTCAACTCGCCCTCCACTACACCTGTGGTGACATGCTGTCACAATCTACCGAATTTGTTGATCTGGCATCGACTAATGACGATACCGATGTTTGGAGACTGGACATCATCTTCGGACAACGCCTCCGGTCCATCATCGCTATTCTGACAGCGGGGTGGCGCCGCTGCAGGCGCGGCTAAGTAAATGAGTAGCCGGGCACGCTCGTCAGCACCCACCAATTTTTGGTTGAAGGAATTCTTCTACAAACGTATGCGTCATCACCCACCCAAACGCTTTACCGCCCCCCTACCTCCCCATTTTCCTGGCATACCACCCTCCCCATTTTTTTTTCCGGGCTTCGGATGCGAAATAAAATATTGATGTCCCCCCCCCCTCCCCCGCCCCCCAATCTTCCTCCCCATCCTCCTCCCCACCCTCCTCCCCATCCTCCTCCCCATCCTCCTCCCTCGCCTCCCTCGCCTCCCTTGCCATCTTCCTCCCTCCTCTCCCTCCCTCCTCTCCCTCCCTATCTTTTTCTTCTCGCCTCTCCCCTACCACCACCGTTTCCCAATAGCTTCCATCTTACCTGCAGAGATGCCGCTGTGTATTGATCACCTCATTCGCGCTATCGGGACGCCACCGGGCATCGAGCCCATTCTGAGCCACCCAGTAAGCCTGCTTCCTAACCGACAGTAAACCCTACCGCCACGGGCGCCGATCGAAACTAATTTAATGGTGTTTCACGTCAGTTCGATCCCGCCGCCTACGAACAGAAGGGCCGCGACTGGGTCCAATTTGCGTTATCTGAGATCAACAAGGCCGCCATCGGTTGCGGTACCCAATTTATGTATGTTTCACCATCGATCAGAGTCATTCCTGTACTGATAAATGCGCGATGCACAGTAGGCAGGCGGGCATGATAAACGACCAGTACGAGCAACACGTCGAAACGTACAAACGCCGACATGCTACGTTGGAAGCCGTCATCATTCAGGTGGAAAGGGTTGTCTTGGTCGTTTGTCAGGCGCAGGCTGAAATGGCTACACTCCTGAAGAGCAGCTGCGAGAATTTGGTGGCGGTGTGCAGGGGGGAGCTGAACCAAATAAAAGATGAACTCAGGTATCTCCCCATCGACGCCATCAACCTACACTTGAGGCTGTGCTCACCATTTCCAGGCGCGGCGACCAATATTACGCCCAAGTTTACGGCCATCTCCGCGACTGTGGCAGGGAGGACCTTGACGGGCTTGGTCGCATTCAGAGGGCTGTCGGTGCCTATAGCGAGTGTCTGTCGGCGCCCCACGACACCCTTGAGGAGGCGTTGATCGAGCTCTGCGCCCACGAGAATACGGTCTTTGGATGGCGTTGATTTGGTTTTCCGTTCTTAATCTGCTTTGTCATATCTCTTGTTTTTGCCTGGTCCAAGGTAGGGCGTCTCAATTTTGGGGTCTCATGTCATCACTGCGGGTGGCATCCTGATCTGTGGGAGCAGGGGGGAGGCGAATCCGGAGATATCTTCTCTCGTTTCAATACTGTTCTTAATGTATCGTACGACGAGGTGAATTCCAATCGTGCATACTTACCTTTGCTTGCCTATGCACCGTAACATCAGAATAGACCATGTGAAATGTAAGGAAGAAATGCGACAGAATGTAAGGCCATCCGGACATTACCGACGCCGGTTTAGTACCGTCAGTGTAGCTCGTGTCCCACTACTCACAACCCTCGAATCATTCTCCATAATCAACCACCCTACATTCCACACCTTTGGTGCGCCCACTCTATCATAGTTTGCCTCGCTACCACCCACTCGCCAACTCCGTCATCCATTTCGTAGGAGAATCTTTGTCCTGATAAATTCTGGGGGTTGAGCATGGGGATCTCTGGTCTATTCAGCGGTGTGTTCAGGATTTAGAAGACATCGCCATCTCCTTGCACTGTAATTAAAAACCGACGCGGCGAGATCTCACTCATCGAGCGGACCTAATTCCTATTGTACGGACGCAATTCAAACCCTCCCTGGTTCGCCGGATTGGCTTTCTCCGCTTCCCACCGTCTGCCCCCCCCCCAGATACCGGGCACTCCTGCACCAATGCAGCGCCCATGTCCGCGGAGAAGCGGCTCCTGTGAGAGGCAAAAAATCGGGCTGCGTATCGCCGACCCCCGCGCTTACCACTTACCCTGCTGGGATTACTTTTGACGCGAGTAGGTGATTGCGATTAGTGGTGAGGATTTACGGCTTTGGGATGATTCGGCTCACACGGAAGATGGTCGGCCACATGTGATTCTTACAAGTATCCGAAGATATTGAGGCAAAGAGCTCATAACCAGTTGAGAAAGCAACAAATAACCCGCGAAACTGCGAGTTCCGTTAGGGAGAACGACTGCAGGAGATAGAGAATGATGACGAGACAAATAGAGATGGTGGTGGAGTAGTGGCAATAGAACTGAACGATTAGAAGCAACGCTCATATTCTATCTCATGACTAAGTCCACAGAAGAAAGAAGGCAAGCGAGAAGAACGAACTCAGAACCAAACGATCGTCGATTATGTGATTCCTCCAAATCGAGCTACTCGCGAGGTGCGGAGTTGCCACGGCCAAATATTGCCGTTATGACGGCAACGGCCACAACCGATATCGGGTGAACCCCAAAGTCCCGCACATCGGGAGCGAGAAGTAATTCCGGCATTTCCTGCGGAGCTGGGAGGTACAGTCGGTGTTTGTCGCCAGCGCGCGGTATCGTTCGCGTTTGTTTCACGAATCGGTAGTTGCCAACAATGTTTTTGCGGCATTTCGGGGGCCTTGCCTCAATGGGTCGGAGGTGCTTGCGACGTTTTTCAAGAGTGATCCATGTCGTTCGCAGTGTCTTAACGGATCGGAGATTATCGACCATCTTCATATACCATGGCGGGGGCCTCGACTTGAAGGGGTAATAAGTGCCCGGCTTGGCGCGGCGTGACATTCGCGTCGGCTTGCCGGATCGATAATTGCCCACCATCTTCTCCTAGCATAGCGGGGGCTTTGTCTAGACGGATCGGTAATTGCATCTTCACGTTTCATGTCGGGGCCTCGTCTTGACGGATCGGTGATTGGCGTCCGTCTTCTCGTAACATAGCGAGGACCATATCTTGACGGGTGGGTGATTGGCGTCCATCTTCGCGTGGCGTAGCGAGGACATTGTCATGACGGATCGGTAATTGCCGACCATCATCTCGAAGTTGGCGGCGGCGTTGTCTTGACGGATCAGTAACTGACACTGATCTTCGCGTTGCAGGTCGGGACCATGACTTCACGGATCGGTAATTGGCGTCCGTCATCTCGAGGCATAGCGAGGACAATATCTTGATGAATCGGCGATTGGCATCCGTCTTCTCGCGGCATAGCGAGGACCTTGCATTGACTGATCGGTAATTGCCTGTTGGAATATAGGGAGCGATAGGGATGAAGACGGTGAATTAATTGATTAATACAACTTAGAAGGAGAAACACTGTCACTATATACAACGCGCCAGAGGGGCTCGCCAGGGGGTAGAAAAGGAAGACTGTCCCCCGAGCCGGTGCTCGTGAGACTCGGGCACCTGTTATCTCCGGAAGTGTCGCCTCCGGACCGTCATCTCCAGACGCCCATTATTCTGACATTGGCGTCCGTCTTCTCGTGGCCTAGCGACGACCATGTATTGACGGATCGGTGATTGGCGTCCGTCTTCTCGTGGCATAGCGAGGACCATGTCTTGACGAATTGGTGATTGGCGTCCGTCTTCTCGTGGTATACCGAGGACCATGTCTTGACAGATCGGTAATTGGCGTCCTTCTTCTCGAGGCATAGCGAGGAGCATGTCTTGACGGATCGGTGATTGGCGTCCGTCTTCTCGTGGCATAGCGAGGACCATGTCTTGACGGATCGGTAATTGGCGTCCGTCTTCTCGAGGCATAGCGAGGAGCATGTCTTGACGGATCGGTGATTGGCGTCCGTCATCTCGTAGCATAGTGAGGACCAAGGTGTTAGAATATAGGGATGGATAGAGATGAAGATAGTGAATTGGTTGATTGATAAAACTTCGAAGGAGGAAGACTCTATCTATATACAACGGCCCAAGGGACTCGCCAGGGTAAAGACGGAAGACTGTACCCTGAGCCGGTGCTCGGGAGACTCGGGCAGCTGTCATCTCCGGATGTGCCGCCTCCGGTCCGTCATCTCCGGACGCCCATTATTCTGACACTTCCCCTCGCACGGAAGATGCAAAGGAACGCAGGAGAGAAGGAGAAAACGAAACGGCCAGTATAGAAACAAACAGCAGCAGAGGAGAGAAATACAGTGTAACCCGGTATCCTCGGATGCATCGTTAAAACTCGGATCGGTAATTGGCGTCCGTCAGCTCGTGGCCTAGCGACGTCCATGTCTTGACGGATCGGTGATTGGCGTCCATCTGCTCGTGACATATAAGGGACGATGTCTTGACCGATTGGTAATTGCCTCCGATCTTCGCGTCGCATCGCAAGGACCATGGCTTGATGGATTGGTGGTTGGCGTCCGTCTTCTCGTGGCCTAGCGACGTCCAGGTCTTGACTGATCGGTGATTGGCGTCCATCTGCTCGTGGCATATAAGGGACGATGTCTCGACCGATTGGAAATTGCCTCCGATCTTCGCGTCGCATCGCAAGGACAATGGCTTGATGGATTGGTGATTGGCGCCCGACTTCTCGTGGCCTAGCGACGTCCATGTCTTGACTGATCGGTGATTGGCGTCCATCTGCTCGTGGCATATAAGGGACGATGTCTCGACCGATTGGTAATTGCCTCCGATCTTCGCGTCGCATCGCAAGGACCATGGCTTGATGGATTGGTGATTGGCGTCCGTCTTCTCGTGGCCTAGCGACGTCCATGTCTTGACTGATCGGTGATTGGCGTCCATCTGCTCGTGGCATATAAGGGACGATGTCTCGACCGATTGGTAATTG
>Ga0307508_10007182_pt1 | contig 10369 bp, 8 predicted proteins | sample 9_EM_MG_FD_203089 | JGI IMG/M metagenome (GOLD analysis project Ga0307508, IMG submission 203089) | Populus trichocarpa ectomycorrhiza microbial communities from riparian zone in the Pacific Northwest, United States - 9_EM | ecosystem: Host-associated > Plants > Roots > Unclassified | place...
TACTCACATATGTGCTCATAACCACGCAACTCATACAACCTTCTCTTATGCAACCGGGGCCCATAACCGACACCCTTTCCAAGATCGAGACATCCGGAGCGAGGTGACGACACTCTTTCCAAGATCGCGACATCCGGAGCGAGGTGACGACACTCTTTCCAAGATCGAGACATCCGGAGCGAGGTGCCGGCATCAACAACGAAATCAAACAACTAAACCCTAATCGAGCGCCGGGACCTACGCCGTGACACGCTGGATGGATCAGTGTTTCGGACATCGTGAGGAATCCATCTGAATTGTCAGATTTGCAGAGCGGCTCCAGACGGATAGACTTTTCGGACACCGGACGGCTGGACATGCTGGATGTCGTCAATAGCTTGAACTTGATGGCAAACGACACGCCCGATGATGGATAACCGGACACCGAACCACTGGATGCCAGACCGAGAACCACCCTACTCACTGTAGCCTACCAAGAGGACCAATTCCTGGGACGGATACTGGGCCTTTTGCATGACTTTACTAGGCAATGCAAAGAGATATCAGTGGCTGAATACAAAGGAATAAATGGCAGGCTTTTATATCGGGATTGCATTTTTGTACTAGACCACACCCCACTTCAACTCCGGCTGCTGCAGGACCACCATGACCCCTCAGCCATGGAACAACCAGAACTCATCAAAACATTGGATTTACTCGCAAGAAAGTCCTAGTGGCCATCAATGAGGTAGGATGTCAATTGATTCATACGAAACTATCATGTCTACCGCCGAACGAAGTTCACACGACATACATCATATGGAGTCTTGAAACTATTGTCGGTACGAGATCGGCCATAGCAACACATATCCGTTGACTTCGTGACTAGCCTACTCTGGTCCAAGGGCTATGACGCTCGCTGTGTGGTGGTGGATCGTCCAACCAAGCAGAGGCACCTTATTCCCACCACGACAGCGATTACAGCAGAAGAACTTGGCACTCTCTTCTGTGACAGGTTGTTCCGCTACCACGGCCTACTAGATTTTTTTGGACCGAGGGCTGCAATTCACTTGCCGCTTTTGGAAATACCTATTTCATGTCTGAAGATTGACAGACGACTCTTGACCGCATTTCACCCACAGACAGATGGACAGACCGAGCAAGTAAAAGTAATGGTGGAGTAACACCTCCCAGCGTACATCGCGTACCTCCCGGACAATTGGGCAGATTACCTCTTCCTGGTGGAATTTGCAGGCAACAACCAAGTATCAGGTACCACGACCATGTCACCGTTCTTCGCCAATTCTGGTTTCCACCCCTGTTACGATTTCTAACTGGACATCTGAGTAGATGCTGTGGAAGACGGTGAGACACAAACTGCAGCAGAACAACTGGAACTTATTTACAAGGTAGCCTGAATCGAGATACGATACGTCCAGGTATGCCAGGCAGAGGGGGCAGATACCCACAGGACTCACGTACCAGTCTTCCGACCTGCTGACCTCGTATGGGTGGACAGCCAGAACTAAAGAATGGTACGCCCAAGTTGAAAGCTGGAAAACAAGTACCATGGACCCTACCAGATTGTCCACACCATCAGAACGTATGTCTATGAGTTGGACATACCGGCAATGATACAAAAACACCGAACTTTCCTGGTATAACTCTTATATGCTGCGGCTGACAACCCGCTCCCTAGCGTGGTAGTTCCACCACCTCTACCTGTAATCGCTGAGGGCAAAGAAGAGTGGGAGGTAGAAGCGATTCTGGACCGTAGGAGGATGAGAGGACAGTTGCAGTAATTGGTTAAGTAGAGGGGGTTTACGGACCCAACATGGGAACCTGAGGAAAACTTTGTCGAGGTGGAAGCGGTGGACATTTAACACGGATGCTACCTAGAGTGGCCGGCACCTAGACAGGCTGCCCTCGTGGGAACTCGGGCCTGAGATGGGGCTACTGTCACGGCGCATCAGCTATCCCTCGACTCTTGGTGCCATCTGGAATGCGGGAGGAAGGAATGTGGAGTGACGCCAAGTAGGGGGATAGAATGTGGAGTGATGCCAATTGGGCAACAGATATCTTTATTAGGAGCAATTGCCTACTTCTTTCTTTCTTTCTTTCCTCACACAACAACTTGTTCCCTAAGTTTCCTTAATAGAAGAACAATACTTTCTTTCCCATAACCCTCTCTCGCCACACGCCGTTCACTTACTACGTGCTGCCCTTGTCATGTCCCCACTCCAGTCACCACGCGCTGGCCTTCTCCTGTCCCAACTCTGCTCACTGTGCATCATCCACCCGCTGTTTGCCGGCCTTGTCCTGTCCCTGCTCCACTCGCCACACGCAATTCACTCACTGCGTGCTGCCCTTGTTCTGTCCTCGCTCCGCTCACCGCATGCTGCCCTTGTCCTATTCCAGTTCTGCTCGCCGTACGCCACCCTTGTCCTGTCTCTTATCAGGCGCCCAGCCTGACCCTGCTGTGTTACAAAATCAGTCGACTTTGCCATGGGCCTACCACTATTGAAGGGATACAACACTATCTGTATATTCTTAGACTGTCTGACAAAGCAGAGATACCTGCTTCCCTCCACAATGACTATTACAGTGCAAGAACTGGGCAAGCATTTCAGCGACAGGGTCTTCCATTACCATGGACAGCCAGAAACCATCATGTTAGAAAGAGGGCTGCAGTTTCCATCCAGGTTCTGGAAACACCTATACTCCTACCGGAAGATCGACCTATACCTGTCCACTGCATTATATCTTCAAACAGACAGTCAAACCGAGCGAATGAATGCAGTAATGGAACAACACCTATAGACCTACATCAAGTACCTATAGGACGACTGTATTGACTATCTCTTTCTTACCGAGTTCACCGGACACCACAAGGTATTGGATTCAACCACACTATCTCCGTACATCACCAACTTAGGCTACCACCTCTATTGTGAATTTGAACTGGACTGCTACGTCGACAACCCAGCGGAATACTGAGCCCAGACCGTACGCAAATGTCTGTATCAAATCGACCAGGTGAACAGAAGCGAGATATAGTATATCCAGGCCTGACAAGAGGACAACCCAGACATTTGATAGATCCTACCAACAGCCTTCCAGCCTCATGACCTGTGCTAGATAGTCAGAAGATACTTGCTGTAACACTCAAGTGTTTCACCAATGGCACCGTCACCATCGGTAAAAAAATGAAAAGTTGAAGTATATTGCTTTTTTTACATGTGAGACATAAATTTGAACTAACTTTTCTCAAGGTTTCAGCTAAAAATAAACAACTTTTCTTTTTTTAAAGAGTCCTTACAGCAGCAACTTGAATACAACTTCTGCTCTTATGAAAGTAAAGGAGCCAATAGGAGCACTGGGATCATTTTTTGATTTTTTGCTGATGACTCCGGTGGTCACCAACAGTCTATCACTGTTCAGCGGGCAACACTTGTATGGTGGCAGCGAAGAGACTGTGTAGTTCCTAGGGATTAAGACAGGAGCAGTTGGGAAAATTCACTAAGCGATTCATGTTCGGAAATATCACTCAGAGAGTTAATCCCAGAAACAATGCTATATTGTTAACACTTAACTACTGACTGTTCGTTTCTGATGCTCTTGCTACACTGGAAAACTTGATGGTCTTTATACTTCTTGCTGACTCGTTGGCTGTCTGCCCTCAAGTGTAATGGCGTAGGGTCAGGCGGTGCGCACCGTGCTGGCCTAGGACAGGAGAAGGACTGCGCGCAGAAAGCTGGCCAAGAACAGGACAAGAACGACGTGCAGCAAGCAGGCAGCACGCCTCAAGAGAGAGGGTGGTGGGGAAGTACTAATATTCTTCTAGCGGGGAAACAAGGGAACAAGTTGTTGCATGAGGAAGGAAAAGGAAGGGAAAGAAGTGGGCGACGGCTCCTTAAAAGGATATCCGTCAGCCGTACGGCATCACTCCACATTCCCTCGCCCACATGGCATCACTCCACATTCCATCCTCCCGTATTCCAGTCGGCGTCAAGAGTCCAGGCCCAGCTGGTACGCACCGTGACAGTAGCCCCCCTTTAGGCTCGAGTTCCCACAAGAGCGGCTCATACGGGTGCAGCTCGTGTGGGTGCCGGCTGTTCCAGATATCTTTCGTGGTAATTGTCAAAGGTTTCCACCTCGATCAGATTCTCCTCGGGTTCCCATGTTGGGTCTGCAAATCCCGTCCACTTTACCAAATATTGCAACCGACCTCGTATCCTCCTGCTATCCAGAATTTCTTCCACCTCCCACTCCTTCTCTCCCTCAACGATCACTGGAAGTGGTGGTGCCATCACCCGGCTGGGCAGTGGGTCTTCAGCCGCTGCATGCAGCAGCGAAACTGGGAATGTTCAGTGTTTCGAGATTGTTGCCGGTATATCCAGCTCGTAGGCATGGGTCCCTATGGTTCGGATGATACGGTACGGTCCATGGTGCTTATTCTCCAACTTCCGGCTCGGGTGTGAAGTTCGCCAGTTTCTTCCGTCAACCCAAACCAAATCGCCTGGTTGGAAAGCGGAGGTGGGCATGTGCTGGCGGTCAGTAGCATCTGCCTGCCGCATCTGGGCGTATTGCATCTCCACCCTACCGACTTCGTGGATGCATTCCAGCCGTTCCGCTGCTGTCTGAGCTTCCCTCTCCTCAGGGGCATCCACTCGTATATCCAACTCGAAGTCGTAACGTGGATGGTACCCAAGGTTGGCGAAGAACGGTGACAGCGAGGTGGTGTCGGATACCTGGTTGTTGCCTGCGAATTCCACCTGAAACAGATAGTCCCCCCAATCGTCCTGCAGATAGGTGACATAAACCCACAGGTGTTGGTTTACCGCTATGTTTACCCGTTCGCTTCGTCCATCAGTCTGAGGATGAAAAGCGGTCGAGAGGCGTAGATCAATCTTAAGACAAGAACAGAGGTGCCTCCAGAAGTGGGATGCGAATTGGGGCCCTCTATCGGATACGATCATCTCCTGTAGTCCCTGGTAGCTGAAGATCCTACTGTAAAAGAGGTCTACCAATCCTTCCACAGTAATCGTAGTCGTACAGGGGATAAGATGCCTCTGTTTGGTCAGGCGATCAACCACCAGGCAAATGGAATCGAATCCTTTTGATCGCGGTAGGCCCATAACAAAGTCTACAGAGATGTGTTCCCATGCCCTTTCCGGTACCGACAACAGTCGCTGTACTCCATACGGCGCATGGTGTGTAGACTTCATTCGGCGGCAGACATGGCAGTTCCATACGTAACGATCGACATCCTTCCTTATTGACGGCCAGTAGTATCTTCTTGCGTGCAATTCCAGCGTTTTGGTATGTCCTGGATGACCCACGGCAGGAGGGTCATGATGGTCCTGCAGTAGTCGAAGCCGAAGCAGTACATGGTCTGGTAGGTAGATGCAATCCCAGTAGATCAACCTGCCATTTCTTTCCTTGCAGTCAGCTAACGATATTTCCTTGCATTGCCTGGCACCGTTCCAGAGTAATCCCAGTATCCGCTCTGGAAATGGGCCAGCTTGGTAGACTTCAGCGAGTAAGGTGGATATCCGTCCAGCGTCTGTGACGTGGTACCGTTCGGTGTTTGGCTGTCCAGTGTCGATCCGTTCAGCACCCGGAAAGTCCATCCGTCCAGCATCTGGTTGTTCGGTGTCCGGAAAGTTATTGGCCAGCAACTTCATGCCACGATCCCGATGCAAGTCCGACAGGTTCTGAGGTTTCAAAACGGCATGCTGGTTGGCAAGCAGTCTTTCATCCCCCTCCTTAGGGAGATCTCCTGATCTCCAAGTCAAGGCGTCCGGCTTTCCTGCTGCTTTTCCTGGCCGATATGTGATCCTGAAGTCAAAACGCAAAAGGAATTCGGACAATTGGGCCTGTCGACAGTTCAATAGTTTCGTGCTCATGAAGTATTCCAGGTTTTTATGGTCGCTCAATACCTGGATTGGGTGGCGCGAGCCCTCCAAGTGAGGTCTCCATTCCTCGAATGCCCGGACGATTGCAAGGAGTTCCTAATTGTAGATTTCATAATTGCATTCTGAAGGGCTGTGTTTTTTCGAGTAAAAGGCCACCACGTCCAAGATACCTTCGTCGTCATACTGAGAGAGGATACCGGCCGAGACATAATCTGAAGTATCGGTTGCGACTATTATTTCTGGGTCGTAGTCAAACTGGCGGAGAATGGTGACCGACGTGAACGCTTTTTTGAGGAGATCGAAGGCTGCCTGCTGCTCTGATCCCCACACAAATGGAACGTATTTGCCTCCCTCCTTTTTCGTCATTCTGGTCAAAGGCGTCCCCACTTTCGAGTAATCTTTGATAAACCGTCTGTAGAAGTTGGCGAACCCAAGGAAGTATTGGACATCTGTAACATTTTTCGGAGTTACCCAACCCCAGACGCAGAACACCTTCTCCAGATCCATCTGGATTCCCTTGGTGGTCATGATGAATCCCAGATATTTCACTTCCTGCTCATGAAAATGACATTTCTCTGGCTTCAGGTGTAGTCCTGCGTGCGACAAAGCTTGCAACACCTTGTACACCTGTTCTTTGTGTTCCTTCAAGGTATTGCTGTGTATGAAGATGTCTTCGAGAAATGCGGTAGAGAAACCATCGAGGTAGGTACAGAGCACATCACTTATTAGCGCCTGGAAATCGGATGGTGCATTCATCAACCCGAATGGCATAACCAATGATTCGAATAACCTGTAACACTTCTGGAATGCCGGCTTCCACTCTTCACCTTGAGCCATTCGTACCAAGTTGTATACACTGCGAATGTCCAGAGTCGTGAAGTATTTGGCCTTTGACAACCATATCACTGTTTCTTGCAGCAACGGCAGTGGGTAACAATTCTTGATAGTTCCTTCATTCAGCCCGTGGTAATCAACACACAACTGTAGGCTGACGTCAGTCTTTTTGACGAAGAGAATTGGTGAGACCGTAGGGGAGAACGAAGCCCTAATGAATCTCTTGCTCAAATTCTCCTCCCACCATTCCTTTAACGTCTGCACCTCAGTTCTAGACATCCAGTATAGTGGGCCAAAGGGAGGCGTGTATCCCTCTCGCAAGGGAATCTTGTGGTCATAAGGCCGCTGGGGTGGTAGGTTCTTTGCCAAGGCTTCCGAAAATAATGTTAGGAACTCGTGATATTCTGCTGGTATGTTTTCTTTCAGGTCCAGTTCTTTCTTTTTCTGCTCCAGCCCAAGCGCTTGGTTTATTTCGTATAGGGAAATCGAAAAAATCGTCAATTTTTGATTATACGCTGTTCGTCAGAATGCCTGGCCTCCGATAGGAGTAATCCCTATTGAATTGCTCTTTTTCGGTAATGCGGTGCTGGTTTCCGGCAATCCGGCGCTCAATTCCAGTGATCGCATGCTCATTCCCGGAAATACGTCACTCAAATCTGGTCATCGGGTGCTCATTCCCAGTGGTCCGTCGCTCAAATCTGGCGAATTGTCCTTGCGATCGTTAACTTGGTTCTGAAAACAAGTATTTGGGAGATGTAAATGACCGGGTCCCGAATTCACCGGCCCCTGCGCTTACCGCTGGCTCCTCATAAGCTACTTTTGGCATGAGAGAATTGGCGTGAACGACGGTCGGTCTCCGGTTGCAGTGCGAGGCACAATATTTCGACCCAAATGTGAGGGTACGGTAGCTGAACCGAATGGCCACATCGTGCAGCTCCAGCCACAGGATGCTCAGTACAACAGGGTAGTGACCAAGCTTTGTGATGAACATTGGTAATATTTTATAGTGTTCGAAGATTGATAGGTGGGTGTTGGCGTGATGGGTGATGTCACCAGAGGATATAGGGCGGCCATCGATGACTTCAAGACTTCTAGGATACTGGAGTGGTGTCAGGGGTAATTGGTGATGGCGGGCGAGGTCTTCGTCTATGAAAGCGATTCCAGTGGCTCCACGGTCGATCAGGGCGTGAATAGCAATGGTTTTATTGCCGAAAGAAAGCTTGTACAAAACCACAAGATGTCTTCCTTCCTTTACTATCTCCGAAACTGACAAACTAGACATACACACTGGTGTGGAAAACGAAAAAGACTTGCCCAGTATATGACCAACAACACTACCATCAAGCGGCTGTTGGTCTAAGCATTACCCGACTGGCCTTGACCTCCTCCCACGCTTCGACCTATATTACCTTCATTGCCATAGAAAGGATTCGGATACAAGTTCCGGTTCGGATTATCGGTGGGAGTTGGAGTCAGATTCGGGTTTGCATTCAGGAGGTTCTGATCCTGCTGCAACATGGTCTGAGCGGCTGCAGCACGGAAAGGATTTCTGTTCTTGTTTGGGCAATGGCGGGTCATGTGGCACACTACTCCGCAGTACAAGCAGCGACCTTCACGCAGCCTGGCCATACGTTCTTCCTCTGAGATCTTCCCCTGTCCTCCCATGGCGCTAAGGTTCATAGCATCAGGGTGTGGGGCCTGACTAACACAGCTCGGAGGTGGGTTGGCGGTGTGAGTAGCGGTGTTGGCCGGGGCACGTGATTGGGCATGACCCTGGGGAATACACTGTTGCTTATGGTAGGATCGCCCTTCACTGAGATGGATAGAGTGGAACTCGGTATCCATTTCTTGGCACAGAGCCACCAGTTCATCAAAGGTCAGTTTCTTCGTCCTTCCAAATAACAATCTGTGTAGGTCATGAGACATTCCTTCACGCAGGGTATCCAACTTTGCGTTTTCATTCCAGTTGAGCTTTGCCACGAGCATGTGAAATTCGGCGAAGTACGTGTTAAACTCTTTCTTGCCCTGCTTGAGGTTGGTAAGTTTGGTGCGGGCAGTGGCGAAGGGGTCAGGGTCGCCGAAGGCGTTGTGGAGAATCCGGATAATGTCTTCGGCATCCTCCAACTCGATGGTCTCTCCCTTAATGAAGCGGAGGACTTCGACCTGTGCCCGACCTTGCAGCCGGTTGAACATATATGCCATTCGGATAGCAGGAGTCAGAAAACATATAGGGTCGCTGAAGAGTTTAAGACGTAGCTGGGCAACAAATCCTTCGAGGGCGTCGCGGTTGCCATCGTATATGGGGGGGTCGGAGATCTTGTCACCCCGGCTGTGAGTGGGCGCATTGCAAGAGGCTAGTGGGTCTGCAACTCATCTGGACCAAGCCAATTGTTCCTCCGAATCGTCGATAGGTCAGGCTGGATATGCAGCAGGTGCGTCGAAGATTTCCTTGACCAACTGCTTGACATTGGCGAAGGCAGAGTGTAAGGTGGCATCTGCTGCAAAGGCACCGCTAGTTGAGATGAAGCTTAACTTCTCGTGGAGGTCAGCAGAAATTTCGAGGTAGACAGGGTGTGCTGGCTGGGACAATTCTCCTGACATCTCATCTGCTATGGACAAGGGGTTCTTGAGGAATTCGAGGGGTTCTTGAGCGGTTTCGGGTGTTCTTCCGCCACTGGCAGAGTTTGGCTCACGCAACAAAGTGTAATGGCATAGGGTCAGGTGGGCTACCGGTAGCAGACAGGATAAGGGTGGCGGCGAGCGGACAGTGCACAGCGATGACAGGACAGGGACGGCGCGTAGCGAGCGGTCAGCACGCAGCATGGAGAGGACAAGGATGGCAGCGAGCAGGAAGTGTGCAGCGAGCTGGCAGAGGACAGGACCAGGACAGCGTGCAGCAAGCTGGCCAAGGACAGGACAAGGACGATGTGTAGCGAGCGGGTGGTACGCTGCAAGTGAGAGGGTTGTGGGGAAGTACTAATATTCTTCTAGTGAGGAAACAAGGGAACAAGTTGTTGTGTGAGGAAGGAAAAGGAAGGGAAAGAAGTGCGCGACGGCTGCTTAAAAGGATATCCATCACCCGTACGGCGTCACTCCACATTCTATCCTCCTGCATTCCAGTCGCCGTCAAGGGTCTAGGCTCAGCTTGTACGCGCCGTAACATCAAACCCATCTGGGGTTGCGCAATATCTAGGTATTATGCATGAATACTTCCTCTTCGTACAAGGGAGAAAAACTGATAGGGACATGGCACTGATTAATAGGTATGGACCTAGAAGATCCTTGATTTGGGCGCTTACGAACAATGTTCGTTTGTACCCCCTTGGAGTCGTCGTCACCCTTGTGGGCTTGTTTGGAATTCTCACTGGCTAGACACCTTATGAGTGTCTATATGATGTGCAACTTCGCCTCCCTAGTAGCTTCCCAGAATGCTTGGTGACGTCGATACAAGTGCCGCATCAATCGCAGTGAACTCAAGATAACGTATCGGTAACTCAATGAGTTATAATCTGATCTTCTCCAAACATCTGACAGATAGTCTGGCTCCCCTCATATACCTGCCGGACCTGTTCTGCCTCTCACATACTGCACGACCGTGCGGCAGTTATATTTGGTACAGAGAATGTAGCTCTTTTTGC
>Ga0307508_10007184_pt1 | contig 10367 bp, 8 predicted proteins | sample 9_EM_MG_FD_203089 | JGI IMG/M metagenome (GOLD analysis project Ga0307508, IMG submission 203089) | Populus trichocarpa ectomycorrhiza microbial communities from riparian zone in the Pacific Northwest, United States - 9_EM | ecosystem: Host-associated > Plants > Roots > Unclassified | place...
GAAAGGCGCAGTTAAGTTCCAATACGTTACCTCAGAGTCTAATCCTGCCGATCTGCTGACGAAACCTCTTGCGGTTCCCCGACACGAACGACTATTGCAACTCACCGGTCTCACTCCATTCGGCCCCAACGACAGAGAACCCGAATACGTTGAATGACGCCGATCTCGAAAAGAAAGAGGGGGTGTGGGTGATAAGGAATTGGAAGAGGATAGAAGGTTTCTTTGTTGAGCATGTTCTTGCATCCTGTTGGCAAGCGTGAGTCGGCACTCTTTTTCCTACTAGCTAGTGTTTTTCCCACGAGGTTTTCACTGCAGAGGTTTAAATGAGGTTGACGAGGATTTAATGGGATTGTTCTTGATTTGGTGGATTTCTGTCTGGTATGGAGCACGAGAAGAGGGGGTGTGTTGGAATTGCTTCTCGCCGCTCCGGTGTGGCGCGCCGACGGAAGCGACACCGCAGCAACGGCGGCGGCAGCAACGCCCTGGGGAGCAACGCCATGGTAACGACAATGGCAAGGGGATCCTGGTAACGACGGCTTGGCATTCTTCCATAGCAGTGTCTTTTGCACTCTTTCTTCTATACTCTTACATACTTCTTCATAGCGTTGAATAAGATACTCGTTACGTCTACCTCGGGCAATTTCATCACCCGTCAACAATCAAATCATCTCATTCAAACATAATCTCTTTCTCTCTCTCTCTCTCTCTCTGCTCGTGTGAAGATTCTCAGAGAAACGGTGATCGGGCAATCTTTAACAGGAAATTCAGGCTTCCAAGAACCTTGTTTCCTCTGGCTGCTGCCACTGCAGCGTGGTGTTTGAACATCAGTGATTCGTCGATAAATACTCAGAGGTATTTAATTTGTCGTCTCGCCGAGTTCGTGGTACTGAGCAGTCGATGGGGCGGATGTGATGAAAGACTCTTGCTTTTGTCCTTACTGGTAAGGGGGACGCAGTAGAGAAGTTCAGTCTTGGATGTCGTAAAGGTAAGTCCAAGCTGTATACCTTTTGCCAACTGTCATTCAGTCTGTTCTTCAATGTGTGTGTTGGCTTCAGGAACTGGCCGTGACAGCTGAACCATACAGATATCGTCCACATAGGAGGTGTCAATAGTGTCAGGAAAGCCTACATCTTTTTCGAGTATCTCATTACTGTAAATAAGAAAGAGGATTGGCGAGACTGGTGATCTCTGTGGTAGGCCACATTGGTAAGGCTGTGGCAGTTCAGATTGCTGATCAAATCCAAATGCCATTTTGCGAGCAGTATTGAAGGCAGCAACCAACTTGGTGAGATACAATGGCATCCTCCGTTGGTGCATAATCTCCTCCAGGGTCACTGGGCGCACCTGGTTGAATGCTACTTCGATATCGTGTGTGAGCAGTGCTGGCCGTGTAGGATACTGATTGGTTGTCTTCATCAGGAAAAAAAAAATTGCGTCCTGAGTGTCCGGACGCACTAGACGCTCTGGATGCTTCGGACGCAACCTGCAAAACTCGAACGCAGTTTGCCATGGCACCGTGCATCCGGACGCAGCACACCACGGCACTGTGCGTCCGGACGCAGCTCGCCACAGCATCTGCTTACCGGACGGAGGGTGTCAGGGCATTTTCCTCCTGAACGCAGCCATGTCAGGGTATTTTCCTTCTGGACGCAGCCGTGTCCGGGCATTTTCCTTCTGGACGCAGCCATGTCAGGGCATTTTCCTTCTGGACGCTGCCGTGTCAGGGCAAATGGCATCTGGACGACGTGTGTCATGGCACCGCGGTCACGCTGGCTGTCAATGCATGAAATATCGCAGCAAATACTCTTGTCGCATTCGCAAACACGCAGCGGGTTCCAGGCATAGTGACTCAGTCCAGTTCTATTCATTTTATCTAATGTACATCTATATATGCTACTACCACACTTCGTGCAGAAACAAAGGAAAGTTGGCAAATACGACACGAAGTGTTGAGCACGACACGATGAGCACGACGCGACGAGCAGGACGCGATGAGCAGGACGCGATGAGCACGACGAGATGAACACGACGCGATGAGCACGACGACTATGAGGAAGATGGCCATGAGCACACCACTGGCGGCGAGGACGATAGCAAGTAGGACGCTGCGAGTATGATTGCGAGCTTTGTGTCATGGTTAGAGCAGCTCTCAGAGTGACAGACAGCGGGAAGTTGTACAATACAACATGACGAGTATGATGTCAATGACAGTGCCGGCGGCGAGAACGATAGCGGGTAGGATGCGGCGAGTATAATGTCAATGAGGGTGCCGGCGGCAAGAGCGATAGCGAGTAGGCCGCGGCGAGTATGAGCGCGCGTAAGATGTGGCGAGTATGATGTCAATGAGGGTGCCGGCGGCGAGGACGATAGCAAGTAGGATACGGCGAGTATGATTGCAAGTAAGACGCGGTGAGTATGATGGCGAGCTTTGTGACATGGTTAGCACAGCTCTGGGAGTGACAGACAGCGGGAAGTTGTACAATACAACGTGACGAGTACGATGTCAATGAGGGTGCCGGCGGTGAGAACGATAGGGGGTAGGATGCAGCGAGTGTAGGCGAGTAGGACGCAGCAACTATGAGAGTGAGTAAGACCCGGCGAGTATGATGGCGAGAAAGGCGCAACGAGTAAGATGTCGATTAGGAAAATGTCGACGAGTAGGATGAGGTGAAAGGAGAAGAAAAAAGGGGTCTATCTATGAGTGATGAGCGAGCCGAACCTTGCAAAAGCGCAAGCATTAGTAGTGGCTTGGCGCTTTCAATTGCCATCGTACTCATCGCGTCTTTCATGCCATCATACTCGCCACGACTTACTCACCGTGTCCTACTTGCTATTGTCCTCGCCGCCGGCACCATCATTGACATGATACTTGCCTCGTCCTACCCACTATCGTTCTCGCCGCCGGCACCCTCATTGACATCGTACCCGTCACGTTGTATTGTACAACTTCCTGCTGTCTGTCACTCTGAGAGCTGCGCTAACCATGTCACAAAGCTTGCAATCATACTCGCCGCGTCCTACTTGCTATCGTCCTCACCGCCGGTGGCATGCTCATCACCATGCTCCTCTTAGTTGTCGTGCTCACCGCGTCGTGCTCATCATGTTGTGCTCATCGTGTCGTACTCATCGCGTCGTGCTCATCGCGTCGTGCTCATCGTGTCGTGCTCATCGCGTCGTGCTCAATGCGTCGTGTCGTATTTGCCAACTTTCCTTTGTTTCCGCGCGAAGTGTGGTAGTAGCATATATAGATGTACATTAGATAGAATGAATAGAACTGGACTGAGTCACTATGCCTGGAACCCGCTGCATGTTTGCGAATGCGACAAGAGTATTTGCTACGATGTTCCGTGCCTTGGCAGACAGTGTGACCGTGGTGCCATGACACGTGTCGTCCGGACGCCATTTGCCCTGACACAGCTGTGCCCAGAAGAAAAATGCTCTGACACGGCTGCGTCCAGAAGGAAAATGCCCTGACATGGCTGTGTCCAGAAGGAAAATGCCCTGACACGGCTGCGTCCAGAAGGAAAATGCCCTGATACGCTCAGTCCGGTAGGCAGATGCTATGGCGGGCTGCATCCAGACACATGGTGCCCTGGTATACAGCGTCCGAATGCACGGTACCATGGCGTGCTGCGTCTGGACACACGACGCCCTGGCATACAGCATCCGAATGCACAGTGCCATGGCGTGCTGCGTCCGAATTCACATTGCCTGTGCGTTTCGCGTTGGGAGCGGTATGTGCCCTGCCAGGGTGCATCCAGAGCGTCCCGAGCACCTGGTGCATCCGGACACAGCCTTTGCGTCCGGACGGAGATTTTTTTTCCTGATGGAGCCAGAGCCCACGACCACTAGGTAATATGGTGGCGGTTTACGCAAGCCGAAACTCGCAGCTGCCAGGTGGTGGTGGGCCAGTGGGTACGTGTGTGGGTACGCGTGGCCGCCGGGATGGGTTGTGAATGGTGGCTGGCAGCCAGGACAGGGGTCCTGCTGTAGCCGAGGTGTGGGTGGGTGTGGGTTAGGCTGACTTTTCAGGGTCAAAGCCATGCCCCCGGGGTTTTTGAGGAGGGGTCTAGTCGTGCCGACGCAAAAGACGCGACCAGAGAGCAGTTGTCATTTTCTGTCCTGCTAGCGCGACAGGAAATGAAAGAGTTGGATCTGTCGCGATGGCGCAACAGAGGAAGTGTTGCAGATGCCCTTGGCCATCAGAGGTAGACTCTGATGGCCGTGGGCAGAAGTTGTTGTTGTTGCACTCGCGGAAGGTTGGGGGTGTTGGAGTGGATAATATGCAACTTCAATCTATTACGCTCAGCACTACAGGGTATCTGCGCTCCTCCTCACCATACCACCCCCATGGGGCTCCCATCTTTCCCAAACCACCAACAAAGTAAACATACAAAGGAAATTTTTGCGAATCAATCAAGCAGGTAGCGCGACATAGAAGCATTGAAGGGGAGTAAGACAATGGTAAAGCAAATCTTCTCCACCAGCCCTTCCCCATTCATGCATACAAATCGTGGTATATCAAGGCTTGAAGGCATTGAAGTGGGGCTCAGACGAGTCTGAGTCGGAGATGTCGCCGCAATCTGACAGGTTGTTGTTGTTGTTGTTGAATCGCAGATGAGAGGAATAGCCGAGGCCAGTTTTCCGCAGGAATTGGCGCAGTGGTTGAGTGTTTTGAGGTGTGGTGAGGAAGGCTGGGGTCTGGATATCACCAGTGGTAGAAAGGAGCAGGGTAGCTCGCTGTCTTGCCAGCAGTGGACAGTCCTGTAGGAGATGGTGTGAGGAGTTGAGGTCAAGCCCACACGGACATGGGTCTGCAGTGATGTTGGGTGGTGAGTCGGTAGGTGAGCGGTTGCAGAAAACCCTCCATATCGCTCGGGTGTCGGCCCAGTCAACCCCGTGTAGGTTTGTAGGGAACTTGAAGGATGGGTTGGACAGGGGTAGTTTGTTCTTGCAGCATGCAAGAAATTCAGCTAGCGTCTGTGTCCGCAGCCAGGTTTTCGTAGTCAGTGCAAATTGGCAGGGTGTCTTCGAGGATGCTCCAAGTTTGGCAAGTGTATCAGCCCTCTCATTGCCATGGATGTTGCAGTGTGAAGGGCACCACATAGTGAAGATCTTCCAACCGAGGAGTTGAAGGGTTTCAATGATTTCGAGTGATCGCCGTGCGTATTTGTGGTTGTGCTTGTTGAATCTGAGCGTATCGATAGCTGCCTGATTGTCGATACAGATGAATACTGTTGTGGGTGGTACCGCAGCCATAAGGAGAGTGGTAACTGCCTGCTGAACTGCATGAAGTTCAGCATCGTATACCTCAGCTCGACTTCCAAGATGACATCTTCCTTCAGTCAGCCGGTGCAGTTGTTGGTCTCCAGAATGGTAGATTGCCCATCCACAGCCAACAGCTCCATTGTCGAGTTTGCAACCATCTGTATATATGGTAATCGTGTGGTCGGGTAGTGCCTCCAGCCATCTGTCATGTAGTTGTTTCGGCTTTGTTGTTTTGTCGGGACTTGGAGATGTGATTGTTGTGGCCCCTTCTGCAGTTGTAGTTGTTGTACGATCCTCCAGCTTGCCAAGCACAAGATGCTTGCTCAGACTGTAGTGATGGTGAAGTCCTGGGAGGCTGTCATGGGTATTCAGTTCAGCTCGCGGAGGGCCAAGTGCATGGTGGGTTGGGAGGACGTGAAGTCGAATGGCATATCGTAGTGAGAGATAATCCAGATATACCTCCATTGGTGGTAGATGAGAAAGGGTGATGAGGTTGGTGGTTCTTGTGTTCAGTGGCAATCCGGTAATCCATCGTGCAACAGCACTGTAGGTTGTTCGAAGTGTTGCCGTTACTGCCGGAGTGCCAGTCCACCAGGCTGGTGATGCCCAGAACATGGCAGGAAGGATCGCCGTCATTGCGAGATGGTGGGCGATGTGGGCTGGAATGCCACATAATCGGTGTCGTAAAAAGTTCAGGCTTCGCAGAATCTTGTTTCCACGAGCGGCGGCCATTGTAGCATGGTATGAGAATGAAAGAGATTCATCGATAAATATCCCCAGGTATTTAATTTGTCGTTTGGCAGTAATAGTGGTGTTGAGTATTCGGAGTGGCGGGTGTGATGCAAGACTCTGGCGTTTGTCTTTGCTGGTCAGTGGGAGACAGTAGAGTAGTTCCGTTTTGGAGGTTGCAAAGGTGAGTCCAAGGTGTGCTCCTTTCTCCAGATGTTGTTCCGTTTGTTCTTTGAGGAGTGTGTTGGCCTTCGAAATTGTCTGCGACATTTGCAACATACACACATCATCTACATAGGAGGTATCCACGGCATCGGAGTGGTAGTTGTCTTTTTCTAGCATCGCATTGCTGTATATGAGGAAGAGGATAGGTGAGATTGGTGATCCTTGTAGGAGGCCACATCGGTATGACTGTGGTTCTTCAGATTGCTGATCAAATCCAAAGGCAATTTTTCGATCGGTATTCAATGCTGCCATCCGTTTCGTGAGGTATAATGGCATACGGCGTTGTTCCATTACCTCTATGAGGGTTGACGGGTAGACCTGGTTGAACGCACGCTCGATATAGTGTGTCAGGACTGCTGGTTGTGGGGGTTTCCTGTTGGTGGTTTTCTTCTTGCTGATGCAGTCGGCAATAGGTGTAATCGTTCAAAGAAGAGCATCAATTGCAGAATTCTCAGGTTGGGCTCCCATCTGCGATGGATGTGTTGCCCCACACATCAGGGCCATTTGGGACAGTCGCTTTGCCACAATTGATTCCAGGAGTTTTCCAAAGCATGACAGGAGTGAAATTGGGCGCTATGATTTCGGATGTGAGTAGGACTTCTTTCCAGGTTTGGGGATAACAACACAGTTGGCAGTTTTCCATTCCGGTGGATGCACAGCATATGCAAGACATGCAGTGAAGAGGTGCGGGAGAAGTTGTGGCACTGCTTCGTTGAAACGTCGCAGTGTGTCGTAAGTGATCTTGTCTGGTCCAACTGAGGTGCCATACTTCAGGTGAATAATGGCCAAGTGAATCTCTGCTCTGGTGACTTGTCTTGTCTGTTGGCGTAGGTCTTTTGAGGAGGTAAGGAGATTTGGTGGAAGTGAGGGTCGTAGTACAGTGTTGACTGTTGGGAAAAGTGTGTTTCGTAGGACGTCACACTTTCCCTTGAAGTCCGACTGTCCATCCAGTGGTGGAATTGGTTTGTGGTGCGTATTGTGATGTTGGATCATTTTCCAGACTGTTCGAGTTGATGTGGCTTCGAGTTGGTGGATTCGATATGCCGTTTTGGCGTTGCGCACCATTGTTGTCCACTTGTGGCATTTGCATTGACTGTCCTTGAGGTTCATATCGGTAGGTTGCAATCGGGCTCTTCTATCAGCACGTTTGACACTCTGCTTTGCCAGTGTGAGGCTGTGATTCCACCAGGGTGCTTCTGATTTCCGCGGCTTCTTCATGGGAACTGCAGCATCGACTGCTTGGTGGATAAGCTTGGTGACGTTTGTAACTGCACGGAGGGTATCTTCTGGTCCTTGGAGTTGTGAGAGTTCCATCTTTGTTGACTGAATCTTTGTGTCAAAGATTCTCCAGTCAGCCTTATACCAGCATCGACGGGGGGATGTTCGTACTTCGGCGGATGGTAGTGCCAGTGTGACCATGAGGGTGCTGTGATCGGAGGTGGTATCGTGATCAACTGCCAGTGATAGGATAGATCGAGTTGTTGCTCCACGGGAGAGGCAGAGGACGATTGTTGAAGGGCTGCCACCATTTCTGGGATGGTGGGTCGGTATTGCTGGTTCATTTTGGAGGTGAAAGTTGTTTTCTTCAAGCCAGTTCGCAATGGTGTGGCTTGTAGGGGAGGTTCGTGTGGTCCGTGGGAGAGGGCCCTGCCACCATGGGTGGTGTGCGTTTAAGTCTCCCATCAGGAGACAGTCTGCTGGTAATGTGAGTGCTGGGAGAAGGGCAGCCACTGGCTCCGGGCGTCCTGGTGAGTAAAGGTTGAAAAGAGTGAAGGTATTCGTTTGTCCATTCCATGAGGAAGTGATGGTGGTAGCTAGAAATGAGTCCTTTGAAGTGAAGAATGTTGAAGCGGTCAATCCAGGTATTTGTCGAACGTATGTAACGCATTTGGGTTTAATTGGAGTGGGAGTAAAGCTATTGAATCCTGGTAAGGAGGGTGGTTGTCCATGTCTGTCACACCATGGTTCTTGAAGAAGGCAGATAAGGTTTTCTGGTTTTTTGGCGAAATCTTGCAATACTGATATTGTAGTCGCTTGGCCTCTCGCACAGTTCAGTAGCTGTACGGACCCGACAGCGTGTAGGGCCATTTAATCGGCTACTCCCGCCATGGGGACGTCTCCCTGGTTGTTTGTAGTCGATTTGGTGAGGATGCGTATCTTGATTCGTTCGGGGCAATTCGGGTCGCTGGTCTTATGTGGTGTATTGCAGTTTGCACAGCGGATCGGAGGGTGTGTGCATGCCGGGCCTTTCTTGCATGTCGGGAGGGTGCACAGATGCTCTTTGGTTTCGTGGGGGCTTGCGCAGACAGCACAGCAATAGGTGTTTCGGCACAGAGCAGCAGGGTGTCCGTAGACCTGGCAGTTGTGACATTGTGTGCTCCGACCGTATGCGATATAGTCTTCCAGCTGACATTGACGGTTGCAGACAATGAGGTTCAGACGACCAATGCTTGACTTTTTGATGTTCCCAGTAAGTGTCATGACGATTGTCAAGTTTGTTTTGTTTTCTCGTCGGTTGGCTGGGGTCAGCCAGCGTGGAGTCTGGCCTTGGACAAGTTGGGGATAGTTAGTGGCAATGCTGTTAGAGATTTCGAGTAGGGAGAGGTGAGTGGGAACACGGTGAAGGAGAAACTGGCTGAAGCGTTTTCCGATTTCCACTGTCTCGCACTTCCCATAGTAGATATGAGCGTCAGCGATTATTGTTTTGTAGTCCTCGTAGACTATGTTGTTCTGGACGGTACTGGTGGTGAAGATGATCGTACCCCGTACCGTGACACGTGCACAAATAAACGGTGGCGCAATGACATCTTTGTTGTTGATAAGAGCAGAGTTGACATGGCGGAGTGCTGTATCAGCAGTGTTTTGTCGTGCAACATAGTCGTTTCCTGGTGTGTCGTTGTCTTTTTGCTTGTGGAAGTGACATGACACTTCACGCTCCACTTGTGGGTAGATCGTTGGGATGAGTTTCACTGGAGTGGGGTTCTTCTGCTTTTGCTGGCCAGTACTCTTCACAGTCTCCCAACCTCGGTTGTTCGTGACTGGTGTTGGTGGTATAGTCGACGATTCGGTGATGCCAGAAATAGCACTGGCAGTGCTGGCCCTGGCCTGGTCCTCGCTGGTGTTCTTCTTCTCTAATTTCATCTTGAGAATCTTCTTGGTTGGGGCTGCAGTCGGCGTAGTTTGAGGAGGGAGGGTCGACTTCTGGTTTGTAAGAAGTTGCTGCTGCATTTGAGTGATACGCACGTTTAGCAAGCCAATTTACTGATTGAGTTGGCTGGTGGTCTTCTGGAATGTTGCAGTAACAGACGTGGTGATTTCGTCTGTAATTCGCGCATACAGTTGCTCCATGGCGGTAGCCATGATGATTTCGAAGTCTGCCCGAATGGCTGCATGTTCGGGACTGAGGGGAGGAGCCATCGTAGGATTGAAGGTAGGGAGTTCATCGTCAACATCTCCTATTGCCTGGGTCTCGGTGATGTACTGAGTGGCGTTAGATTGGAAGTCCATCTGTTCCATATCTGCTTTTTCGTTATCTTCACTCTCAGAGTCGGAATCAGGGTCGCTGTCCTCACGGAGTCGCTCGGTAGACACGCGAGCGTAACTACCTGTAGCTTTAAGAGAAGGAGGAACCGGAACGGTGTCTTTTGATCCCTGGCCAGGGCCTGAGGAGAGCATGAGGGAGGCTGTGACCGTGTTGGTGATGGGTGGATACGCAGAGTCCGCGATCACTGAGGGAGGGTCGGGGTGAGGGTCGAAAACGAAACTCAAGCGAATCGGCTTTCCAGCTAATGAGACTGTAGCCCGAGACGCAGGGAACGTTTTGAGGAGGTTTTTATCGAGATTGATGGTCGGGGAGAAAAGTTCTTTTCGAAAACGTGGGGGGGTTGTCGGAGAGAATATGCAACTTCAATCTATTGCGTTCAGCACTACAGGCTATGTACGCTCCACCTCGCCATACCGCCCCCATGGGGTTCCCATCTTTCCAAAGCCAACCAAAATCACAAAACAAAACAAAACAAACAAACAAACAGCAAATCAAGATCACATCGTAAAGAGCATCTGGGACGTTCCAGCGAAGAAAGAGCACGTCTTCCCATCTATCCTCCTCCGCCCTTCATTGTCGAATCAGGTTTCGAAAGCACCAA
>Ga0307508_10007185_pt1 | contig 10367 bp, 8 predicted proteins | sample 9_EM_MG_FD_203089 | JGI IMG/M metagenome (GOLD analysis project Ga0307508, IMG submission 203089) | Populus trichocarpa ectomycorrhiza microbial communities from riparian zone in the Pacific Northwest, United States - 9_EM | ecosystem: Host-associated > Plants > Roots > Unclassified | place...
CGAGGGTGGTGGTGGACAAGAACAACGCGGTGCGCTGGAGGTGGCTGGCCGAACCCTTCGGCACGACGGCGCCGGAGACCAACCCGAGCAGCCTGGGGGCCTTCACGCAGAACCTGAGGTTCCCCGGCCAGTACGCCGACCAGGAGTCCGGGCTCTCCTATAACTTCTTCCGGGACTTCGATGGCTCGACGGGGAGGTATGTGGAGAGCGATCCGATTGGGCTGCAAGGGGGGATCAATACGTATGCGTACGTCGAGGCAAATCCTGTTGGTTTGGTGGATCCGAACGGACTGCAGGCTGACGACCGTCCTTCAACACCGGGGTTTGGGCTGCCCAACCCTATCGCAGAAGCGAACTACAACATTGCACTGAAGTTGCAGAGGACTCTGAATGATTTGTGTAAACCTGACTGTTCTGCCCTTGAGGCGGAGATCAAGTTGCTCGCATCAGAGATCCGGGAACGCTACTTTGCGATGCTGGTTGATCATCGCGATCTGTTTAACAAGGCACCGATTGTCCGCATCAGCCGTCGCGGAGGCTCGTGGGTCGGACACAGGCAACAATTTAGGGACAAGCAGATAACGCTTCGGAAGAAGATTGAACAAGCGGATGCCGCTGGCTGCCAGGTTGATCCTATGGATCGACTTGTCGCCAACCTAGCGGAACCGCCCGATAGACCGGCAGCACGATGAATATGACTAGTCAAATCGCTAGCCTCTCGCGAGGTTGGATAGCCCGTTACGAAGCAATCCAACGGCACGGAGAGCAATCACCGGAAGCGCTGGCGACGTTCCAAGCCTTCGAGCAGTTCGAGGGAGCTGTCGCTCAAGACCCCGAGCTTGCGTGGCAAGCGATCCTGAACGTTCTGGAGCAAAGCGAGAACGAGTTCGTCTTAGAGAACCTGGCAGCTGGCCCGCTTGAAACGCTGATTGGGAGGCACGCTGCCGGCTTCATCGATCGAGTGGAGCAGCGTGCCAGGGTTGATGAGAGATTTCGTTGGTTGCTCGGAGGGGTTTGGCAGGGCTTGATTCCGCAGGAGTTTTGGCAACGAGTGGAGCGTGCTCAAGGCGATGGCGCGAACGCACAACCTGATGCCTAGTCGACCCAGCGTCTGGGTCAGTTCTGCACCGTACATCATTGTTGAGGACCAGCAAGCTCTGCTCTCCACCGTCCTCTCAAGTTGTCTGCGCCCGATGAACGCATTCAGGGGTCAGGTCTTGCAGTCGATCAAGACTCTAGGTAGAGTTCAGGCATGTCCCGCCCCCTCCGAATCGAATTCAACGGCGGCCTGTATCACGTGACGTCCCGGGGCGACCGGCGAGAGGACATCTATGCCGACGACGTCGACCGCTCCACATGGCTCCAGGTACTGGACGGCGTCTGTGCGCGTTTCAATTGGTTCGTCCACGCGTACTGCCTGATGGGCAACCACTACCACCTGCTCGTGCAAACCCTTGATGGCAATCTGTCCGATGGCATGCGGCAACTCAATGGCGTGTACACCCAGCGCGTCAATCGCCGCCACGGTGGAGCCGGGCATGTGTTCCAAGGTCGATACAAGGCAATCCTGGTGGACAAAGACGCTCACCTGCTCGACCTGGCTCGGCACGTGGTCCTGAACCCCGTGCGCGCGCACATGGTCAACGATGCGCTGGACTGGCCGTGGAGCTCCTATGCGGCGATGGTCGGCAGTGTCGACGCGCCGCCGTGGCTGAGCGTCGACGCAACGTTGTCGCACTTCGGCGATCGCCGCTCCCTGGCGGTTCGGCGGTACGCCGATCACGTACGTGCCGGTGTCGGCGTACCGAGCATCTGGAACCACCTCAATCGACAGGTGTACCTGGGCGACGACGCGTTTGTCGCACGCATGCAGCGCAAGGCCGACAGCGCCCGCGGCGACGACTCGGAGATCCCGCGTGCGCAGCGCAAGTTGCCGCGCAAGCCGCTCGGCCACTACACGCAGCTGAAGTTCTCCCGCGACAAGGCCATGGCGCGAGCCTACGCCAGCGGGGACTTCTCGATGGCCGAGGTCGCACAAGCCTTCGGCGTGCACTATTCGACCGTGTCACGTGCAGTCGCTCAAGCGGGGTTCACGCTGCTCGAACTGCTGGTCGTCATGGTCATCATCGGGTTGCTCGCCAGCTACGTCGCCCCGCGCTATTTCGACCAGATCGGGAAGAGCGAAGTCAAGGCCGCGCGCGCGCAGCTCGATGCCTTCGACAAGGCGCTGGGCACGTACCGGCTGGACGCCGGCCACTACCCGCGGACCGACCAAGGCCTCAAGGCGCTGGTCGACCGCCCGTCGGACGAACCCAAATGGTCGGGCCCTTACCTCTCCAAGGCGCTGCCTACCGACCCGTGGGGCAACCCGTACGTCTATCGCAATCCCGGCGACAAGGGCCACGACTTCGAGCTGTCCTCTCTTGGCAAGGACGGCCAGGTCGGTGGCAGCGGCCTCGACGCCGACGTCAGCGTCTGGGACTCCGGGCGCTAACGCCCGGACGGCCTGCGCGATCCTGAGCCATGCGTGTGCAACTGAACGTCGTTCAAGGGCGTGGGGCGCCTCGCACCATCGAGGTCGAGGCGTCCGATATCGATGCGGCGCGTCAGCAAGCCGCCGGTCAGGGCTTCGCCGTGCTGTCGGCGCATGGGGTTGGATGGCAGCTCCTCGGCCGCACCCGCGAGCGCTCGTCCAAAGGCTCGCTGAACATCCCGGTCTTCATCGAACAACTTCGCGACCTGCTGGTGGCAGGCCTGAGCGTGATCGAGGCGCTCGACGCGCTGCAGCGAGGTGCGCACGGGACATCGGGCACGGCGATCGAGCGGCTGCAGCGTCAACTGCAGGAGGGCAAGATGCTCTCCGATGCGTTTGCCGCCGATCCGGGGTTCCCGGCGCTACTGGTGGCGCTGGTGCGCGCTTCCGAGCTGACCTCCGACCTGCCGCAGACGTTGACGCGCTTTCTGGAACACGAACAGCGTGTCGCCGAGGTGCGGCATCGCATCGTGTCGGCGTCGATCTACCCGGTGCTGCTGATTGGCGTCGGCGGGCTGGTCCTGTTGTTCCTTCTGTTCTATGTCATGCCCCGCTTTGCTAGGGTCTTCGAGGGCATGACGGGCGAGCTGCCGTGGTCGGCTCGCGCGATGTTGACCTGGAGCCAGGTCCTGCATGCCCATGGGGCTTGGTTGCTGGCCGCGGGCGCGCTCCTGTTGCTGGGTGTCGGCAGCGTGATCGGGTCACCGGCCGCGCGCGCGGCAGTGCTGCGGCAAGCCTTCGCCTGGGCACCGTTGCGCGATCGACTCAACACGTACTTCCTCGCGCGCTGGTACCGCGCCACCGGCATGCTGGTGCAAGGCGGCATTCCGTTGCCGCATTCGCTGCAGCTGGCCAACAGCCTGCTGCCCCTGGCGCTCCAACCCAGCGGACAGGCCGTCGAGCAAGGCGTTCGCGAAGGCCTGTCGCCGTCGATGGCGCATGTCCGCGCGGGGATGGTCACCCCGGTGGCCGAACAGCTCATGCTGGCGGGTGAACGCACCGGCGACCTCGGCGCCGTGCTGACCCGGATTGCCCTGTTCCACGAAGCAGAAGTGAGTCGCAGCCTGGAGCAGACCATGCGGGCCATCGAGCCCGTCGTGATGGTGCTGATCGGCGTCGGCGTGGGCATCGTGGTCGTGCTGATGTACCTGCCGATCTTCGAACTGGCGTCTGCGATCCAATGAGCGTCGCAGCAGGCGCCCTCCTGGCTTCTCCTGGCGCGCTGCGCCAACGCATCGCGCGGCTGCAGGCCGAGCATCACAACGACCCGATGCAGGCGCTGCTCGCCGCCTGCCCTGATCCGCAGAGCCTCACTGACGAACTCGGCGGCCTGTTGTCCCAGCACGTCGTGCGGGTCAGCGACCTGGGCCAATGGACCCAGCAGTTCGATCGGTTGCCTTTTGCCGAGAGCGCCCGGCGCCGCTGTGCCTTGCTGCTTGACCCGGTCACCTCGACCTCGCACTTCATCGTCACCGATCCGTTCGACACCGACCAGGTGGCCTGGGCCCGGACGCGTTTTGGGGCCATCGACATCCACCTGGCCAGCCCCGACACCTTCGACGCCTGGCTCGCCCAGTCCGAAGGCAGCCTGACGGCGCTGGGCAGCCTCGCCGTCGCCGGCGGCGCGTCCGACGCAGACGCGGTCGCCCTCGTCACCGAGGATCTCAGCCTGCGCCAGATCGGTGCCGATGAGAGCCCGGCGATTCGATTCGTCAACTCCACGCTGTACGACGCGCTGAAGACCGGCGCCTCCGACATCCATCTCGAGATGGATCGGACGGGTCTTGCGGTCAAGTTCCGCATCGATGGCGTGCTCACCGCGATGCGCCGCATCGAGAGCACCGAGCTCGCTGCCCAGGCGATCAGCCGCATCAAGGTCATGGCCCAGCTCGACATCGCCGAGCGCCGCGTGCCGCAGGACGGTCGCCTGCAGATCGGCTACCAGCGCCGCAGCATCGACGTGCGCGTGTCCATCATGCCCAGCATCCATGGCGAGGACGCGGTGTTGCGCATCCTCGATCGCGAACACTTGGCGCAAAGCCTGGCAGGCCTGACCCTGGCCAAGCTCGGTTTCGACGACCCGACCCAGGATCAGATCCGACGGCTCTGTCGCAAACCCCACGGCATGCTGCTGGTGACGGGCCCGACCGGTTCGGGCAAGACCACGACGCTGTACGCGGCGATCGCCGAGACGCACCAGTCACGCGACAAGATCATCACGATCGAAGACCCGGTCGAGTACCAGCTTGCCGGCGTGCTGCAGATTCCCGTCAACGAACGCAAGGGCCTGACCTTCGCACTGGGCCTGCGCTCGATCCTGCGCCACGATCCCGACAAGATCCTCGTCGGCGAGATCCGCGATGCCGAGACCGCACAGATCGCGGTGCAGTCCGCATTGACCGGGCACCTGGTATTCACGACCGTGCACGCCAACACCGTCTTCGACGTGGTCGGCCGCTTCGACCAGTTCGGGATCGATGCCTACACGTTTGCGTCGGCGGTCAACGGGGTGCTCGCGCAGCGCCTGTTGAGGCGACTGTGTGCGCATTGCGCAATCCCTGATGAGGCGCCCGCGGCACCCCCCGACGACGTGCTGCGCGACATTCTCGCGATGCGCACCACGCCCGCACGCTTCATGTCGGCGGTCGGCTGCGAGCACTGCCGCGGCACCGGCTACGCCGGCCGCTTCGCGCTCGGCGAGGTGTTGGAGCTCACACCTTCCCTCAAGGCCTTGCTCGCGCGGCGCGTCTCGCAACTGGAACTGCAGGCCGAGGCCACCCACAACGGCTGGCGCAGCCTGCGCGAGCAGGCCTTGACAGCGGCGGTCGACGGCCTCACGACGATGGAGGAGGTCGATCGTGTGGCCGCTTAAACGCGCCCCCATCGGAGAATGCCTGCGCATCGGCAGGCATGCAGTTCAGCGCTGGCAGGCCGTCGATGGGACCTTGTCGTTACTGTCCGAGCATGCGCTGCCTCAAGACGCCGCACCAAACTCTCAACGATTGGCCGAGGCGCTTGGAGCGCTGTATCCCACTTCGTCCGGCAAGCCGATCACGGTACTGCTGGAGTCTGCCTGGCTGCCCGTGACGCTCGTCGACACCGGCCCCATCCTGCTGCGTGCGACGCAAGTCGAGGCGCTGGCGCGGCATCGCTTCGGGCTGCACTACGCGGACAGCAACGATCCGGTCGCAGCCTGGGACCTGCGCATCGAGCATCGCGCGGGCAGTCGGCACGCGCTGGCGTACGGCCTGCCGCCAAGCGTGAAGCAAACCTTGGTGGACGCAGCGCGAACACTTGGATTGGAGTGGGCAGCGATGACGCCGGCAATGGCGTGGGAGTTGGAGCGTTTGCGTCCGTCTCGGACCTGGCCCCGATCCGATGGATGGCTTCTGTGGCCGGAACAGGATCGAACGCTGGTCGCCCGAATTGAATCGAACGAACTGTGCGGCCTGAACCCGGGGGCGCAGCGGGCAGACGATGAGCCCGACCTGTTGCGGCTGGTGGATGCGGAGTGTGTGCGGCTCGGGGTCGTGTCGATCGCGGCCCAGATCGTCGCTGCCATCTGGGGCCCTGTTCCACGCACTGCGCGAGGCGGGCGGGTCACGTGGTTCGACGTGCGCGGACAAGCTGCGCCGGGTGCCGCACCGAGCAGATCGACGGCTACCGCGAAAACGCCTGCATGAGCGGCCGCACCATCGACTTCCTGCGCGCACCGCAGCCGCCCCGCATCGGCTGGGTCCTGCTCGCGCTCGGCGGCGCCGCGCTGGCGAGCGCGCTGTGGTGCGAGCAGCATTGGGCCTCCGAACGCGCAGCCGCGAAGCAGGCGGCGCAACAGGCCCAGGCCACGCTGCGCGCCCTGCAAACACCGCCCCCGGCCGCCGAGCCGACACTGGCACAGCGCCGTTGGCAACAGGCACAGGTCGAACTCCAGCGGCCGTGGCTGCCGGCACTGCGGGCCATCGAGTCGGCGACCGTGAACCCGGTGTTCCTGTTGTCGATGACGATCGAGCCGAGCAAGGGGCTGATCAAGCTGGATGCGGAAGCGCCGAGCTTCGATCACGCGCTGGCCTATGTGCAGGTGCTCGACCTCGGCGGCGTGCTGCAGCCGGCCACGCTGCTGTCGCATCAGCAGGGCACCGATCTCGCGGAGGGTCGCGGGACGGTGAAGTTCAGTGCCGTCACCGGCTGGGTGACTTCAGGGACGGCGCCATGACCGCCGCAAGCGTCGACCCGATGCAACGCGTGCGCGTGAGCCTGGCGCGCGTGCTGCAGCGGATCGGCTGGGCCGGGATCGCCGGGGTCGCGCTGTTCACCGCGGCGGCCGTCGTGGTCGCGTTGGCGTGGTCGGCGCAGGCGGCGTTTGTTCGCAGCGACGAGGCTCGTGCGGTTGCGGCTGTCGCGGGCGCGTCGTCGCCGAGCGCGTCGGCCGCTGCGGCCGCGCCGGCGATCCCTGAGTTGTCGCCGGCGTCCGAGATCCCGCTGCTGCTGACGCAGATCAAGCAGGCGGCCGTCGGCAACGGCCTCGACTGGCGCGCCGCCGAGTACCGAGTCACCGCGGCCACGCCGACGCAACCCGCCAGCCTGGAAGTGCGCTGCAACCTCAGGGGGCCGTATCCGAAGCTGCGGGGCATGCTGGTGCAGCTGAAGGCCTCCATCCCGGCGTTCACCCTCCGCGAGTTCGGTGCGAGCCGCCCGAATGCCGACACGGCCGACGTCGACGCCAAGCTCGCGCTGGCCGTGTTCCTGGAGGACGGCGCGGTCGCGTCCGAGTCCTCGACATCCGAGGCACCGGCGAAGGGGCCGCCGTGAAGCAGAAACGCTTGCTGTGGCTGGTGGCCGTGATGGGCGTGCTGGCGATCCTGCGCGTGCTGGCACCATCGCCGGGCAGGGAGGCAACGCCCAGCGTCGCCGAAGCCATTGTCCGCAAGCCGTCGATCGCCACGAAGCCGGCTACGCAGGTCGTTCTCGCGCGTACCGCAGTGGCCAGCTCCCGCTTGCAGAGCGACGAGCTCGACGTTCCCGGCGATGCCTTCGCGGTGCGGCCGCCGCCGGCGCCGCCGTATGTTCCGCCTATGGTCGTCGCCAAAGTCAAGCCCGCTTCCCCGGCGCCGGTCCCGGTGATCGCTGCGGTACCGGTGGAACCGCCCCCACCACCGATGCCCTACCAGGTGATCGGCACCTGGGACGACGGCAAGGCGCCCGGCGTGTTCCTGTCCGGCCCGAACGGGACCTTGCTCGCGCGCCCCGGGATGACGCTGCAAGCCGAATACAAGGTCACTGCGATCACGCCCCAGCAGATCTCGCTCCAGCATCTCGCGACCAAGCGGGAAGTCCACCTCGTCGTGCCGAGGCCACCCAACACCCCCCGGCCGTACCCGTGACCCCATGAAATCATTTCGGATCGAACCCCCTCGGCACCATAGGCATCAAGGTCTGAGGATGGCATGCGCGATCGCCGCGCTGGTGCTTCTTGCCGGGTGCACGGGGTACCAGGCCTATCGGGACGGGCAGGCGAGGATGTCCGAAGGGCAGACCGAGCCGGGGCTGGCCAAGCTGCGGGAGGCGATGGACAGCGATCCGGGCAACTCGGACTACCGGCGCAGCTACTTCACGCAGCGCGAGACCGTGGTCAACGGCCTGCTGCGTGACGCCGATCAGGCGCTCGGCTTGGGAGACTTTGCCGCGGCGCGCCAGGCCATCGACAAGGTCGCGCGCCTCGATCCGGGCAACCAGCGCATTGCCCCCGGACTCGATCGGGTGGCCACCGCCGAGCGTCACGGGAAGATGCTGGACGCCGCGGCGGCCACTGCCAAGGAAGGCAACCTCGACAGCGCGATCGCCAAGACCCAGCAGGTGCTCTCCGAGAACCCGAACCAGCGCCGCGCCCGGCCGCTGCTGCGGCAACTGATGCGCCAGCAGGCCGACGCGACCGGCAAGGAACTCGGCATCTACCCGAAGCTGAAGGCGGCCTACCGGGTGCCGGTGACGCTGAGCTTCACGAACGCGTCGCTGCTGCAGGTCTTCGAGGCGCTCAAGCAGGCCTCGGGCCTGAACTACATGATCGAGCGCGACGTGAAGCCGGACCTGCGCGTCACGCTCTCGGTCACGAACAAGCCCGTCGAGGACATCGTCCGGTTGCTGCTGGCGACCAACCAGCTCGAGCGGCGCGTCCTCGACGGCGACACCTTGCTGATCTATCCGGCCACCGCGCCCAAGCAGGCCGAGTACCGCGAGATGGTGGTGCGCAGCTTCTACCTGAGCAACGCCGAGGCCGGCAAGGTGGCTGCGGTGGTCCGCACCATTGCCAAGGCGCGCGACGTGATCGTCGACGAGAAGCTGAACATGCTGATGGTCCGTGACTCGGAGGACGTGGTGCGGCTGGCCGAGAAGGTCATCGCGTCTCAGGACATCGCAGAACCCGAGGTGATGCTGGAACTGGAAGTGATGGAGGTCAGCGTCAGTCGGCTGATGGACATCGGCATTCAATGGCCGACCTCGGTGTCGGGAACGGTGATCGGCGTCGACGGCGTCGCCGGGCAATTGCGCCTGAACGAGCTGCGCAGGGGCGCGCGCAACTCCAGCATGGTGCAGCTCAACACCAACGACCCGTTGGTGTCCGGACAGCTCAAGAGCCAGGTCGGTGACGCGAACTTGCTGGCGAATCCGCGGGTCAGGGTGCGCAACAAGCAGTCGGCCAAGATCCTGATCGGCGAGCGAGTGCCGGTGATCACGACGACCGCCACCGCGAATGTGGGCACGTCGCAATCGATCAGCTACCTGGACGTGGGCCTCAAGCTTGAGATCGAGCCCACGGTGTCGCTGGACGACGAGGTCTCGATGAAGATCGCGCTCGAGGTCTCCAACATCACACAGACGATCACGCTGACGGGCGGCACGCAGGCCTACCGGCTGGGCACGCGCAATACCTCGACCAGCCTGCAGGTGCACGACGGCGAGACCAACATCCTGGCCGGTCTTATCCAGCGCGACCTGCGGCACTCGAACACCGGCGTTCCGGGGCTGAACGAGCTGCCCTTGGTGAACCGCCTCTTCGGCATGGCCGAGGACAACAGCACGCGAACCGAGATCGTCCTGCTCGTCACACCGCACATCGTGCGCAGCCTGGATGTGCCGGGCATCGGGCAGCAGGAGTTTCTTTCAGGGACTGAGGCGTCCGCAGGGGCCGGGCCGATACAGCTCGGCCAGCCAGGCGGAGCGCCGCGTCCGGGCGGCGCTGCTCCGCTGCCGCAGCCGAGACCCCAGACCACGGTGCCTGGCATGCCGCAGCCAGCGGCACCGGTTTTCGCACCACCACCAGTGAACGCGCCGCAACCGGTCGCGCCGCCAGCGCCGCCGATTCCACCGGCACTGGTGCCGCCGACCCTGATCCCGTCACCTCCAGGAAAATGAAAGCCCGCAGAGTCGAGCCGAGTCGCGGATTCAGCCTGATCGAGCTGTTGGTGGTGGTCGCGATCATGGGCGTGCTGGCGAGCATCGGGTTTCCGCTGGCGGAGTTGTCGCAGCAGCGGGCGAAGGAGGAGGAACTGCGGCGATCCCTGCGGGAGATACGAACAGCCATCGATGCGTACAAGCAGCTGGTCGATCTGGGATCGATCCAGCGTGCGGCCGATGGATCCGGCTACCCGCCAAAGCTCGATGTGCTGGTGAACGGGGTCGTGGATGCAAGGTCACCGCAAGCGGCGCAATTCTACCTGCTGAGGAAGCTACCGCGCGATCCGTTTGCGCCGGCAGAGCTGGCGGCAGCCGACACCTGGAGCCCGCGCAGCTATGCGAGCCCGCCGGAAGATCCAAAGCCAGGCATGGACGTGTTCGA
>Ga0307508_10007186_pt1 | contig 10366 bp, 5 predicted proteins | sample 9_EM_MG_FD_203089 | JGI IMG/M metagenome (GOLD analysis project Ga0307508, IMG submission 203089) | Populus trichocarpa ectomycorrhiza microbial communities from riparian zone in the Pacific Northwest, United States - 9_EM | ecosystem: Host-associated > Plants > Roots > Unclassified | place...
TCGCTGACATCTATGTACAATCCAAGCCTTTGGAGTAAAGTGACAATCTGACTGAAGGTGAGGAGATCAAACATGACCAATCCGAGTTCAAGTTAGAGGATCAAGAAGTTGTTGTCAAAGTTGATGATTGCATTGAAGATGACATGGAAGAAAACTTGTTAGAGGAAATTGTGATCGTGCAAACACAAGATGGCATGACTTTGAGGATGAAGTTGTTAAAACAATGGATCTTGAACAAGAAGATTTCACAGTGTCACAATTTAAAGAGTTTAAAGATGAGGGTGATCACATTGACTTTGTAATTCCTTCTGAATTCAATCTTGTAGCTGAGAAGACTATCTTGTTGACAAAATTGAAGAAGAATGATAAGTATCCATGGCAAAAAAATAAAAATAAAAATCTTCAAGCTATGGAGTGCATGCAAGTTTCTGGAATTTTTATTAATTCGACACTTAGTTGAGTTTTTACCACCCATGGGAGAATGATGGAGGGTGAAGGGCAACAATGAAAATTAAAACTTATTTATTTAGGAATTTTAATATTTTAAGATTATTCTAGATTTTATTATTTAGTATTTAAATTAGGATTTTAGTTTCCTTCTAAAATTAAGACTTATTAGGTTTTTTAATTTTATTTGGTTTGGTGCATATAAATAAGCACCTAGACATTAGTTATTTAGAACATATTATTATTGATTGAAATAAAGATTTTGAATATTCTCCAAAATTGAGTCTGAATGTGTCTCTCTTGTTGGTGGAATTTTGGTTTTTGGTCTGAATTAGCTCTCTTATTTGTGGTGTTGTTCGTATTGGTTCTACATCAGTTGGTTTGCATATTTCAACTGCATCCAGCCCGTGCTTCCGTGTTTGGTTTTGTGTTCTTCAATGTTAATATCGTTGCTGCTAAAGAGATCCTGGTTCTGTTATGAAAGATATCTAAAGTAAAAGTTTTCAGGATCTCTCTCATTTAATGTTGTCTGAAATTATATTTTAATGTTTCCTCCTTTCCTGTATGAATATTAATTTCTCTTTCCCTATCACCTTGTTGAAATATGATTGCAGCAACTGCCTAGCAATTATATTGTTGATGACATGGGTTAATTGGTTACTCTAACTTTTGGCAGTTTGATGTAATTTACTACTATTATCCGAAGCGGTTGGGCCAAGTCCTCTTTGTGGAAGCCCCTTTTATATTTAAGCCAATATGGCAAGTAGCCAAGCCTCTGTTAAGATCGTATACTTCTCTGGTATGTCATTCCTATTTTTCCATTGTTCTCCAGTAAAGTTTGAATATCAAATTGATAGATAATAACTTGATATTAAACCTAGAAAACATGGGTATAGGTACAGAATACGGTTGCGATACTGTACAGATATATGATGTTTTTTTTTAAAAGGAAGTTATGCTTTGCAGATACATAATCATATAAATAAAGGTGTGTGTATGTGTATTTGAATTTTCCTACTGTTTGAATATACAAGTAATGATTATTGAATACCAATTACAATAGAACTATAAAGCAATTGATCTTCGGACTCGAAGCGAACTGTTTTTATTGGCACTCGTAGTATGAATATCAGCTTAAAACTCTCTTCTTCCCTAACTTATGCACAAGTATTACTTATTCAACATCATGTCGGTTTCGTTTTGAAGTCACGAAACTCAGATGTACATACTTTAAACAAAAATAGTATTTCATTAATGAGAAATTTAAGTTCTAGCAATGAACAATCTCTCGTGTATTTGGTAGTGAACTAGCGGAATATCCGATGTATGTAAGGTGAGTTTCATCATCACATATGGATTAGCATAGTGCTTTGTAATATGAAACCTAGTTTAGATGAAAGGGTTCCGCAGCTGTTGCCGTGTTTGGTGCTATTGTGGCTCCTGCCTTCTGCATGCTGTTATTGATTTCAGTTATTTGCTTTTTTCTGAAGGTGAGATTTTGTTCTGTGGAGACGGTGAGGAAGGAATACTTTACAGAAGAAACTTTGCCGGCAAACTTTAGAGAAAAGACACTCTGAGTCACTGAACTTCCATGCGGCTCGGGGCATGGAGTTGTATTTACTGAACGGTGCTGACAGTACACGTTTTGACAAGAGAAACTTCCTTGAACCAATCTGATCTTATTCATGATTCTTTTAAATGATAAATAGATAGAACAGTGGGATATAATGTAATGTCTGTATCAAGTATGAAGGGTCTCTTGTGTCTGCAATGCCCAAGCAAATGGCATCAATCAATAGGAAGGTAGAGCTCCCTTGGAACGATAACCAGGAAAGCTAAAAAAGCAGGTGGATAATTCCATCATTGTTCCCATACATGTAAACAAATGAAGCAGAAAAACATCATTCTTAAACATATCACATTAGACACTACGCAACCTAGTTTAGCCGTATGGCTACAAAATGGGATAAATTAGAAAATTAACATATAAAATCAAAATAAAAGTAAATTTTTTTAATTAAATAACAATTTTTTTAATGTCATGGTTGGAAACATGATATGATATTTAATTATGATATTTAATTCACGATATAAGATATAATTTTAATTGATATCGTAATTTTTAATAACAATATTTATTAACTTTTTATGAGAAAATTCATTTTTTATATTATTTTTTTAATAATTAAAAAGAGCATAAATAATTGACTTTGCATAGTATATTTTCATGTTAAAATATATGCCTTTTGTTCTTACAGCATGCAAATAAAAAAATGACTTTTACTGCAAAATTAGAATCAAGGAATTATTGAACTGAAAATTGAGTAATTATTCATTTCATAATATAATTTTATATTTTTTATAAAAAAAAATTAATATATATCGATATTATAAACCATAGCATCAATTAAATATCATAATTTCCAATAATTATTTAAAAACACTATTTTTAAAAATATCTTATTTCACCGAAACATTTTGCTTTTATTTTAATTCTGTGTGCTCATTTCCCAGATTGCAAAAGTCAAACAGAACAGACAACACTAGGGACAAAGTTGTAAATTCGTATTCCAGACATAGTCTAGTATTGAAAATTTGAAACAGACAAAAACTTCCATTTGATTCCTTTAGTCAGACAGACAGAGAGTGAAAGTGCGATGGAGAAACCAAGGTGGTGGTTGTTTCTGTTACCTGGTATTGTAGTGTTGGATTTGGTTTGTCTTTGCAAGGCAATCGAATCGCCACAGTATGCAGTGGTGCACGCGGAATCAGATTTTGAGGTCAGATTATATGTGAATTCCACATGGATGTCTGCTCCAGTTAATGAACTCTCCTTTGAGAAAGCCACTTTGTTTGGCTTTCACAGGTAACTCCTATTCTCAAGAACTCCATGAATTTTATATGCATATCTAGTTTGATCCTTTGATTGCTTTGAGAAAAGTTTGATTCTTTTAAGACTTTGGTTTGGTTGGTATTAACTTTCACAACAGATATTTTTTTGGTTGCTCACTTGTTTCATGATTGTAGAGGATAAGATTGTTGAAAGAACTATGTTTGGTTGCACAGAAAGTGGGAAAATGAATAAATTCGGGATTTTGAGTCATGGGGTTTTGTTTTTCTTCCAGGTATTGTGTTTTGAGACAGATTTTGGGAATTTGTTACTTTTGATTTTTGATGATTAGGATGACGAAGATAGAATTTCAAATCTCGATTTTGTGATTTTAATCATCTGTGACTTGAGAGGTAAACGTTAGCACGTGATTTTATAATAATTTAACTAGTTAGAATAGTTGGGTATAGGTTGCAATTTTCCTCCAGGCTCATGGAGCTACCATTTCTTGACTATGTTCTTCTGACTGACAAAAAATAGAAAGTAGTGATGGCAATAAGCTAATTGACCCTCCATGTTGGAACTCTTTTTTTATTTGAATTTGTATTTTCCTTGATCTCTTATCATCTTTATGTAACTGAAGTCATTAGTTTTGATGTTTCTGCTTCTACTATAACCTCAATGGAAGAATTAGGAATGAGGGGTGGACCAAAAATGATACAGGCTAAAGTAGTAAAGAATGACTAAGCATAACAACAGGTAACACCAAATTGATCTAGATAGTAGATATGTAATTTGATCGGTTTAAAGATTCTAATATTGCAGTTCAGATGTTCAATGGCTTTCTGTGAATACAGTAAACAAGATGCGCCAACACGTAATTCTTAAAATAAACATTCATCTTTTTCATTCAGCCAAGTAAGCTTTTTGTAAAAACTTGCTTGCACAAACCTCTCCCCGTTTTGGAGCCACAGACCACAGCAAATAGTAATGTAGTTTTAGGAGGACAGGGTGGAAATAGCAGCATTTAGGAACAATATAAAAAAACATGATAGCTGCTTCCTTAAAGCAGAATGGTTAAGGTTTATTTGGGATTGGTTGTACCTCTCTTTCTATATTTTTGTAATTTCTAATCTTCCTTTGGAAGTCTAATTCATTTGCTTGATATTATCCTGTTGTTCTTTTATCAGGTTGTTTCAATACATCCAAGGTGCCAATCTAAATTCTTCGAGGATTGCAATGACAGCTCCTGTTGTGACTAGCATAGTCCCAGGAGCTGGGCCCTTTCGATCATCAGCCTACATCGTTCGATTTTACTTGCCTGTGAAATTCCAAGCTGACCCACCAGTCCCCCTTGATGAACTGCACCTGAAACCATACACATGGAACAGTCGTTGTGTTGCTGTGAGGAAGTTCTCTGGATATGCGAAGGATGAGAATGTTGCAAGAGAAGCAAAAAGACTCGCTGTCAGCTTGAGCATGTCTCCATGGGTCAACGTAACTTCTACTGAAAACAATTGTTCCTATTCGATTGCTCAGTACGATTCTCCATTCCAGTTTATCCATCGTACCAATGAAGTATGGGCGGATATAAAAGCACCCGGAGCAAATGGTTGCCAATCCGGTGTAATAGCCTCATACTGACGAATTGTAGATTGGATGGGCATGAAAGTTTGGAATCTGTTTCTCTAATGCCGAAAGGATCAAATACAAAGGATGTACTATAGTAGTTTCCTTATCCTTGTAAATATGTTATCGAGTTATACGTAAAACATGCTGTCCAACGTATTTCAGTTCAGCTTGTATGCCGAAAGGATCAAATACAAAGGATGTACTATAGTAGTTTCCTTATCCTTGTAAATATGTTATCGAGTTATATGTAAAACATGCTGTCCAACGTATTTCAGTTCAGCTTGTATGTCGATACCATATAAACTTAATGGCTGTGAGATATTTTTGTCTTTTATTAGCATCTTTCTTTGTTAAATATATTGGTTTGTGGACGGTGAACTTCATTCAATAGAGCATTGCTGAGAGAATCAAGCTTATTTTTGTGTTTGATCAGCATCAGAGGGGTGTTTTACGTCACCGCAAAGACTTGGAGATTTATTGTACCAGCTTGCAAATTGCCAATTTCAAGGATAAAATTGAAATTAAGCAATTTCCAGGTGAACATTTTGAACACTGAGGCAGTCTCAGCAACAAAAATAGACCTCCTAATTCCTGCAAAAGGACAGCTAGAAATGGTTTTTAACCATTGGATAATGAATATCACTTAGGATCATTTGTATCATGTAAGTCATTACGTAATCCTCGGCCCAAAATTTCGAGCATGTAATCTTGCAGTTAACAGTGAGTTTCTGAGAATTTTGTCCTGAGGTTGCTAGTTTGAATAATGGACTGCTAAAATGCATTGGCTAACCCGTGAGTGGCTGGGATAGCAACAACCGCCAAAAAGAGCAAAGAAAAAAGGGTTAATGATCACGCAACACAGAAACACAGACCAACTTCCCATAAAGATCCATTCACTAACCTCTCCACCTGAGTTTAAAGAAGCATTCACAAACTTTTTTACTTGAGTTCAGAATGCAGTACCACATGCAGTACAGAATTCCAGACGAGGAAAGTAACAGAAGAAATCAAATTAAAAGGAAAACAGGAGACATTTCCATATGCATGCTACAACAAAGCAGGACATTCACACGGTTGCAAGCAACATGGAAAGCAGAATAGCACTTCAAGCGATTGTTTGAAATATCTTGTTGCGTGCTGATATTCTCCTATTTAACAATATCTTGTTTCGTAGGCTGATCTGCTCCTTTCAATTTTTGTTTCGTGCTGCTATACTTAATAGCATCGTTGCCTATCAGCTATCACAGTCATTTTCCAATCAAGACACGCTTCACCTTAGAAAGCTAGCATTCTGCAGTCATTCTTGAACCATAAATCCCACTGACAATTCTGTTACCTATGTTGTTGTGACCAAACATTAGTTCGGACGGAGTTTAGGATGAACATAAGATGGCAAAGATAGTCTGACAGCAGGAATCTTCTTGCCCGGCATAGGCAACTTTATTTGTTTATAGTAAACAACAAATGAAATAAACAGAAGTAGAAGGAACAAAAGGACGGAGGAATATAGAACCTCCTTACTTTTCAGGGATAAAATGGTTGTTTCAGTAGAGCTTGGCCATGGTTTCTCCGCTTCAACTAGTGAAGCTCCTAAAGTCCAAGATAGATCTCCAGGACCAAACACTATTTCTTTATCACCAAGACACAAAGCATCCTCAATGAGCGATGCCATATAAGGCACTCGGAAACAATATTTGCCAATGTTGTTTTGGTTTCCAGAAGTGTTGCTCGAGTCAGGCCATGATTTTGAACACATCTGCTGACCCTTCTCCCAAATCTTAGTCAAATTAGCTATTGGAGCCAGATCTAACATGTTGTAAACAGCAAAAAATCCAGATAAAGCATGAAATCGTCTTGAGGGGTGGGTTCCAGCTATAAAATTTAGAGTGTCACTACCTGCAAAACACAAATGGAAGTTACAGAAACAGTTTTTTGCATGTATATCTCTAAGTTTACTTCAAACAGAGATGGCAAGCATTGTAAAAGAAGCATACTGCATAAAACCTCTTGTTGGAAAAGACCAATTTAAGAACAAAATTTCTTCAATGAGCAAGTTTTACTTGAGCTTCTAAGAAACAATTGACAAAATCCAGTCGAGTAAAATTGTAGTCAACCTGATACATAATATGCATTAATCATGCTTTCTTTGATGCTTCTTCTAGACATGCAAAATAGCAAGCCTAAACTGTAAATGTTTTTTTATCAGATGTAAGGTGTAACGCCCCATACTTTTATATGCATTTATAATTATTTTCCTACGATTTGGTACGTAAAAATACAGGGGTTCACATAAGGGTTATGTTATATTAGCAGGTGCATGTTACAATTCAAACCCAAATATTTTCTGGATGAATAAACAGCTCTAATGCAAGCAAAATTGTACAGAGAATTCCTCTTTTTTTTTAATCCAGGAAAAAGTTTCTTCTAGTTTTCAAGCATCACTTAGTTTGTTTCTTTGTCATGTAATTGAGGGGCCATGGGTGCTAGACAACAAGGCTTCCCCATTTCAACAATTTAAACACCACATCCTTGACCAGAAGAAACCAAATTTAGAAAACTATATAGGACTATTACAATGAAGAGCACCAAGATGTAATTATTTTTCATACATGCATATAATACTGAAAGAGGTGGTAATGATTCAAGACATTATCACGTGAAAATTGAGAACCACAGCAGCATATTCACCAGCATTTAAGTGTCAAACTTATTCTAAACAACGAATAGTGGGAACTGAAATAAAGTTTTGAACTTACCATATGAAGACAGGCCAGTTTTGCAATTATTGAGATCAGTTGGCTGTGACCAATCCAAACTGCTTAAGTTGAGAGCAGCAGCCCTTGCAATCCCTTTGCATATCTCCCAATCTGGGTCTCCAACCAGTTGAGTATTAGTAAATTCACTTTTATGCGTTTGAATGCTCAAATTCTTTTGATAGGGGACTTTTATCCCATCACAGACATAGCAAGTATAATTTCGCTGAAAACCAAAACCAAGACAAGGATGCCTAACTTCATATCTTTCATTATTACCTCCTCCACCTGGCTGGACCTGACTAAGCATGGCAACTGTCCTATCAAATGCCTCATTCAAACCAAATGATGATAATGAGAATGCTAAAATATAATGTTCAACCAATCCAATCTTTGACCTTATCAAATTAGCATCATTTCTTCCACCATCATGTACTTCCATTACAACTTGCAACGATGAACCTCCCAAATCAAGAAGTCCTAACGTAGGCTCTATTGAGGAATTCCCTAGACTCCCCATTTTATAGTTCAAAGCCACCCAACCATAATACGCTTCTTCCTTCCCACTCAAGACCCTTATCCAACTTTTCTTAGAAACAAATGAGTGTTCCTTAACAACATCCTCCACGTCATCCAAAACCTGCCTAGCATCCTCAATTAGCAACCTCCTCAGTCCAGCAGTAGCCAAGACAAAAATGGGAGTGTCTCCATGTCTTTCACGAGGCACCCACTGTTCTGCCCATAGGATCAATGGTTCTAACGACAGCCTCACTCCCGTGGAGTTACCAACAAACTTATCTAAACCTGGCTCTGTTTGCACACAATGATACTTGCAAGAACTTCCCCTAGACAGACTCTGAGTTGAATTGTCAGGATAAGAATGCACTAAAATTGGCAAATCCCAATTACTTAAACGTGCTGGTTTCCACCATTTATACACGTTAACTCGCGTCCCAGTGCTTCCACAATCCACAACAACCGTATAATGATAAAATCCACTCTTCACTACAGCTTTCCCAGCTTTATTAGATGCAAAATAAACACCAAGCAACAACAACAAAATCACTAGACAAACTCCACATATTTTCAAAATCCATTTATAATGAGAAAAACCCATGATAGAGAGCTAAAGTTTGGAAGGTGATTTGGGTTCCATAGCTGAATTCTCAATATTCCAAATCCTAACAAACCCTCATTCTCACTTTCATTAATAGCATCATAACTACGCAGTAACATTGATTTGAAGCATGCAAATTCAATCTGACATTATTTTTATGAAATAGATTATGTTCAGATTTAACTAGAAATGAGATCAGATCACTTTTTACCTCTTTTACACTGCAATTGAAAGAATCTGGCTTCTGTTTTTGCAATGTCCTGTCTCTGAAAGTGAAGGTCGTTAAGTTTGCTTGACAATCACCATAGTCTACTCTGGATTGTTGCCTTGAATTTTTCTTTGGGCTTTCATTTTAAGGAAAATCAACCAATCTACCCTTATTATTCTTTACAGGCCCTTATACGGAATTTATCAAATTTAATGGACTACGTTGAATTATTTACCGTTACCATTAGCACATGTAATGACCTTTTTTTTTCAGTCCCTATATTTGTAAATATCTTTTTTTTTCAGTGATAAGGGAGGGGTGGTTGATTGGCAAAATGATCCCTGAACTATTAGCCAAATCTAACTTAACCCCTCATCTTTGGATTTTCTGATTTTAATCTATCAAACTGTCAAGTCAAAGCAATCCATCGCTTTTACTAGGTTTCCTCCCAAGAAAATAATAAATAGAGACATGTGGAAGCATATTATTTGCCAATAAAATGGTTTTTTTTTTTTAGTATCTAACATAGAAACTGTATTATTTTGACTTAATAGTTCGAGGGACCAAATTAGAAAATCAAAAGGTTAAGGGTTAAGTTGAATTTAACCAATAATTCAAAGGTCATTTTACCAGTTAGCCAAATATTATTGGACTAGTTTATGCATCAACTAAAATTAAATCTATTTTTTCATACCATCTTTATATTAACCTGGTGTATTTAAGGGAATAAATTTCCCCAAATGTTTGCCTATAAAGTTTGTATAAGACTGTGATTTATAACTTATGTGAAACCCAATCCTTATAGTACTATAAATAGATTGTTTAGCAATTGAATACCATGGTTAGCCTCATATATATATATATATATAATTTTTTTACAAGCTTTATGCAATTTATAATTTTCAATTTTAATATTCAATAATGGGTTAATTGAGAACTAAATTTCATAATTTGTTTCAATTTGCTTTCTATAAGGTTATCAAAACCTTACAACTCGAGTCACGAGTTTGGTTGGTTGACTCGGGTTGAATTAAGTGTTTTTATGTATCCTTTTTTAATTGATTTTTTTAATTTTATTATTCAATATTGGGCTGATTCGGAATTGAGTTTATAATTTGTTTTAATTTTTTTATGTGGCTATCTATATCTCATGACTCGGGTTTGACAGATTAACCCGGGTTAATTCGACTAATTTTTCTAATTAAATTTTGTTTTCAATCTGATCATTTAATAGGGTTGATTGAGAATTGAGTTTAATAATAATTTTTATTTCTTTCTATCAGGGTCTCATGACCCGAGTTGAAGATTTGATATGTTAATCTAATTTGATTCAAGTAAATCCGAGTTGATTCAAGTAGATCTAATAAGATGTCGTCTCA
>Ga0307508_10007188_pt1 | contig 10365 bp, 8 predicted proteins | sample 9_EM_MG_FD_203089 | JGI IMG/M metagenome (GOLD analysis project Ga0307508, IMG submission 203089) | Populus trichocarpa ectomycorrhiza microbial communities from riparian zone in the Pacific Northwest, United States - 9_EM | ecosystem: Host-associated > Plants > Roots > Unclassified | place...
TCGCTATTACCCCTTATCCTTACACAAGTCTTGACTAAAGACTAGTGTTACGACATATTCTTAGTACTATCTCCATATATATATACTTAGGTTAAAGCCAAGATAATTGGCTATACTTTGGTCCATCTCTTATAAGGTCTGTGTGAAGAAGGATTAGCTTGTTTTACTCCGACTTTTGGATTATTGCATTATTGACTACACTCCCAACGAACAACTGGAATAGCCCGAAGAACATCAATTCCGGTGAAACCCAGGAGAAACCTTTTTCTCATCGACACCGCTCCGAGGGAATGGACCTACCGATCTTTTCAGGACGTTCTTGCCACATGTCATGGGGGATGATATACGAGAACTATAGACTATGAAAGTCAATGAGAAAGAAACGAATGTCGATGTAGACCGTAGAACTTGAGTAAAGGTTGGCGTGCTCGAATTCAGGCTTTTTCACTGCGACATTTGTGATCGATCGAAGGTCATATGCGGAAATTGTTGTGGAATGTAAATCATCATCGTGTGTATGACTATTAAAATGCCTTCCAGCGGTTTCTACCTCTGTCTTCCTTTCGAAAGTTACGATGTCGAATCTTATGGGACGAGACGCAATCTCTTAATGAACGACAACTCTTTATTAGAAATGAGCTCTTACCAAAAATTTCTGAAATGCGCCGCTATTTGGGTGCCCTTGACTACAATACCGAATTCTATCGTCGTAAATGCCAGGTTGGACGGAGTTGGGAGTTTGAAGATCGAGACACGAAGAATATTTTCAAGACCTTTATCATAGGGGAAATCACCGATGCTATCCATGGAACCCTTCTTAATGGTAAAGGTAATTTCAAGCCACCGAAATCTGATCCTGTTCATCAGCAGTCATTTTGTGAATGTGTCAAGAAAGTGACCTTTTTGTAGGGTCTTCTTTTAAATGATAATTTTAATGTCAAGAATATTATCGTCCTTCGTTGTCTATCAGGAGCAACTGTTAAAGCTGAGAAGGCATTCTTGAATCAAATCGTGCCTCTCAATAACATATATGAAGATGTTTTAAAAGATGATCGACGAACTGGTGTCGTAGGTCTCTGGATGTCATGTTGGCTTATGAATGTTTAATTAGTGCGTAGTCTCCAAGGAATGGTAATCGGAATTCTTGGATAGATACCACTGCGGCCACAGATGCTGATAATTCTCAGTCGGATTTGATCGTGATTAGCCTTCCGAAGAAATTTGAGGTAAGAATACCAATATATGTCGATTGAAAAGTTTGCTTACCGATATCGCAGGCACCTAAATCTTCGAGTACTTCCTTCAATGTCAAACATGTTACTGAACATGTGCCTCTCACTGACGATGACGACGATGGTCCGAGTGTAACTGTTAAAAAGGACAAAACGGGAGAACCCAAGGGTAAGGACTAACAGGGGGTTAATGGTGATACTAACTGTTACTGTTATAGTTGTTCTTGGGGCTTTCTATGAACCCGATCTTCTTCCTGATTACTCTTCCGACCATTTTGCTCTCATTAAAAACAAGCTTGTTCAACATGATGTTAGAGATACTGACGATCATTTGATTCCAGCTTGGAAAATTGAAAAGGGCCCCCGACCTGGAACAGTCGTTCTTGTTTTGGCCTCCCTTCATGTCTATAACATCGATAGCAATATGGCCATTCCTGGAGGTAGCTTCCGTCGGGTATGTGTTCACACAATATGGTTTGTGGTACTCATTTTATTTATTAAATTAATGCTGAACGCATTAAAGTTCTTGCTAAACCTTTACCGGAATCTCCTGTAATGAGCGATATTCCGACGAAGCTGGATGGTTTTGACGATTTCGCATTATTTTCAAAGAAGCGAAAAGAAGATGACGTGCCTAAAGATCACGTCGCTAAAAAGAAGAAGACTGATAAGCCGGATGAGGAGGATTTTGACATGATTGATAAGTAGTCGTAGTTGATTCTCTTTGTATTTGTATTCTTTTTTAATTTTTTGAGGTTGCATTTTGAAATTTCATTTATAATTCATTTAATAAGAAACAATGAGTATAAAAACAACTGAGATTCTTGAAATGTCTAATGTAGAAGTTTCGACAGCATAGTGCTTGTGATTTTACCAGGAAGGAAGAGGAAATAAAAGGGAATTCAAATAAGTAACATTAATTTTAATGGAACCGTTGTGATTATCAGGTGAGATTGGTGAGCAGACAGTATGTGGGAGCTATGTTTGCTGACTTTGAGGAGAATTGGGATGGTTGTTGTTCATGTCAGAGCCATAATGCTGAATGTATCGGGTAAACGGAGGTTAGCATTTATGATACAATTAAAAGAAAGACCAAACCATAAAGTACGGTAGCCATGTAAGTTTTTCTCTTCGGATATGGCAGGTTTGGATATTTATCGCCGTATTCCGAATTAATATTTTATGGATAGACTGTTCTTCATTGAACTAGATAAATAGTTGGATAGCGACAGGTTAGACTGAGTCGTATAATAGTAAGAAAGTTCGCCTTTCTCACCTGTTATACGGCTACCAAGCGGTAGGGGACGGGATGCAGACGAGTTGCGGTTGACTTCCTGATCGACTCCGACACCGTCATTGATGCCGTGACCACTGCGTATTTTGTAATAGGAAGAAGGCACGACAAGTAATGTAGGAGGCAAGGGAGAGGTTTGATAAGCACGATTCATATGATGTTGCGATCTTATTCTGTGCCTTTGGGTGTGGCTAATGGTGGGAGGACGGGTTGGTACAAAGTCCGGAATGGAAGTCTGGTGTCGTAACACATATGTATCTGGCTTCTGTGATGTCGAGATTCTTGAGAATCTTATTTTGGTCATGTATGAGCAAGCTGAGTCGGTGCGTGTTGCTGCACTGGAGCTTAGTAGTGGCCTTTAAGTGAAAAAAGAAATCTGTGACATACCCTGTCCATTCCTTAGTCAAATTCTTCCATCAAGTTTGCATAGTCTGAAGCACTTAACCAAGCTAGGTCCTTAGCTATCGCTTTCTGCATGGCGAGTAACGGTGACCAAATTCTTGGTCATTCATATTCAAAGTCCCGCTCTCCACCAGGTATTCACAGGGTGGAGAGGGAGTGCGCTGTACAGGGCAAGCACAGGCCAGTCAAGGGCAACTAGGAATGCTATTCAAAAAATACATTGGTTGAGTTGTTTGTTTCTCTCTGCATTGATTTGGTAGAACTGTCGATGGTCATTAGAAAGAGTGGAGGTCATTGTTTATATAGGACATACACGGCGAAAACCTGAATTGGAAGGAGTTTTATTTTCAATATTGTAGATGTGAAGAGATGCTGAGACAAGAATGACGGTTCCAGGACGGAGGCCTTGTTCAATGTCCCAGGCTGGGATGAGATGATTTTCGATGTCTCTGACATCGTGTTGAACAAGCTTGTTCTTTTCGAAAGCAAATGTTTCTGGAGAGTAGTCAGGTAACAAGCGAGGGTCATAGAGACCTCCAACGACATCTATTGATGTTATGGCGAGTACTTTCCGAGTTTTGTGGTAGGTACTTACCTTCTGGTTCAGATGTCTTGTTCTTAATAGTTGAAGCAACGGCATCTTCATCGTCTTTGGTTAGAGGGACATGTTCGGTAACGCGTTTCATGTCGGATGATTTCCCTGGTGATTTAGGAGGCTGTTCTATAGGTTAGTGATTTCTTTAAATTAAACTTAATGGTTGGGTTTCTTATGGCGAATTTTTTGGAAAGGCTGACTATGATCAAGTCCGTTGGGCGACGATCAGCATTGGCAGCAGCACTCGTATGAAGTCGTGAGCGGTGGTAGAGGCTTTAGGTTTATAGTTACATTTGTCTTTAACTGTTCTTGTGATGTCTCGCGATCGTTGTTGTGTTTTTTTTTTTTGGGAAGGCGATGCGAATGTTGTGCAGTGGTCGAAAGTCTGGAAGGGCTACGTTAGGATGAGTGGGTGATCCAGTAACCTTCTTCGATTGGTTTCATCATTGGCTTTGGTAATTGAATGTTCGTATTCCGTCGCAGGACTCGTTAGAGTGTGGGGTCAATTCAGGCTCTCGAACGCGGAAATACGATCTGTATAGTTTCGTATTAGTATTGCGGAAGTTTTTTTAAAATAAGTTTGACATACCAAGATCGTTAAAGCCAAAGTACACGAGTGCTATTGAGATTGAGATGGTAGGAGCTGCCTTTGCTTGGTGGTGATAAAAGAAAGTAAAAGATAAAGAAAATATCACGAAGCGGGCGGCGAAAGAAAATGTATAAAAAGTAGAAAGAGGAAAAAACGGAAGGTCAAATTTTAATATGAAATTTTCTGGAAAGTCCTTGGCGTATCGAAATGGGTGTCGAAAGTAGATGTTCGTGTTGGACCTGCCGAGCAAGGTCTGGGTGACACCAAAACGGGCGTTTATTGGTTCCCCATTTCCGGTGGTGCACAGATGGCGTTGGATGTTGTGGGTAAGGTGGATTATGAGCCGTCATGTGTTGGGAAATATAGAGGTTCCTTACGTTTGCTAAACGCAGGAACATAGATGTTTGGGAAAATGATGAAGGTGGCTGTACAATAATTATTGTTGTAGTTGGAGCTTGTCGTCATACCAATTTTCAATTTTTTCTAGTTCGTGCATGCCGCCCAAGCAGGTATGATTTTCAAGGTGGGAGCCTGAAGACTTGAGGGTCTCTGTATGCAGAAAATCAAGTCGCCGTAACTCTCTGTGCAGATCTTCAGAAATTCTGGTAGTTATCTTTGTCTTGTGGAAAGGTCGGAGTATATGGATATTGTCTGATTTTTTGACTTGAGACAGCATTACATAAACAGCTTCAGTGGTTAAGCAACTTTCAAGGTCCAGAACGGCAGCTGTCAATGTGGTTCCCTGCGATTTATGTGCAGTGAGCGCGAATGCAGGAGTGATCAGAAGTTGGTTTCATTGGAATGAGCCGAACGTTAATGCTGTTTCGTCGGCGAGGACCACGACTTCGTGTTCTTTTAAATGTGGTAGACAAGATCCTGATGTTTTTTCCACATAGATGATACAGGAATGTGCGTGTCTGTGGCCTTCATTGTTGATCGTGTAATTCACCCTTTCAAGTGTTCCAATACATCCATTGACAATACCATTCTCGACATCATAGTTCTGTGTGATCATCACTGGCATTCCTTTGCAGAGAGGAAGCATTCCGATATGTTGCTCGGTCTTCCCGGAATGATAGGACCAAAGTTTGTTCCGTAAGTCAGCATCATCAATATCCTTTCCGCCGCGTTTATCATTTGCACAGTAGTAATGCAGTGGCTGTTTAGTACATGCTGCAAATGCTTTTGCATATTCCATATTAAGATTATCTTTAATGTCGTTGTTGGACACGATGATTGGCGCTTGTGCCCAGATGGAATTTGAAAAATTGGTAGGTAAGTTCCTTAACTCTTTTTGGGCCAAAAATTTATAATCTGCATCAGTACATGATCCAGTTCGCATGCGGCTAAGTAATTGAGTGAATTGTGGATCTTCTTGTTCATTTTGACGCACTAGTTCTTTGAGGATGATGATCGTAGTAATGGACAGCCAAAGTAATCTTCCGAAGACAGATTTTTGGCCTTTTGTGGTTCCGACTCTTTCTTTTTCAAGTCGCGAATATAATTTCGTGTCTCCTATTGGTGGAAGTTGCGCAAAGTTGCCAACAAATATGATATTGATTCCACCAAATGGATTCGAATTTTCTTTTGCCTCACATAGAGCCTCATGGATTCGAAGCATGAGTTGACAACCGATCATGGACACTTCGTCAATGATTAAGTAGTCGACTTTACACCACATTGCAATTAAGTCGACTTTACCTTTAGCTGATTGTTTGTTTTGTTTGTTTAGGCATAAAGCTGAATGCAATGTCATTCCACAAATGTTCCTGGATGTGACTCCTGTGTAAGATGCCAGTCTAAGTCGATGGTCTTCACGCTGATTATGGAAAAAGTCACGTAGTGCGTCAATGATCCAAGATTTACCAGTTCTGCCTGGGCCTGCCACAAACATTCGCAACTGTTCTGGTTGATCAGAGAAGCTATGTTCAGCGATTTTGTGGTATACGATGCTTTGCATTTCATTAAGTGTAAATTTCGTTAAAGTTCTGTGCATATTGTTAATGCTTTCAGTTTTAGATTTTTCCTTCAACTGGTTAGATGGCATTTGGTTAACGGAAATTATTTTGGACGGTAATGGGTTATTTAGATTTCTGATAGTACTGTCATGAATATGATGATTGTCAACAGGATTTGCAAAGGCATCTTGCTGTTCAGTGATAACATTTGTTTTCCACATTTGTTTTTGGCAGTCATATTCATGTTTCCAGTCTAGTTCCTGTTGGAGGATGTCGATGTCAGTCACAACTCCTAATCTGTCAGGTTCTGTGATGGTTTGGTCCCCATGATCAAATATACCATGTTTACAAGCTTCTTGTATGCATTGGTCTACCATTTCATGAGATTCATTTAAATGCAATGATCGGCTATTGTCAATTGATATTAAATGATTTAACAATGCAGAATTGATTGTTTCTGGATCGCCAGACTGAAAGTCATCGACATCGGTTGAGTTTTTGCCTAAACCTTCATATGGGTCTTGGATGTTTCGCCGTCGAGAACGGGTTTTGAAATGATCATCACGATTATCTCAACATTCGTGTAAGAGCTGCATGTTGTCTAGAAGTGGTCTCCATTGCTCATTGGCGTGTATGAAGGTCTGAAAAGCGGCTTCAAAATTGTTATGGCCAATGATCAGATCTTGAGGCGTTTTCCAAGGCTTAAGCAGCAGGAGCATCAGACGACAATATTTTTCACGGCATTCAATCTTATCTCTACGAGGTAGAGAAGGCCCAATTGGAGTTGGAATCAGTCTATCACTTGGATGACGTAGCTGTTGGAGATGGGTATCATAATCAGGATGATTATGGTGAAAGGCAAATTTTGGCCGACAATGGCTGTCATCAAGAGTACTTAGATGTAAATCGTGCGTCCCTTGGTGCAGGTCTAGTTCATCGTCTTTTTTTCCAAGACGAGCACGTTTTTTCGAGATTTTTTGGATTGATGATGTATATTCCCAGATACTTAATGCTTCGAGATCAGTGCCACGAAGGAGATAATCCTGAATGTATGGAGTATGAATTTCGAGTTCTCCTGTTGCATCAGTCGAAATGATAATGTGTTCCATATCTGACTTTACAGTGTCAAATGTGTTCATGTCAACATCCAGTTCATTGTCGTCGTCCTCATCATCTACCAAAGGTTCATTGTCTGATGCATCATGGCTTGTTGGCATATGATCGATTGGGAAAGCTTTGTCAACAAGACTTTCATAATTTGTCCAATACATAGGTTCGAAATTATGGCTGCTGAAATGATCTTCATAATCGACAAGATAGGAAGCTACTTGTTGTCCTGATAATTCTTGACGGGCAACCATACTAAATGCAAAGTTTTGAAGAAGTTTTTTGGCATGCGTTGTAGGAAGATCATCAACGGGATTGGTCTCCTCTAACTTTTGGACAGCGAGGGCAAGTGCAGCATACGCAACATGAGTTTTCAATTGAGCCTTTGTAATGTAATCTGTTATGTAATAGATGACCGCTTTCGTTGATGGTCCCGAACCAAGGAACTGAATGTCCATATTGCAACAAATTAGTTCAATCATAGTACTGTTAAAGTTGTTCACCAGGCCATCTAGGCATCGCATTTGTAATTCACCTGTTGTAAGGTCAAACTCGGTGTTTTTCCGATTTCAATGTTCTCCAAGGCCAAATCGACATTCTCTCGGTTGACCACGTTTGCAATATTTGTAGCATGTGGCAGAATGCTTGTGGGACTGGCAAGCTTTGATGACATTATGTAGGTCTTTGCTACGTGCAATGTTTGCATCAAGATTGATAAGTCCTCGAATAGAACATGGATGGACATTATCAGAAGGAACGGTGACTGGCTTTTCATGAATCTGTGGGATTTCATTGGAGATACAGTCATCAATAAAGTTAATCATTTGTGTTTGAAATTGAGTATCACCTGCAAGTACTCGATCCCGAATTTGATCGCAATTAAGAGTGTCTTTTAGCCAAATCATCATATGACAATGCAAAGTTCCACGTTCTTGTGCTTCTACACATCCATAATGAGCGCTAACGGGACCTAGTACACCATGACTTGTTGTCTGAGAAGGATTATAGCCTAATATGGTTTTTAGAAAAGCTTTCAAATATATGTTGAAAAATTGTGCGGCAATGAACGGATTTTTTACAACTAAGATGGACTGCTCCATATAATCTGGGACTTGCTCAGGAAGCAATCGATCGATATCGATGTCAGCTCCAGCCAAAAATTTGACTAAGGGATTGTATACGTCAGCGGGGTTAATTGTTAGATAGAAACTAGGTAGGCCTTTATCCATAATTAATGCTCGTATTTCATTTCTCATTACTACATGTGTGGCAGAAGAACCAGGAACATGAGAATTAATCATGTTAACTTCTTTCATGAGACGTAAAATCCGTTGCTCTTCAGCGGTCGCACACTTGAAGAATGAGTTATCATTACCTTGTGATAAATGCTCACAAACGTTACGGATAGCTTCTGAAGAGATGCCACGAAATTCACAAGCAAAAAAATCAAATGAAGATCGTTTAACTTTTAAGCTTGTTTGTAGAAGGATAGTGCGGTGTTGAAGAATGTTGAAAACAGTGAAGAGAAATGAATAGTGTTCTTGAAATCGACGATCAGCCAAGGAGAAAAAATGTTTGACTTGTCGCTTGAAAGATAGTGATGCAGAACGTTGAAGATTTTCGAAACCACCTAGACCGTAGGGAAACAATGTCGGATATGTTAATGGAAGTAGATCCGGGTTGTAAAATTCATTAGCTGGTTTGTTGCTATGAGGAATTTGTAGGAATCCACCACCTTTTGTTTTCATATGCATCATGGCTGCAGCCCGCATTTGATTAACAGTTGCATCAGTAGCTAGACCAGTAACTACTACACTATCAAAAATGGTCTCATTATGTGTTTCAGGCTCGTGATCAGCAAACAATGTTTGTGGTACATCATACCGAGAGGTAAGTACAGTGCCTGCGTCAGCTTCGTTCACGACCTCAATATGGACAGGAAGGACATCATTAATTGGAAAGGCATCAAGTGAATGCTCATCAAGAATGACATTGCGGTACAATTCATTGTTAGCTTTGAGCCATAAAAGGGCAGATCGAATTCGTTCTCGACGTATGATCAGAGGTGTAGCATGCTGTCGTAACCAGGATTGTGTTGGGCGTTGTGATCCAATAAAGACCACACAAATTGGAGTGCATACATATTGTACAGAAGGAGGTAAGACATTCAACAAAGCGTCTGGTTGCTGAGGATAGATGACGATATGGCCACGCATTCCTCATTGTGTATTTGGAAGTACAATGTCACTATTGTCAGCCTTCAGTTGTATGATACACACTTTTGCTCGACAACGCGCAATCATGGATTCCTCAATAACAGTCAAGTTTTGTAACTCACATGGCACATCACCCAAAAGAAGATGATTTGCAAGAGACAAGGAAGGAGTTTTGCCTTTCTGAATACAGCTAGAACAATCCTTACAAAATGATAATGTGTCATTCTCTATTCCTCTTCGGTCTAACAGAAGTCCTTGTGCAAGCGAAGAGGCATCAAGATTTATGTTTTTCATGTTGCTTAAGTCAGGAGATATGCCGGAAAGCCTCATTTCAGGATGTTGAAGACAAGAAAGGTCCAGACCAGATTTTGTATAAGTAACGCGTTGTTGAAGAAAGGTTAATGCCGAACAACTGCAACATACGAAGCGTTGGAGACGTTCATGTGATATTTCACTGCGAAAGTTTTCAGCAATTTTGTCTTTTAATGTATGTGGAACAACGGACGGCCAATTAGACATACATGTCATAGAAGACTGTTGTCGTATACGACACTTTTCAAGTAAACGTCCAAACCTGGTGAGTGTTGTCCGAAGACTTTTGCGACTCTGAGAAGGGTTGTGTGGTATGTCCTTACATTGTAAAAACCGGATAAGAAGTTTTCGAGAAGGACTTTTCTCTAAGATCTTGTTTATAAGTTTAATTTCATTTCCAACGGGATCTTCCTGGTCCAAAGCGGCAGCACGCACAAAATCTTCACAAGCGGCGTCTTTTGCTTTGTCGATTTGATCGCGAGAAGAGGAAGCATGATTCGGCATGTTATGTGCAATTCAAGGACGAGGATTTCCCATAGGACGTACACAATGGCCCAATGCAATATGAGAAACTATAGTGTTCCGCATATCCTCTGATGAAAGCTTGCTCTCTCGATTGAGAAGAAGACCATGATGGTTCATGATGGACTCAAGCACGGG
>Ga0307508_10007189_pt1 | contig 10363 bp, 12 predicted proteins | sample 9_EM_MG_FD_203089 | JGI IMG/M metagenome (GOLD analysis project Ga0307508, IMG submission 203089) | Populus trichocarpa ectomycorrhiza microbial communities from riparian zone in the Pacific Northwest, United States - 9_EM | ecosystem: Host-associated > Plants > Roots > Unclassified | place...
CACACCGGAAGGCACACCCATGCCACCCGAGACCGCACTGCTGGAGTCGCGCGCGCTGCGCGACAGCGTGATCGAACGGACCGACGTCCTCGACAGGGTCAAGATCCTGGCCATGCTCCCCGACGGGTTCACGTCACCACGCGCATCGTCGCGATGTACTTCGAGGTTGGGGAAGAAGCCGTCAAGAGCCTGGCCAAGCGACACCGGGAGGAGTTCCACAGCAACGGGATGCATACGCTCCGAGGCTCTGACCTGCAAATCTTTGAAAGGTCCAACTTGGACCTTTCAGATTTGAGTTATCCACAGGGGCGCGCCCACCTCACCCTCTACCCCCGGCGCGCGGTGCTCAACGTGGCCATGCTGCTGCGGGACAGTGATATCGCCAGGCGGGTACGAACGTATCTGCTCGACGTCGAGGAGCGCACCCGGGCGGGGCAGGAATCCGGGTCGGGGCGGCTTCCGCTCGAACAGATCCTCACCGAGCGGCTACTGGAGGGGCCGATCGGTGCCCGGCTCGGTGCCGTCGAATCGCGTCTGGCCGATATCGGCTCCGCGCTGCGGGAGCTGACCCCGTGGCTGGCCAGGATGTCGGCCCGGCTGGACGGCATGGACCAGCGGCTCGACGCGCACGGCCGGGTGATCTGCGCCATGAGCGAGCGACTCTGCGACCTCGGCGAGGACATGAAGGAGGTCCGCCGCGATGTCGCCCGGCTCAAGGCCGCGGCGGAGCCGGGGCGTCCGGCACGGGGCAAGGGGCGGCGTCGGCGGTAGCCGTCTGATCGGCGAGTCGGCACCCGCCCGCGGGACGCGTACGACGTGTCCCGCGGGCGGGTTGCCGCTTCGGCCCCGTAAGAATTTAGGTGGCATAGGCATCTAAGTTGTAGGATGACTGGGCAACCGGTTGACTTGAGGGGAGCACAGCACATGGCCTTGCGTGCCGCCGGACGGCAGTCGCTCGTCGACACCGTCGTGGAGCAGCTGCGCGCGCAGCTCACCGAGGGCGAGTGGAGGGTCGGCGACCGCGTCCCGACCGAGCACGCGCTCGCCGAGCAGCTCCAGGTCGGCCGGAACACGGTCCGCGAGGCGGTGCGCGTCCTCGCGCACGCCGGAATGCTTCAGTCCAGGCAGGGCGAGGGCACCTTCGTGGTCTCCACCACCGACCCGGCCGAGGTCATGCGGGACGTACGGCGCGCCGGTATCCGGGACGTGCTGGAGCTGCGCATCGCGCTGGAGGCCGAGGGCGCCCGGCTCGCCGCGCTGCGGCATCGCCCCGCCGACCTGGAGCGGATGCGTGCGGCGCTGGCCTCGCAGGCGGCCTTCGGGGACGCCGAGGGGCAGCCGGAGTCCGGCAGCCATGAGCTGTACGCGGCGCATGACGTCGCGTTCCACACCGCCGTGGTCGACGCCGCGCACAACGCCGCGCTGAGCGCCACATACGGCTGGTTCAGCAGCTCGGTGCGCGAGACGCTGGTGGCCTCGCTCGGCGACCGCGAGATGCCGCGCGTCGTGCCCAGCGACCACCACGCCGTCATCGACGCCATCGCGTCGGGCGACCCCGCGGCGGCCGAGGACGCGGCGCGGGCGCTGCTGGAGACGCCGAAGCGCGCCGTCGAGCTGCTGCTCGGCGCGAACTGATCCGCCCCCCACACCCTGTACCACCGAACGGAGTTGTCCTTGTCCGGTCCGCCCACCCCCGGCCCCGAGGCCGAGCCGCTGCTCGTCGACGCCGAGACGGATCTGCGGCCGACCCCGGAGGTGACCGCCGCCCGGCGCGGGCTGCGCGCCCGTCCGGTGCTCGTCCTGGTCGGCATCGTGCTGGCGTCCCTCAACATGCGCGCCGCGCTCGCCGGGGTCTCCCCGCTGCTCGGCGAGATCAGCGGCGACTTCGGGCTGAGCGCGACCACGGGCAGCCTGGTGACCACCATTCCGCTGGTCTTCATGGGCCTGGCCTCGCCGCTCGCGCCACGGCTGGCCCGGCGCTGGGGCACCGAGACCGTGCTGCTGGCGGCGCTGGTGCTGCTGGGCGGCGGGGTGCTGCTGCGCGTCGCTCCGCCGCTGGTCGCGCTGTTCGCCGGCAGCGCCCTGGTCGGCAGCGGGATCGCGCTGCTCAACGTGCTGATGCCGGGCCTGATCAAGCGGGACTTCCCGGACCGGGCGGCGGCGATGACCGCCCTCTACACGACCGCGATGATCGCCGGAGCGACCACCTCCGCCGCGGCCGCCGTCCCGCTGGAGAACGCGCTCGGCGGCTGGCGCGGCTCGCTCGCCTCCTGGTCGCTGCTGGCCGCGGTGGCGGCGCTGCTGTGGATACCGCAGGCGGTGCTCGCCCGGCGCGGTACCCACCACGGCCAGGCGGCGGCGACCCCGGCCCGCACCGGGAACAGGAGCGGGACAGGGAACGGGAACGCGACCGGGGACGGCCGGGCGCTGTCCCGTTCGCCGCTGGCCTGGCAGGTGACGCTGTTCATGGGGCTGCAGTCGCTGATCGCGTACGTCACCGTCGCCTGGATGCCGACGATCCTCACCGACCACGGCATGGACAAGGCCACCGCCGGTCTGGTCTTCGCCTTCAGCACGCTGGTGCAGATGTCCGGTTCGTTCGTGGTGCCGCTGCTGGCCGGGCGGATGCGCGCGCAGCGGCTGCTCGCGGTCACGGTGGCCGGGCTGATGGCGGCCGGGATCGCCGGACTGCTGGTGGCCCCGGTGCGCGGGGCCTGGGTCTGGGCGGCGCTGCTCGGTGTGGGGCAGGGCGGCTCGGTGGGGCTCGCGCTCACCATGATGGTGCTGCGGACCGGGGATGCCCACACCTCGGCGCGGCTCTCGGGGATGGCGCAGACCTGGGGCTATCTGCTGGCCGCTGTGGGCCCGCTGACGCTCGGCGCGGTACACCAGGCCACCGGCGGCTGGACGCTGCCGATCACGCTGATGCTCGCGGTGTGCGCGGCGCTGGCGCTGCTGGGGCTGGGCGCCGGGCGCGACCGCAAGATCGCTTCCTGACGCGGGACCCGAGCACCTTGTTCACAGCTCGTCCGCAGGCGGCGGAGGGGAAACCGACAACTCCGGCCGTCACGCTCGCTGTCATCAGACACCGACGAGGATCGGAGGACGAGATGAACGGCGGGAAAGTGACAGGCGCGCGGTCATGGCGGCGGGTGCTGCGGGCGCCGTGGATCGTGGCCGGTGCGGTCGCGACGGTACTGCTCGGCTCGTCCACGACCGTGGCCTCCGCCCTCGACCAGGCCAACGCCGCCCCCGGACACAGCGTGGCGGCGGTCGTCACGCCGACCGCCGCCACAGATGGGACCGGCCGCCTCGTCAATCGCTGGCGGCCGTAATCGCCGTACCCCCGGCGCTCACTCCTCCCCGGCGAGAGTGAGGGAGCGCATCTTGTGCCCGGCGTACCAGGTGGCGGCGCCGGTCACGGCGATCAGCAGGATGACGGAAGTGGTCAGGCCTACGTCCGAGGTGACCGCCTCGTCCGTGATCTTCTGGGCGATCGCCAGCGACCACTGCTGGACGCTGAGGGTCCGGGCCCCGGCCACCAGGCTGCCGAAGAACGCCTCCCAGACCAGGGCGTAGACCAGGCCGAACACCACCGCGTGCCGGGTGATGGTGCCCAGCAGCAGGAAGATGGCGCTGTACGCGACGGACGCCACGGCGGCGGCCACGGCGTAGCCGACCGCCAGATTGTGCGCGCCGCCGCTGAGGATGTAGCCCGCCAGCAGCGTGGGCACGGCGGAGAAGGCGGCCGTGACGCCGATCGCGACGATCAGCTTGGTGACGATGATCGTGGGCCGCTTCACCGGCTTGGCCAGCAGATAGATGACCGAGCCGTCGTCGATCTCCGGGCCGATCGCCCCGGTCCCGGCGATCACGCCGATCAGCGGGACCATGGTGGCGATCGCGAAGTCGCCCAGGATGGCGTTGGCGGTGGAATCGTCGACGCCGGTCAGCAGCCGTACGGCGAGCGAGATGGCCACCAGCAGCGCGGGCAGCAGGAAGAGGATCAACGCGCGGCGGCGGCCGAGCAGGGCTCGGTAGGTGAGCCGGGCGACGGTGGGGTGGTAGAGCGCGGGCATCGCAGGGACTCCTTTCAGGCCGCGACGAGGTAGGAGAACACGCTCTCCAGGGACTCGTCGGAGGGCGAGACCGTGAGGAGCCGGATGCCCTGTTCACGGGCGACACGGGGCAGCAGTTCGGTGAAGCGCGTGAAGTCGACGGCCTGGATATGCAGTCCGCCGTCCGCGCCGCCGCTCGCGTCCACCTGGATGCCGGTGGTCGACGGGTCGGCGATGAGGGCGGCGGCGAGCGCGCGGTCGTCGCTGGACCGTACGAGATAGCGGTGCGGACGGTCCGTCATCAACCGGCGGATCTTGCGGAAGTCGCCGGAGGCGGCGTGCCGTCCCGCGACGATCACCTCGATGTGCGCGGCCAGTTGCTCGACCTCCTCCAGGATGTGCGAGGAGAACAGCACCGTACGGCCCTCCGCGCCCATCCGCCGCAGCAGCTCCATCAGCTGCATCCGCTGGCGCGGGTCCATGCCGTTGAACGGCTCGTCGAGGAGCAGCACCGACGGCTCGTGGACCAGGGCGGAGGCCATCTTCACGCGCTGGCGCATGCCCTTGCTGTACGTGGAGATCTTGCGCGCCCCGGCGTAGTCCATCTCGACGGTGTCGAGCGCCTTGCGGGCGGCGGCACGGGGATCGGGCAGCCCGTGCAGTTCGGCGTTGGCGATGACGAACTCGCGGCCGGTGAGGAAGTCGTACATCCCCTCGCGCTCGGGCACGATGCCGATGTGGCGGTAGGCCTGCTCGTTGCGCCAGATCGTGGCGCCGTCGAGGGTGACGCTCCCGGTGGAGGGGGCCAGGAAGCCGCCCATCATGTTGATGAGGGTGGACTTTCCCGCGCCGTTGGGGCCGAGAAGGCCGGTGACCCCGGGGCCGATGGTCATGGTCACGTCGTTGACGGCCACGACGTTCCCGAACCAGCGCGAGACGTTGTCGATGGCGATCGTGGTCACAGCCCGACCTTTCGGTAGCGGCGCAGCAGCAGCCCGAACGAGCCGGCGATCAGGCCGAGGAGGACGAGGACGTAGACGGCGCCGGGCCCGGCCCCCGGGCCGAAGCCGCCGGGGAACGAGGAACTGGAGCCGAGGAACGCCGTCTGCACCCCGTCGATGATCGTGATCGGCGAGAACAGCCCGAGCCAGCGCACCGCGCCGGTGGAGTCCTGGGCGAACGCGATGGCCTGGACCGTGGACACCGCACCGTAGGAGATGGTCAGGACGGCGATGACGGCGGCGACACCGAAGCCGCGCCGCGGCGTGGCCGCGGCGATGACCAGGCTGATGCCGGCGAAGAGGAGCGAGAGCAGACCCACGGAGACCAGTCCTTGCGCGAAGCCCTTCGTCTGGTCGGCGAAGTCGAGCTTGGCGAGCAGGGCCCCGGCGTAGAGGATCACCAGGGGCGAGGCGGTGAGCAGGAAGAGCGCGGAGGCCATGGCACCGAACTTGGCCACCACGTAGTCCACCGTTTCGATGGGGCGCGAGAAGTACAGCGGGATCGTCTTGAAGCGCAGATCGCGGGAGACGGCCTGCGGCGCCTGGGCGGCGATGTACAGCCCGATGACCGCCTGGAGCATGACCGCGTAACGGGTGTACTTGACCGGGAGGTCCTTGAGGTCGGTAGCGATGGCGACCGAGACGATGATCGCGGCCGGCGCGCACATGACGGCGAACAGCAGCATCGGCGCGACCTTGGACTTCGCGGAGCGGCCGAGGCCGTAGGCGCCGCGCAGGGTCTGGACGAAGAGCGAGCGGCGGGCGTACGCACGGCCCAGCCGGGGGCCGTCGTAGTGGCGGTAGCCGATGTTGTGAATGACGTCGGCACGCTGCTGGGGCACGGTCTCAGACGGCATCGACGGCACCTCCGTTTCCCTTGCCTTCACTGTCGCTGCCGCTTTCGCTGTCGCTGCGGCTTTCGCTGCCGCTTTCACTGTCGGAGCTGAAGATCTCCGCGATGCGGTGGCGGCGCTGTTCCATGCGGACCAGGCCGAGGCCGAGACCGGCGATGGCGTCCCGGACCGTGTCGTACGTCTCCTCGCCCGCGACGTCCACGAGCAGCAGATGCTCGGAGGCGGGCGCGCCGTCCAGGCCGCGGCGCGCGGGCGAGGCGGTGAGCCCGGCCCGGTCGAGGGCGGCGCGCAGCGCGGCGGTGCCGTCCGGGTGCGTGTCGGTGTCGGTGACCTCGACCGCGAGGGAGGCCGTCATCTGGGTGAAGTCGCTGGTGGAGCTGGAGCGCAGCAGCTTGCCGCCGTCGATGACGACCACGTGGTCGCAGGTCCGCTCCAGTTCACCGAGCAGATGCGAGGTGACCAGGACCGAGATACCGAAGTCGGTGTGGATGCGGCGGATCAGACCCAGCATGTCGTCGCGGCCGACCGGGTCGAGGCCGTTCGTCGGCTCGTCCAGCAGGACCAGCTTCGGGTCGTGCACCAGCGCCTGGGCGAGCTTGACGCGCTGCTTCATACCGGTCGAATAGCCGCCGATGGGGCGATATCGCTCCTCGTACAGCCCGACGTGGCGCAGGGTGTCGGCGGTGCGCTCGCGGGCGGCCGACGGCGGCAGACCGGACATGCGCGCCATGTGGACGACGAACTCCGTCGCCGACACATCGGGCGGCAGGCAGTCGTGCTCCGGCATGTAGCCCACGCTCTCGCGGATGGCGCTGCCGTCGGTGGCCACGTCGAGGCCGAGGACGGCGGCACGGCCCTCGCTGGCGGGGGACAGCCCGAGCAGGATCTTGATCAGAGTCGACTTGCCGGCGCCGTTCGCACCCACCAGGCCTGTGACGCCCGGTGTGATGTCGACGGACAGCCGGTCGAGCGCGGTAACCCTGGGGAACCGCTTGCTCAGGCTTTCGGTGGCGATCACAGTCACGTGTTCGACGGTAGTGGTGTGAGCCACAGTCCACGTCACCCCAGACGGCTGGATCTCCCTACTCCTCGGGTCTGACACGCCCGTAGGGGGGAGGGGGTGCGTCCAGGGCCGTCACGCCCGCGCGGCGTCCGGGGCGAGACGGGCCCGGGCGCGCTCGGGGTAGCGGGCGGTGAACAGGACGGGCAGCACGAACCCGGCGGCCTGCACCGCCAGCGGCACCCAGGTGTCCAGACCGGCCGCCACCGAGGCGGCCAGCGCCGCGGCGGTCAGGGTGAAGGCGACCGCCCAGACCGAGGTGATCACCACGTTGATCTTCCGGAACACCGTGGTGTGCCACACCTCGCGCGGCGCCTGCCGCCGGGCGATACCGGTGGTGAACGGATGCCCGACCGCGAGCGTCGCCCAGGCGGTGACGGCCAGCCAGCCCATCGACAGAGCGCCGCCGTACTCCTTGAGGCCGCTGTCGGGGCGGGCGAAGGCGTACGCGGTCAGCACCGCGAAGAACAGCACCGTGCTGGCCTCCAGGATCAGGGCGTCCGCGGCCACCCCCTCCCTGCGGTACTGGACCAGCAGCCAGCCGCCCAGCACCAGCCCGGCCAGGGCTCCCCACTGCCAGCTCAGCATGGACACGAAGGCGAAGGCGATCCATGGGGCGAAGCCGCGCACATAGCTCATGTCCGCTCCGCGTGCCCCTGACCGGCACGGAAAAACCCCTGCCGTGCGCCCCGGGCGTCAGTGGAGCCCGGGCGCGCCCCAGACCGGGAACCAGCGGCTCAGGTCCTGCTCGATCCGCAGATCGTCCCCGAGCAGCGCCCGCACCTGGAGTTCCAGCGCGTTGTCCCGCTTCTCGGTGGCGCCCGGCAGCGGTGCGAAGGGATAGAACGTCCCGCGCTTGTAGAGGTAGACGAGCGCGAGCGAACGCCCCGCCGCCTCCTGGAACCCGAGCAGCGAGCACAGCAGCTGCGGGCCGAACCCCCCGTCCTGGAGCAGCGTGTTGACCGCGTGCAGGTCGTTCACCAGGCCCGCCACGTCGTCCGGCGGCTGCTGGGCCAGCAGCCAGGTGTAGCCGTATCCGTCCCGGCTGAACTCCACGGGCACCCCGCCCCGGTCGGTGTCCGCGTCCAGCAGTTCCGTGACGTCCCGCTGGAGGCGGCCGAAGGCGCCGCCCTCGACGCTGGCGAAGCAGACCGACCCGAGCCCCGTGGGGGTGAACCCGGCGCCCGCCTCCAGGGTGACGGCGGCCGACGGCAGCCCGAAGAGCTGGTCGAGGTCGGGCCGTACGGGCTTGCTGCGGCCGAGGATGGTGTCGAGGAATCCCATGGGCCCTCAGCCCCTCCCCGGCTGGCCCAGCTGGGCGGAGATGCGCCCGAGCTGGTCGAGCCGCCGCTCCAGTGTCGGATGCGAGGACAGCAGCGTGCCGAGGCTCTGTCCGGAGAGCGCGGGGGCGAAGAAGAAGGCGTTGAACGGCTCGACCTTGCGCAGATCGCGGGTGGGAATGCGGGCCATCTGGCCCGTCACCTTGGTGAGGGCGGCGGCGAGCGCCGAGGGGCGGCCGGTCAGCAGGGCACCGGCCCGGTCGGCGGACAGCTCGCGGTAGCGGGACAGCAGCCGGGTCAGCAGAAAGCTGATCGCGTACACCACGGCGCTGATCAGTGGGATCAGCAGGACCGCGATGCCGACGTTGTTGTTGCGGCTGCTGCGGGACAGCCCGCCCCACAGGGCGGCCCGGGTCATGATGCCCGCCAGGACGCCGAGGAACGAGGCGATGGTCATGACCGCCACGTCGCGGTGTGCGACATGGGACAGCTCGTGGGCGAGGACGCCTTCGAGCTCGTCCGGCTCCAGCCGCCGCAGCAGCCCTGTCGTCGCGCACACCAGCGCGTTCTTCTGGCTGCGGCCGGTCGCGAACGCGTTCGGCACATCAGTGTCGGCGATCGCCACCCGCGGCTTCGGCATATCGGCCAGCGCGCACAGCCGGTCCACCGCCCCGTGCAGCTCGGGCGCCTGCTGCGGGGTGACCTCCCGGGCGCCCATGCTGAACGCCGCGATCTTGTCGCTGAACCAGAACTGCGCGATGAACAGCCCGCCCGCGATGAGCAGGATCAGCGGCCAGGCACCGCGCAGCAGCGCGATCAGCACACCGACGAAGACCACGTAGAGCAGGCCGATGAAGAACATGGTCACGACCATGCGGGTGGTCAGCCCTCGGTCGGGGGCATAGCGGGTACGCGGCATGGGTGCCTCCACAGTCACTGCGGCAGCGAGAGCCTCTTACCCGATTCTGCTCCTCATTCCGGCCTTCGGGGCATCCGCGGCGCCCACGGGATACATCGGCACATACCGGAAGACGGGGTCAGGGCTGCGCTCGGAGGGTGGGCTCAGAGATCGGCGACCCGCTCCGCACCCTCCGTGGCGATCTCCTCGAAGACACCCGGGTCGGCCGCGAAGACCGAGTCGGCGATCGGCCAGTGCAGCACGATCTCGTCGATGCCCAGCCGCGCGTGCTCGCCCGCGAAGTCGACGAACGCCTCCACCGAGCTGAGCGGACGGGTCCCGTCCGGGGTGAAGCCGGTGAGCAGGATCTTGTCCGGCGCGTCCGCCTCCCGCCCGGCGTCGGCGCACGCCTTGCCGAGCCGCTCGATCTGGCGGCCGATGGCGGCCAGCGAATCGGCGGGCGTGCCCGTCGCGAAGAGCTTCGGATCGCCCGTGGTCACCCACGCCTGCCCGTACCGCGCCGCGAGCCGCATGCCGCGCGGGCCGGTGGCCGCGACCGCGAACGGCAGCCGGGGGCGCTGCGCACAGCCGGGGATGTTGCGCACCTCGCGCGCGCTGTAGTGCTCGCCCTCATACGTCACCACGTCGTGCGTCAGCAGCCGGTCGAGCAGCTCGGTGAACTCGCCGAACCGGTCCGCCCGCTCCCGCGGCGTCCACGGCTCCTCCGCGCCGCGCAGCAGCGCCGTCGCGTCGAAGCCGGAGCCGCCCGCGCCGATGCCGAGCGTGACGCGCCCGCCGGAGATGTCGTCCAGCGAGATCAGCTCCTTGGCGAGCGTCACCGGGTGCCGGAAGTTGGGGGAGGTGACCAGCGTGCCCAGCCGCAGCCGGGACGTCGCCGCGGCGGCCGCCGTCAGCGTCGGCACCGCCCCGAACCAGGGCCCGTCGCGGAAGCTGCGCCAGGACAGGTGGTCATAGGTGTACGCCGCGTGGAAACCCAGCTCCTCGGCGCGCTGCCATAGCTCCCTGCCGCCGTCGGCCCAGCGGTGGACGGGCAGGATCACGGTGCTCACTCGCATGGCGTCGAGCCTAAGCGGTGCCACCGACAGCGGTGCCACCGACAGCGGCGTCGCAAGGCCCGTACGGAACGCAGTCGAGCGCCCTTCCCGCACCGATGAGCGGCCCATGCGGGAGGATGGTTGCCGTGACCCCAGC
>Ga0307508_10007190_pt1 | contig 10363 bp, 9 predicted proteins | sample 9_EM_MG_FD_203089 | JGI IMG/M metagenome (GOLD analysis project Ga0307508, IMG submission 203089) | Populus trichocarpa ectomycorrhiza microbial communities from riparian zone in the Pacific Northwest, United States - 9_EM | ecosystem: Host-associated > Plants > Roots > Unclassified | place...
ATGACTAAGGAGATGACTCCATCAATTCTCAAATTGGAGGGATCCAAACCAAATTTAAACCTAATAGGTATTGCACATCACAGTGGGGGCAAAACATGCACATCATGAAATCCAAAGCCCAACATTAAAGGGACATCATCATAAAACTTTTGAAACACCTTTTATGAGAATTGCTTAGAACAAAATATGGTGATTGCATTAAAAGTTTTATTTTCATGAACAAAACCAGATCTTTTGAGTTTTCCTCTGAAAATAATTTCTTAAAAATGGAAAAGACGATTAAAACGTCAACAAAAGTATGAAAAAGGGAATATTTAATGGAGCAAGAAAGGGCACCATAAGGAACTAGAGATCTCTTCATCAAGCATGAAAAGGATAGGAAATGCAGCACGTGGAGCATATATTGGTTAAAGAGGATAGGTCGGGCAAACAAGTAAAAACAAGAGCTCGAAGAAGGCTACAACAAAAAGGGGGACCTATGTTTCCAAAATAGGTAACAAAAAACATGCATGCTATATTGTCATAACACTAACTTGGCAGGAAAAGGTATGACGAAAGACAAAATAGTTTCCAAGTTTTTGGGAACTGCTGAGGTACAAAATCTCAAGTCAACGAAACTTCGAAAAATGATAGGAATTGTGAACCAGCACTGCTTCATTCCTCGAGGTAAGACGATTTCTTTTGAAGTTCAAAACGGGCAGGTCACCCGATATTGAGATTATTTTTTGAAAAAAGCGTGGAGTATTTCTAAAAATCTTAAGACGGGCAGGTCACTCGATATTGAGGTCATTGTTTAGAAAAAGCGTTGAATTGTTCTAAAAATTTTAAAATAGGAAGGTCATTCGATATTGAGACCATTTCCTAGAAAAAGCGTGGAGTTTTTCTAAAAAACAAAATTCTTTAAAAGGGGCAAGTCTCTAGATATTGAGACCCCTTCTAAAATCCTTTTCAAATTTCAAAATGGACAGGTCGTCCATTACAAAGATACCATTTTCCATCTGGGTAGGTCACCCATTTGAATGAGACCATTCTCCATTTTTTTTACCTGGGTAGGTCACCCATTATAATGAGGCCATTCTTCCCCCTGGGTAGGTCACCCATAAGAATGAGACCACTCTTCCCCTTTTCCACTTAGGTAGGTCACCCATCACAATGAGACCATCATTTTTTTCTGGGTAGGTCACCCATTAGAATGAGACCATTCTATATTTTTTTTTTATCTTGGTAGGTCACCCATTATAATGAGGTCATTCTTCCCCTAGGTAGATCACCCATAAGAATGAGACCACTCTTCCCTTTTTCCACTTGGGTAGGTCACCCATCACAATGAGACCATCCTTTTTTTTCTGGGTAGGTCACCCATTATAATGAGGTCATTCTTCCCCTGGGTAGGTCACCCATAAGAATGAGACCACTCTTCCCTTTTTTCCTCTTGGGTAGGTCACCCGTCATAATGAGACCACACACATTTTTGTATTGGTTCTGGTTAAAGGAGATCACCAGATGGGATCTCAGGTTAACCCAACCACACACAGAGTTTAGCTTTGGTTAAAGGGAATCGCCAGATGGGATTTCAGGTTGACCGAGCTACGCACCGACTTTGCTTCAGTTTAAAGGAGATCGCCAGATGGGATCTCAGGTTAACCCAACCACACATAAAGTTTAGCTTTGGTTAAAGGGAATTGTCAGATGGGATTTCAGGTTAACCGAGCTACATACCGACTTTGCTTTGATTTAAAGGAGATCGCCAGATGGGATCTCAGGTTAACCCAACCACACATAGAGTTTAGCTTTGGTTAAAGGGAATTGCCAGATGGGATTTCAGGTTAACCGAGCTACATACCGACTTTGCTTCGAATTAAAGGAGATCGCCAGATGGGATCTCAGGTTAACCCAACCACACACAGAGTTTAGCTTTGGTTAAAGGGAATCGCCAGATGGGATTTCAGGTTGACCGAGTTACACACCGACTTTGCTTCGGGTTATAGGAGATCGCCAGATGGGATCTTAGGTTAACCCAATCAAAAGGGCAGGTCGCCCGTGAAAATGGACCAGCGTGAGTATGTGGGCAGGTCGCCCCTGAAAATAGACCGGGTTTAAGTGTGTGTGGGTAGGTCGCCCATGAAAATAGACCAATTTTCTTTAAAAAAAAGGGCAGGTCACCCATGATAACGAGACCATTTTCTTTTAAAAAAGTGAAGTCCTTGGATGAGTGGATCACTCAGCAAGCAAGGAAGACTTTTTTTTTTTACAAGCTTACTATGCAAAACATTAAAGAGTTTTGCTTCGTAAGCATTGTAAAGAGGAGGCATCTGTTACTACCCAATTTTTGACCCATGTTTTGATAAATTTATTTTTTAAAAAATAAGGGTTTACATGTGACGATAACATAGAGCATCATGGCTAATATTAAGGAAGTAATATGTCAAGGAGAAAATTATTGAATCATATATAATTACTGCGATATAAAATGCCATAGATATATGATTTGATTCTTGCTGGTTATGGAAAATAATCACTGCAATATAAAATACCATATATATAGGATTTGTTGATAATCACTGCAATATAAAATCATATATATAGGATTTGTTGGTGCTGGTTATGAAAAACAATCTTTGCAATAATTATTGCAATATTTCCTTGAATAGCACGTGCAGAGATTTATATATAAGTGAACCTCCAGTCATATGGAGGGGGAGGATAAAATTTACATAGGACAATTTTTAAAGAGAAATTTAGGGCAACCACAAAAAAACCTAAACCTAATTTTTTCTCCCGGCCGAAGTTAAGTCGCGCCCCCACCCTTGGCCTTGCGATTTTTTTTTTACACAGAGACCAACCCCTCTCCTTCATCTGGCTTACTCTCCCTCACGGGATCTCCTCCCTTTAGCCAAACCAGAGAAACCCCTGCTTTGGCCTTTGAGAATTCTCAGTTTCCCTCTTCAGCCGGCCATAGATCAGCAGTCTCCTCTCTCAGCCGGCCAAAACCAGATCTCCTCCCTCACTTCTTCTTCCCCTACAGAACCCTTTCTCCTTTTACCCATAGCCAACCACCTTCCCTGATTTCCTCATCTCACTCTTCCCGACAGCCCACTCATTTCCATTTCCTTCGGACGAGAGAGAGAGAGAGCACCCAAAACCAGTCCCCCTCCTGGCCATTCCCCTCTCTCGGCCATTTCTTCCCCTGCACCTGAAGCAGCCCTCTATGTCAATGTAGCCACAGACCGGCCTCTACCGAGCCCCACAACAGCAACAACCATTTCTTCTCAGTAGAGACAAGACAGACGCGAATGAGAGGAAGGACGAGTAGAAGGAAAGAAGATAAACAGACGAAAACACAGAGAGACCAACCAGTACGCCTTCACCATCACCTTTGTCCCTTCGTTCCATCTCCAGTTTCTTCTCCTCCAGCGGTGCAACTTTTTTTTTTCTTCCATAGGAGCAGGTATTAGCCGAAGCAGCAGCCCAACAATGAGACCAGTTCCATCCTGGTCGACGACACCCACCAGCTTCGTCCTTGCACCAGGTAAGCTCTTCTCATCCCTATGCATGCATGAATTTAATTCACTCTGTTACTGTGCATATGAATTTTAATTCACCAGTAACTGTTCATGCGGGTCTCTTGCTGACAGAACCGGTTACTGGTTTGAGCCAGTAACCGGGTTGAGCCTGGAAATAAAATCTAGCCCATATGGCTGCGCTAGATAAACAGTTTGACTTCGAGGGGCCATCCTTGATTTTTTGGACTGTTCAGTTTTCTTGCAAATTTCGAGAATATATGTGCATGATTTGTTGTCTTTAATTGCGATTAACTGTGATGTTTGTGTTTTTTTGACAAAAAAATATAAAAATGTTTTTGTGTGTTGCATACGGCCAATACCCTAACATATTTTGAATTTCCTCTTTAAAAAGAACAAATATTTGAAGTTTCGAAAATGTGTTTTCGCATGGATTTCTTAAACACAACAAAAAATTTATTTTCTTGCATTTCTGGATTTTACAACATGTTTGTAAAACTCCAAAAGGTATTGGCCAATATTAAAAAAAAATACAAAAATCGTATTTTGGGGGAATTCATCTATTATTCACCGTTAATGTTTGGATAAAGAAATCTCAAAGAGATGAATATCCAAAATATTATTGGGAATAACTTGTTATTATTCACCGTTAATGTTTGGATAAAGAAATCCCAAAGGGATAAATATTCAAAATGTTATTGGGAATAACTTGTTATTATTCAGTGTTAATATTTGGATAAAGAAACCCTAAGTGGTAAATATCCAAAATAATTTTCTAGGAATAATAAGTCATCACACATCCTTGAAAGAAGCGTTGATTATAATCGAGGACATTTCAATTTTTGACTCCACGGTTTACGAGCCGTGAAAGTATGAAACACTAAGGCAAAAAGAGGCTTTTAAAGCGCTCTGAATTTCCTTAGATTTCTGAATCTTTGTACCTCCTCCATGCGATTTACGAGTCGCAACTCTTGAAATACTAAGGGAAAAATGAGCTTTTAAAGCACATTGAATCTCCTTGGATTTCTACCTATCTCATAAATCATAGGTTATAAATTTAGTCTGAATGAAACACAGATTTCAAGAGATCTGCATTGGTTCTCCTTGGTACTTTGTAGACATATCTAAGGGTGTGATCCAAATTGACCAAGGGTTCTTGCTTTTAGAATTTGAGCCCAAATCCATTCATCATAGCAAACCTATCATAGGAAACCTATTTTAGAAAAAAACACCAACATCATAGCAATTATAAAGCAAGCCAAACACCAAGCAGCTTACCTTAGGTAGGGTATACTAGGGGTGCTAATACCTTCCCTTTACGCAACCAATCCCTTGCTTTAGAATCTTTGAAAGACCAGTTAGGGTTCCTAGTGACCAAAATACTAGGTGGCGACTCCTTTATTCACAAAAACAAATAAACCCGAAAACAAACAAAAAATCGCCATCGAACGCCGCGCGGGGGACGTTCGACATATAGTATGCCTATAATATTTTCTATATATATACATGTTATAATATGCCCCTTCAAGCTAAGGGTCGAGGATCGACCTGAAGCTTGAACCAAAAAGCAGTAAACGGAGCAGTAGGAAGTGGCTTAGTAACAACATCTGCAAGTTGATCGTGAGAGGGGATAAACAAATCTGAATCTCTTTCTTCACAACCCTGTGTCGTACAAAATGATAGTCAACCTCAACATGTTTAGTGTGAGCATAAAAGATAGGATTTGCAAATAAGTAAATAGCGCCTAGATTATCACACCAAATAATAGGAGCAGAGTTAGAAAGAATCCATAAATCTCTTAATAGATATTGAAGCTAGATAATTTCAGCAGTTACATCTGCCAAGGCTTTATAGTACTTAGCCTCGGTGGAGGAGCGAGCAACTGTGCATTACTTGTTTGATTTCCATGAAACCGGTGTCTGACCAAAGAAGACAAGACAACCACCCGTAAACTTGCGATCATCAGTACTACCTGCCCAATCTGCATCTGTAAAGCCATGTGGAGCAAAGGAGGAACTATGAGTGATATGTAAGCCATAGGTGGTCGTACCTTGTAAATAACACAGAATGCGTTTAACAGCACTCCAATGAGAATCTGTAGGAGCATGCATAAGCTGACAGACTTTGTTAACAACAAAACAAATATCTGGTCTCATAAAGGTGAGATATTGAAGAGCATCCACAATTTGACGAAACCGTATAGGGCCAGAAAACAAGGGATCTGGCAGTATGGTGACTTTGGAAGTAGAGATAGGAGTATCAATCGCTTTTCAAGAGGTCATACCCGCTTGAGTGAGGTTGTCAAGAATATACTTATGCTGGCATAAGATCAGACCCATAGCAGTGGACTGAACCTCAATGCCCAAAAAACAATGAACAACGCCTAAGTCACGAAGCTTGAACTTTGAACTCAGTAACTGTATTAGGTGGTGAAGCATAGTAGAGTTGCTACCCATAAGCATAGCAGGGTGGCAGTGGTATGGTGGCAGATAAGGGTGGGGAACGATGGGGCTGTTTAGGTGGAGCTGGAGGGGTAGCAGATCTATCGGGTGTGGTGTTTGGTGGCTCAGCAGGGAGAAAATTTAGGGAGGTAATCAAGGTGGGCAAGTGTGTGGACTGGGAAGGAGTGGTTGTTGGGCGGGCTATCTGTTCAGATTCTGCAAAAGAAAACACACCTTCATGAAAACAAACATGACGGGAGACATATATACATTGAGATGCGAAATCGAGACAACAATAACCAAGATGAGAGGAACTATAACCTAAGAACACACATGGAAATGAACAGAAATCCAACTTATGAGCATGATATGGATGAAAAAACAGAAAATAAAGACACCCAAAGGTACATAGAAAATCATAATCAGGAGTACGATTAAACAAACATTCAGAAAGAGACTGATTTTGAAGGACAAGAGTAGGCATGCAATTGATAAGATATACTTATGATTCAAACGCTTAATTCTAGAATCATAAAGGAGCACTACATTGGCCTAAGAGAGTAAGACCAATTTCGACAATATGGTGATGGCGACGCTCAACATTGTCATTTTGCTCATGCGTATGAGGATAGATTAACCTGTGATGAATACCAATAGTTTGAAAGTAACTATTTAACTTAGGATATTCACCACCTCAATCAATTTGAACATATTTAATTTTGCTGGAAAACTGATGCTCAACAAGCACTTGAAAATGTTGGAATATAGAAAACACATCGGATTTTGCAACAAGAGGATAATACCATATATATTTTGTATGCGCATCGATAAAAATAACAAAGTAACAAAAACCATCAGAGGAAAACATAGGAGCAGGGCCCCAACCATCACTAAATATTAAATCAAGTGGGGCAGTAGTTTTGTCACCCGTAGGTCGCAATGACAAACGCAAAGACTTGCCAGAGCGTCTAGAAGTACATATTAGTTTATTTTTAGAAACTAACAAATTGAAAATACAGGAAGTAGAATGACCCAATCGACGATGCCACATATCAACAGTCACAGAGACGTAAGGAGACCAATAAGCTTGAGGAATGGTGGTGGCAGAAGACTTAGAGAGAACATAAAGACCATCATTGCTCTGACCGGAAAGGAGCACTGCTTTGGTGGTGAGATCCTTTACATAAAATAGAGAGGTGCAAAATTTAAAAAAACATTATTATCACGACAAAATTTCTGAACAGATAGCAATGGTTTGGTAATGTGAGGAACATGAAGAACATTAGATAATATAAAGGTGCGTTTAGGGGAACATAACATGATATGCCCAATATGGGATATGGAAAGACCCTTACTATCACCAATATGCAAGTGATCATTACCAAGATAGGGTGCAAAATTGGTTAGAGTTGCAAGATCAGACGTAACATGTTGTTTCGCACCAATGTCCGGGAACCAAGTAGGGGTAGAAACAGTACCAACAACAAGATGGGCAGAGGGTTGGCGACCACTGTTGTGAAACGGAGCACATTGTGGGGCTGTGGTCGAAGGAGAAGCATCGCTGACACTTGACGTTCTGCTCAAAGGACCGGTGAGGAGACCACTGCCCACCAGCAGCAGGCTGTCTAAGCTGCTACCAATGACTCTGCTTCTAGTCCGAGGAATGAGAACCATGAAAATCAGACATGTGCTGGTTGTTGTACCGTTGTTGTTGGAGCGCCAATTGTCACGAGAATGACCTCTATGACAGCTAAAATTGGGGTTGTGCTGTTGCTGGGCAAGGTGAGCAGATGACAGTAGAGATGGTGGGGGCAGCAGAGGTGGATTTGCAACCAAGGATTAAAGAGAGGTTTTATGCAGAAACTCATAAGTAAGAAGATGGATGTGAAGGTCAGCGTATGACAACAGTTTTGCCTTGGTTACCAGACTACTGATCAAGTCTTTAAACTCACCATGAAGACCATGAAATATATAGAGGTTGAAGTCTTCAAGAGAAAGGGGTTGGCCAGCAACAGCTAATTCATCAAATAATGACTTGGCGCGCTGCATGTATGTAGTAACCGAAGCATCTCCTTGTCGAAGATCTTGAAAAGACCCATGGAGTTGCATAATGCAAGAATTCGATGGAGAAGCGAGCGCTTTCTCAAGAGTGCGTCAAACACAAGAAGAAGTCTGACAATCTACCACAAGAAGCAGGACGTCCATGGAGAGAGAGGAGAGTAACGCGCTTAAAATAAGCTGATCCTGTTGCTTGCAAAGAAGAAAAGAGGGGTTGATTGCTAAAGAAGAACCATCATAACTATCAGAACATGAGAAGGAGGACACAACATTGAGCCATCAACAAAGTGGAAAAACACCTTGACCAAGAAGATATGGCTTCATTTGCATTCACTAATAGAGATAGTTGGTGGTCGTAAGCTTCAATGAGACCACTTGATGAGTGTTGGACAACACAACAATAGAAGGAGTTGTTGTCCCCATGATGTGAAGAGGGACGACAGAAACATGGGAGAAGGAACCATGGTTCTGCTCTGTAGGTTGGGGCTGCTGGTGGTGGGAGAAAGAACCATCGGCAATAGCTGCTCAATGGCTGGCCAGCTGGGCTACACCGCCGATTTGGTGGGGGGAGAAGGCGGCGACAGCAACAGAGTCCACAGGGAGAGGGAAGAAAGAGTTTTGATTGCAGAAGGCTCTAATACCAAGTTGAGAATAATTAGGAGGCTTAACCTATTAGTTAGTCAACCTTTTCTATATATATGTGTAGGGAAATATAAAATAGTAATGGTGGAGATTATAACACAAGAGTATGACTTTAATATTTCCTATATAGTGTTCCTATAATATTTTTTATATAGATACATGCTATAATAAACAAGAAATCCATCTCATCTTTCATAGCCAACTCCTACTTGCTTGATTCTTCAGCATGCATAGCTTCATCATGATTTTTTTGCTCAAGATGTAATTCAGTGATGGTGAGAAAAGTTATGGAGGTCTAATAGTCCTGGAAGATCTTTTGACAATCATTATTGGAGTATATGGCTCTAATTATGGATCAACATTTTCTTTGTTTTGACCACTATTTTGTACAATGCTCTCAGCAATATCATCCATATCAACAATTTCTTTGTGTAGCATTATTGATGCAGGCTGCACAGTCCGGAAGAAATATCACCTCTACATGGTGTAAGGCCATAAAAGTTGTTAGCACCTTTCCGAACCGTGGTAGTGTAGAATCCATTTTGGATGGGCGCATTTGCAGCAAGTTAATTCTGTAGATTGAAAAGATTGGTTTGGTATACACTGTCCACCGTAGAATTATCAGGTAACGAACATTGTGAACCAGGATCCAGGTTGCTGTCAGCATGACAAGGACCAATAAACAACCATAGAGTTGACAAATGCAATGAATACTTTTGCTTTCAAATTGTACATTTTCACCCTTGTTGAATCTTAGATGCTATGAAATGAGCTATATATCTTCTGTAGTTGTGTTCAGATCAAACTCAAAACTATTGCAAATTATTGCATATATTCTTTGCTTTTCCTAGCTATATGGATAAACACGCTTGGCAATACAAAATTGAAGTCAACTAATTAAACTTGATTGCACAGTCATCTCCCAGATTGTCAATGCTTAATTAGCAATATAAAAATTGAAGGGATTTACTTCTATAATCTTCGAAGATTATACGACAGATTTTTTTGGATTATTAAATGTACTAATCCAGATGGTTTCTATTGAGTAATAGTCAATCAAATACTTAAAGATTCAGACCAAGAAGGTCGGATAAACATTTTTTAAAAAATGTCACTATATAATTACCCTCCTATGTTGAATTAATTTATTAAATTAAATTAAATTATAAGGTTCAGTAAGTGCTGAGGTAACATAAATTTTATTGTTCTGACCATTTTTCATTGAATTGCAAGAATGCTTCTTTAATATTTAGATGACGAAGGATATTTCCTCTCCAAACATACTATATAATATCAACCAGACCATATAAGATTTGGGATTTCTACTGATCAACTGAAGATTCAGAAAATGTTGAGATTGGATTTAGAAATGGAGAATGGCTACACCAGTGTGATCCCAAGTTTATCTAAAGAATACCACTTGCTCCCTTAAAAGATAGCCGAAAGGGGGATCATCGTGCATGGCCCATTGAGCTGCTAAAATAGCTGACCCAGAACTACCATCATGGCCCATAACACAGTTAAATGCTTGTCATTGGCATTTTCTCCTATCCTTTTGCCATCCCTTCTCTAGTTAGGATTCCTTTAATCTCAATTATTTTATTTTTAATATTCCTTTAATCTCTAGTCATTGGCCCTTTTGTTTTTCCTTTCCTTAATTTTCCCTTTTTTTTTTCAAACAAATAACATATACATAGAGAG
>Ga0307508_10007191_pt1 | contig 10363 bp, 7 predicted proteins | sample 9_EM_MG_FD_203089 | JGI IMG/M metagenome (GOLD analysis project Ga0307508, IMG submission 203089) | Populus trichocarpa ectomycorrhiza microbial communities from riparian zone in the Pacific Northwest, United States - 9_EM | ecosystem: Host-associated > Plants > Roots > Unclassified | place...
AAAAAAATTAATTATATAAAAAGATAAAAAAAAAAGCAATTGAAAGAATGAGCATCAAAATTAAAATAAAATAAAAAATTTAGTTTAGATTGAAGGGTGGAAATGAAAACAAAAATAAATTTAACAAAAGATAAAAAAAACAATTGATCAAAATAATGAGGGTCAAAATTGAGATAAAATATAAAATAAAAATTCTTTTATTCAATGGTGTAATTGAAAAGAAAAATCAATTTAACAAAAAGATTACAAAACAATCAAAAGAATAAGGACCAAATTAAAAAAAATAACATATTACAAATTGGAATTGAATGATCATATTGAAAACAAATCAAAATTTAAAAAAAAAATTAAAAGAATAAAGATCTAATTCAACATCTTAAAAAATCAAGGGACAACTCTAAAATTTTACTTGGCTAAACAAGATTTTTAAAGGGGCGGGAGACAAAGTAAGAGAAGAAAAAAAAGTCATCAGTACTATCATGTTACCACCCCAACACTACCACGACGTCGTGGTGCTTTCAATTATATAGCAGAAGTTGGTGTTGTGTTGCTGGGAGGCGCGACATGCACCACTGAAAGGTATTTGTGCTTTTCATATGATATGAGAATGCACGTTCTAGTTACTTTTTGTTTTTTAATACTATTTTATATTTATTAAAATATAAAAGCAATCTTTTGTTAACCTAATAATAATGTAAAAAAACAAACGCAAAGATGCTCTTGGATGTTAGTTTATAATTTTATTTTTTTTAAGTATTTTAATTGTTTTACGTATGTTTTTTTTTTTAAATAATCTCCAAATAATTTAGTGATTAATAATAAATCTTGTTAGTGATTAATAATAAATCTTGTTAAATAAACATGCTGCACTTAGAGAACGTTTGGGAACGCGGTTGCGGCGGCGTTCTCAAAAAATTTATTTTTTTTTAACTAAAATTTAATATGGTTTGTACGTTTTGGATCGTTTTGATGTACTGATGTTAAAAATAATTTTAAAAAAATAAAAAAAACATCATTGGCATGCATTTTAGCATGAAAAGTTATTTGAAAAGCACCCACAACCGCACTGCCAAACACGCTATTAATATTGTGAAAAAAAAAAAACTGCTATTACAGTATTTTAGTTATCGGTGCTATTGAGCACGAGTTAACGGTGTTTTTTAAAGGGATGTTAACTTTTGTTAATAATTTTATATATTTTGCCACAATTGTTTGAATGATCAGTTGATGTTCCCTCCGCATTGCATATTTTGAGTGTTGAAATAAACCTTCTTTGCTGCTAACGAGAAATTTATCAGCCACTACATGGTAGTCGGCTTTCACGTGGTGGACCCGTAATATAATGTGATATTTTCTGCAAGTCTTGGTCTTTTTATTTTTTATTTTTTTTAAGTCTCGAGTCTTTGTTAACATTTTAAGTCTTGGTCAATAATTCATATTGATATGGGCGAATGGTTCCTCGGAGCAACAAAGACCACCAAAGCAGCCCAAGTCTTGTTGCTGTTTTCAGTTTTGCGACCAACAGACTTGAACCCTTGATTTGAAGCTGGTTCATGTGTTAGCACAAACCAACAAGCTATATATTGTTGAGTCCAGCTGCGTGTTTTTCATCATTGCAGACTTGAATATTCTGTTTTTTTTTCCTGCTCCTAATGATCAACATTTAGCCATGAATGGTATATTCTTAGTCTGTCACTATTTTCTTCTCAACTTCTCTTGATTCCTACTTCTGTTTCTTCTCTGATTTAAAATATTTTGCAGGAATGAAGACGAGAAAAAAAGAGAGAGAGGTAGAAGATGCTGGAGGCATTGTTAACAATGAAAATGGAATTCCGCGATTTAAGACTTTGCGACTGGCTAGCAGCTTATGCGATCTATCAACTTGAGCATTTTACAGATGAAACTGCATGATTTGGGTGAATCGACCACATCAGAACTGGGATGACAAGATGCAAGAAAGAGACTAACATTTGCAGCTGGCCAGGTACGGTCACATGATTGACTAGGCAAAATCAAGTAGCCGAACCAGGCCCAAGGAAGAGGAGGAGAAAGAGAAAGAAAGAGCCCAACCTGACAGACCCAGCCCAACCGGATAGGAGGAAGAGAAAAAAGAGAGGAAGGGAAGGGCCCAAACCAACTAGTAGTTGAGCCGATGGCTGCGTCGGAGAAGAAAAAAGACCAATTGAACAACTTGTTGGGCCCAATGGCCTAGATTAGTAGATTTCGTCAAAAGTTTGAGGAAACGACAACAAAACATTTGAGCTTCGAACAAGCTTATATTTTTGGTGATGTGCTGTCGTGGAAAGCAAACTAGAGATGATAAATATGGAAGGTGGAGCTTAATTAGTCAGGTTATTAATTTATTTTTTAAAATTTATTAATTTGAGTTTCATAAATTTTAAAGTCATTGGAGTTTTATATAATCGTTAATTTTAGGACTCGTAGGATTAGTCGAGTTGCGCGCAAACTATTCCGGATATGCATATTAATAAAAAAAACAAAAAAAAATGATAAGGAATGACTAAATAGTCTTAACAGTTATGACATAGTCGAACTAGTTTTCCTACAGCCAAACTAACAGCCTCCATTAATTAAACCGTATACAAGTAATATACTTTGGTTTTGTTTTCTTCTTTCTTTGAAGAAAAAAAAATCCCTTTTAAAAATGGAAAAAGCTATTCACATCCAAGTTACCATTTTTCTACCTTGTTTTACCGAGAGTAGCTATGAAGTGAATTAAATTTTTATCTTACGAAAGAATAACATATTAGATATTGATTCTTTCTTAACAGTTTTAGGAAAATTCAATAGACTAAGTGATTGGGATTGTATTTTTAATAATATTTGAAGGCATTTTAAAAATGTGTTTGTCTTAAAAATTAATAAATTAATATTTTTTATGTTTTCAATAATTTTAATATATTAATATTAAAAATAAAATAAAAAATATTTTAATACGATTTTACTTTTAAAAAATAATTTATATAACAATACGAAAAATGCTCCAAAGCAAGCAATCGGGTCAAATCTAACTACAGTTAATGGTGTCTCTATTGACGTGTAAAAAGCACTACATGGTCTGAACTCTGAACCTCATACCTTCCCTATCGGTCGTTTTACGGGCATCTCTGCTCGGTTCCGTGGAGATAGCTTTCTTCCGTCTAAAAGAAATATCTTGTCTCTCTCTCCCTCTCTCTCTCTCTCTCTCTCTCACTCACTCTTCATCTCATACACTATTTCATCAGGTCCTGAATTCTCTCTCTCTCTAAATTTTGATGTGCTTTTAGTTTGGAGCTTTCAATACTTGTCCTTGATCCAATTGTTTTGTTTCCCTGCAGATACCAGGCGCGCAATTCAATGGCAGCTCCATCTGAACTTGTCGGAGGTACAGTACAATCCTTGTACATATCTATGATAAATAAGTGTTTAGTTGAGTAGATTTCTAATTTATACGTTCATCATTTCTCACATCTTTTCACGGTGATTTTGTGCTGATGTTGATGTTGTTTGTTTGCATGAAATTTTAGATCTTTTTCTTTTTTTAAAAAAAATAAATGGCTATCTAATCGCCATTCAAACACTTTGGAAAGTTAACCTATTAAAATCAATTAGAGTTGAATACAACTAGAAGGAGATTTTTTTTATAAAAAAAAACAGAAATATATAGTTGAAAGCAAGGAGAAAAATGAACAGCAATAATTCATGGTAGTAATGATTTGCTAATTAAACATGAAATGAAGTTATGACTAGTACTATGCGGTTGAGCATTTTAGCTCCTGCACTCACATGAGTTATCAGTCTTAATTTATTAACAAAAAGAAAAGACAATAAGGTTTTACATAATTAAAGAGAATATACATATTTTTTGTACTGGAGTGTACAGATCAGTACTTTAAGCAGTACTAGTCCTTGATTAGGCAGCTAGGGGTGACTATAATTAGTTTTATAACAGCCCTTTATTTATTTGAAATTATATTAATCATAGATAGCATATAAACTGGATACACGCAAAGGGATGGCTCGAGCTTCTTTTCCAGTGAAAATCTTGAAGTCCTGGTACCTATATCTAGAACCCATTATTTAAATATGTTGGTGAGTTACCAAATACATCAGTAGGTTAACATGCATATACTTTGACTGTAATTGAGCATTGTAATAGGAAGGATGATTCACCCATATTATATTGATTTGTGACTGTTTTATATATGGATATTGAAAAGCTAGCGATCGCATTCGGTAACATATGTGGCGAGGTTTATTTTTCTTTTTCTTGTCAGTATATATATACTTGAACCCTAGTACTGTAATTAGTTCGAGCTTTGTTCTCCTGAATTTAATTTAACCATATGAACACAGGTAATCAGAACGATCAAGCTGCCCAACCATCTGCTTCTAATCAGAACAATCAACTTGTTCAACTATCTGCTGATAAAAATAAAAAAAGAAAGAAACGGGAAGCTGACAAGAAATTTCGTGATGGAAAAAAGGTAGAAGTGAATGAACAGTATGATCCCTCTATATTTTTTTTCCTCTTTTTAAACTCCATGGATAGTTAATTTGTTCTTTTCTCTTTCTACATACATCTACGTGCAGCAAAAGACAGAGGACATGCTGAAACAGAACGAAAAGCTGAAAGCAGATAATGCTGAGTTGGAGAAAAAACTTGCCTACACGAATGGAAAACTGGAACAATTGAAAGAGGACATGGAGCAAACTAGAGAAACTAGTAGGATACAGAAGCAGATGGTGGATACACAATATAATATAATCAACATGCTTCGACAACATGTAAGGCTGCGGTTTCTCTTTCTACACACAAAGATATCATTTTGCACACACTAATAGTTACTTGTGATTTCATTAACATCCATGCATGCATACACCTGAAATTATTTCTTATATGCATAGAGAGTGAGTGACATTGTATGGATAGAGAGTGAAAGGACTACACTATCCTCTTGAAGATGGATGGTAGTTTTTGTGTGTGGAGACTGGAGAGAATAATACACAAATTCATTTTATTTTATTTAATAGCCCCAAATTAATATTTCTATGCATGTACATTTTCAACACACACACAGGTGCAACTCTTCACTATTGTTCTCTTTCTATAACATGGCTTGCAACTCATTTTCCTTCTCTCTCTATATATAAATCATTATCTGTAACTATGTACAAAATTTTTGTAGTTGCAGCTCCCATTTGAAATGAATGAATTTGACACTGGAGCGACAGGGCCACCTATTCATCATCCACCAGAAGGCCCGGCCATTGAAGAGTCATCGGGGCTGCCTCAATCATCTCCCCTTCAAGGATTGGCACATGTATGTCTCCATTTTTCTTTATAATTACTTGCGTCCCATTTCTATTTTTCATGAAGAGATAATTACCGAATTCTCCTGACTAATGAATTGCTTCTTGTAAAACTGTACAACCATATGTTTTTACAGAATACTAGCTTCTTTTTTCTTTTTCTTTTTCTTTTATCTTGGAAAAAAAACATTTATGTGATAGGAATGTTAGATCAATATGCACAAGATTCCTATAAAAATAATCAAGAGAGCCAACTTTCTTTATTTTCGATCAAGGGCATAAATATATTTCTGCACACATTTTGATCCTCTGCTAATAATGTAAGAACACTTTTAACAGAACATAAACTCATTTTCCTTTTCTCTTTATATATAAATCACTATATATCTGTAGCTTTGTACAAAAATTTTGTAGCTCCCATTTGGAATGACTCAGGAAAGCATTCTTGGCACTCAAGAGGCATGGCTACCTGTTCATCACCCACCAGCTTTTCAGCCAGGAACAACAATGGGGTCAGGGAGACCCGGCCATTGAAGAGTCTTTGGGGATCCCTCGAGGATGGGCACATGTATGTCTCCGTTTTTCTTTATAATGCGTCCCATTTTTATTTTTCATGAAGAAATAATTACTGATCATTGTTTTTGTTTTTAAAAATATAAAAAAGCAAACATTTGAATTGTCACATTTTTTAAACGAGGCGATTTTCAAATATTGTAATAACGATTGTTGGTTTTGCTTTTTTTCAACAAAGAAGTAAGAATAACAATTTTTTATTTATGTTTTCAAGAGCCTGAAAATTAAAACAATAGACAAAAACTTAAATGATATCAAACAATCTCTTAATTTTTATTTTTTTGTTGTTTAGAATGTGTACTAACAATTATTTTTACTATACACAGGGGAACAATAGTGAGCAGTCCGCCTCAGCTAATGATGATCAGTTCCCTGATGTTCACTCATCAATTCCCTGATGTTCACTAAATATTATGCTAATGATGAATAAACTGCAGCTTATAAGCTATGAGTGCCGGCATGTACTGAAAGTACTGTTTTTATTTTTCAGAATCTCGTAATATAAGTATGATAATGTGATAGCGATTACTTTTTAAATAATTTTTCATGTTAAAATGCATATCAATAATATTTTTTTATTTTTTAAAAATTATTTTTAACATCAGCACATTAAAACGATCCAAAATATATAAATTATATTAAATTTTAACAAAAAAAAATAATTTTTTTAAGAACACGGTGTTTCTATACCTATGATTGTTTTATGAAGTTTTTCGATAATATATATTGGTGGCAGCTGGTTGGGTAATTGCCTTTATTTTACTAGAGCATGAATTGTCGATTCCTCTCTTGGATATAAAGGACCTTTGTTGATTCAATTTCTAACTAGGAATGTAGAATTTACGTTGTTGTTCTTTGGTTATATGTCTATATCATGGCGGATGTTTTTTGATTGAGTTTTTTTGTTTAAAAATATACTAAAATAATTATTTTTTATTTTATTTTTAATATTACCACATCAAAATCATTAAAAACAATTAAAAAATTAATTTAATATTTTTTCAAGATACACACACTTTTAAAAAATACCTAAAAACAAAAAGTTATAGTACTCTAAAACAAGGCTAATTACTTGATTGAGATTAATGTTGTTTTTGTTCTTAGGTGTTTTTCAAAAATGTTTTTTTATTAAAAAAAATATTAAATCGATTTTTTTAGTGTTTTTTATTATTTTAATATGATGATGTTAAAAATAAAATTAAAAAAATATTTTAATGTATTTTTCAAATGAAAAACACTTAAAAAACACCTTGCAACACAATGAAAAATATATAATTTGAGAGAAATTTAATCTTGATGTTCAAGAATCAATAAAAATGTATTTTTTTATTAAAAAAATTGCTATCTATACATGTAATTTAATATAATTTTTCAAAATAGTTTTTTTCCTGGTGTTTGAATAATTTGATTTTGATTTTTTATTATCGAATCCGACATTAACCTTTTATTGAAATCCGGTTGCAAAACCATAGTGCAAGCACCACGACAACTCCCTTGATAAAATATGATATCTAAGCAAAGACTTATTCTGGTACTCGATCAGGTTATGCGTATCTCGACTAATCCTCTGAAATTTTAAAATTAATAACTATATAAGTCTCCAACGATCCTAAAATTTATGATACTCAAAATGTAATTTCTAGAAAATAAACTTAAAATTTAACTAGTTAAATTACACCTCTCATATTTTTACTCTGGAAAGCTCGCTCGGTCATGATGTGAGTTAGAAATACTAATGTGCCATTGCATTGCAGTGAATCAAATGCAATTGCAATTGTCTCGCAAAGCATGCTTTTTGAATTTCACTTAGCAAATTCAAGCAACTAGACCTAATAATAATATATTTAACCAACCTTGAATTTTAATTCAGCCTAGAATCATATTTGATCAACTTGGTCTGGGTTTAATCAGAAAAAGCATATGAATCATTAATTCATGTATCATCGAGTTAATTATTTTTTATTAAAATAATATTTTGTTCTTTAAATTTTTTATCTAATATTGATTCGATCAAATCTAAACATGATTTAGGTAAATTAATCAGGTCACTAGCTAAATTTTAAGTCAACTAAGTTTGAATATATAAATTTATTTTTTTATTCAAATTAAAATCAAATTCATATTATATCTTGAATAATTTCAAACAAGTTTAATAACCATTCTAAGAATTTCTTAATTGCCAGAGCATCTATAACATGCCATGAATGATAAAAGAATTCCTCTAGAATCAATAAAAGAACTACAATGATCTCAAACCACTAGAACATAACTAATCCCTCCACTCTTAGTTTGCTGACCTTTTGCTCATCAACATTGTACTTTAAATACCTTTGCGAAGGAGTCTGCCATTTAACGATCCGCTGGTAAATTTTCACAGAATGATCATTAGAAGGACTTGATTGAACAGTATCTCAAACAATTGGGACCGAATAGATAAAATTTATAAGCTTGGGATTCAATTAGAATGAATAAATAAAAACTAGGAGCTAAATTGAAGTTTAACGTTTTCATAGGAGAACCATCGCAGATAGCGAAAAGTGGCTAAGCCTCTTTAAAGCCTCAAATCAGAGATTCTGAGCGTAAGAGAGAGTGCGAGCCAAGCCATGGCAACCCTCGCGCTCCCGCTAGTCATATCCGTTTTAAAACCCCAATTCACCCGCCTCTTCCTCTTCCGCTCCCCCGCCACCGTTGTCGGAAGGCCAAACGCTAACCGCTTTTTTCTCAATCGCCACCGCCCCCGCCACTTCACTAAAACCACCGCCTCCGCTATTAGTACCAATTCTTCTATTCAACAGCATTCCTCAACAAACCCTTACAATGAGCCTCAAAACACCTCTGTCCCTACTTTCCAACAAGCAATTCAGCGACTCCAGGTCAAACTTCCAGCCTCCACTGCCCTTTTGTTTTCTGTTTTAAAATTTTAATTTCATTTAAAATTGAGATTTATGTAATTTTGTTTTCTCGAATAGGAATATTGGGCTTCAGTTGGATGTGCAGTGATGCAGTGTAGCAATACAGAGGTAGATTGAATTACACGTTTAGTTTTGTCATTTTTTCTTCAAATTCGTGTCACTTCCTCTTTTTATCGAGGTTTTTGGCTGTGTATTGCTAGGTTGGAGCCGGGACTATGAATCCTCTTACATTCTTAAGAGTTCTTGGTCCTGAACCATGGAATGTGGCGTAAGTATATGATTTTCAATGCGATTTTGTTACTACCATTCAGTGTTTTTATCCTCAAGAACCTTATTTTCGGAGTAGATGACAGTATGACAGTGATTCCGAATGAAAAGAGTGAATGGTTGCCAGGATTTTGGTTCACATTGTGAAATTCTGACTGCCTGCATGGTTTTTAGCTGATGTTTGAATCATGTCGTGATTAGTTAATTTGATATACTGGTATACTGTCAAGATGGGTTTTGAAGGTTTACTATTTACAGTAATTGCTAATTTGGAGTTTTTAATGAAAGGTACGTGGAGCCTAGTATTCGCCCAGATGATAGTCGTTATGGGGAAAACCCAAACAGACTACAGCGTCACACACAGTTTCAGGTTAAGTTGAATTTTACATATCAAATCTTGCAATTTTAAAATACTGATGGAACTTTATTTTGGAATTATGTTTATATGATTGATATCTTCTACTATTGGGTTTCATGTTCATTTCAGGTTATACTAAAACCTGATCCTGGAAATTCACAAGACCTATTTATTCGAAGTCTCTCTGCGTTAGGTGATTTTCTCCTTTTCCATGTGCCATTTCAAATTTGTTAGTCTTTTGCGAGAAGTTTATGTTATTTCTAGAAGTGCATTATTTCTAGAAGTTCATGACTTAGCTGCAATTTATTTCTTTTCTTTTTGTAATTCATTTGAAAATTTGGCAAACTTTTTTGTTTCTTTCCCCCCCATAATTCAAACAAAAAGATAAAAGTAAAAAGAAGAGGAGAAAGGAAGAAAAAGCCTTCAAGTCAGAAAGATTGCATTGTTAAATGAGACTAATCACTAGTAATTTTTCTGTTTCTATACGGGTAGCATGTGCATGTACATGCACGCACTCATGTAAAAATTTCTATGGTTTGAAAGGTAGGAGCCTATCTAGATGGTCTTCCCACATGTCCTGATCATAAGAACAAGAGAAATTTCCACACATTTTTGCTCCTTCCTTCTTTCTTTATTTTAATTAGTGTGTATCTGGTGACTGGTGTATGGTGGAAATTGTTAAATAGCAGGGACCAGGGTGCTTGAGTTCCATGCAGTGTATATCTTACTCAGACTAGAATATAGTTGTGTTGCGCTGCATATGCTTGTTGAAATATAATTATAGTTCTTCATTTTTATACTTAGGTCATTTAATTTTTTTTTTTTAAAAAATTATGTCCTGTTTGGTTTGCAGTTACTATTGTTTTTCTCTAAATCATCAGCAAAGTGGGTTGTTTAATAAACATCTTGCTCCAATTTAATGTGTTGATTCACTGCATTC
>Ga0307508_10007192_pt1 | contig 10362 bp, 10 predicted proteins | sample 9_EM_MG_FD_203089 | JGI IMG/M metagenome (GOLD analysis project Ga0307508, IMG submission 203089) | Populus trichocarpa ectomycorrhiza microbial communities from riparian zone in the Pacific Northwest, United States - 9_EM | ecosystem: Host-associated > Plants > Roots > Unclassified | place...
AGTCCGTCCCGTCCTTGGACACTCCGGACGGTGTACCGTCCAGTCCAGAGATTGGACGGACGGCCTGAATTTTATGTAGTCCCGTCCGAGGCCCAGGACGGACGGACTGGACTATGCGGAACACTGCACAGCGCTGACAGCGATCCGGGCCGACGCAAAGCCGACTGCGATCAGAGACGACGTAGCTGACAGCGACCCGTGACGGCGCAGCACCGACAGCGATCCGTGACGGCGCAGAGCCGACGGCGATCTGGAACGATGTAGCGCCGACAGCGATCCGGGACGACGCAGCGCCGACAGTGCTGGAGCAATCCGGGGCAACGCGGAGCTGACAGCACTGAAATCACCCCCCTGAGGGCTAGAACGAAACCCGTGTGACCCATAGAAGCTATGGGAACGACGAGGTTGGCAGCAGCACCGTATCTTGCCGTTGGTACCGGTCAGGACGAGAACGCTCTCGGCCTTGGCCCACGTTCACCTCGGCTTTGGCTGGTGCATACGTGAGTGAATTCCTGAGGACAAAGAGTATGAATTGGTATGCGCTTGCGCGCAGAGGAAAAACCCCATGGATTGGTATGCGCTTGCGCGCTGAGGAAAAGGCAGGAATTGGTATGCGCTTGTGCGCTGAGGAAAGGGCAGAAATTGGTATGCGCTTGCGCGCTGAGGAAAAAGGCATGGATTGGAATGCGCTTGCGCGCTGAGGAAAGGGCAGGAATTGGTATGCGCTTGCGCGCGGAGGAAAAGAGCATGGACAGGATGGGTGGCGCGCCGAGGACAAAGAGTGCGGATGGTGATTCCGCTCTCATAAGGCGTTCGGCGCGCCGCGCAAAGAAGGGGAGGACAGAGAGAGAACCTTTAATGACACCCCTTAGATGTGAATTATCGAAAACCTGACTAAAGTTCTCGATTCTACCGTGACTCCGGTGACGCATTAGCACCCCAGTCTCACAATGCCGGACAGGATGGCAACGTCAGACAGACGATGCCGGACAGAAACGAGCAACGTCGGACGGACGATGCCGGACAGGGGCGGCCGAACGCTGGACAAGCGAACGCCGAGGACGGGAGGACAGGGAGAAACGGGAGAACGGGAGAGACGGGAGAAATGGGAGAAATGGGAGAAATGGGAGAAATGGGAGAACTCAAATTGGTAGGATCGTTATACAAGAGGTTGCATGAGCCAGAAAGAAGAAGAGCAGACGACACGCAGAAGAAAGACCTCCTTATATGCATGCGTACTCACTCTCGTACTCATACCCGCGTAACTCCCTTTCGTCATACTTCCGCACACTCATTCACGATTCACACGTCATATTTCAGCGCAAATCATTCGCAACTCACACATCATAGTTCCGTGCAACTCATTCGTAACTCACACATTATTCTTCCGCGCAACTCATTCGCACGTCACACTTCTCTCATGCAACGCCGAGACCGGACGGCGAGCCGTGACAATGCGCGGCTTTCGCGCACTAGCGGGGCAGAGCTCGTACCAACAACTCTGCCGCAACCAGGTACTGCACTTTCAACGTGGTCGCAGGGATGGCCTGAGATGTTCTCGCCTGGGTATTCACCACGGGAGGAGAGAGAGGGAGCGGAGAAGGGGAAAAGCCCAATCGACTGAGTAGGAGGGGGTGACTCCTACCAAATAGCGGCACGGTCTCAGTCCCGAATCGCAGCAGCCCTATTCCCGAACGAGGGGGTGAGTTCACCAAGCCGCGGGGGTGGGTACATACGACACTCGTGGCTTGTTGCCTCTCGCCCTCGGGGTCAGGACGTCGAGTGTGTGCGGTCGAGCGTGTGTTGGTTGAATGGTCGAGTGTGGGGGATCTCATGGAACGGGGCTACTCTTATATAAGGGATAGCAAAATATTGCTTCCGCTAAAACTGAACTAGAGCTACTGGCAAGATGTACAGAACTTGCACAGGACAACTAGCTGACCTGACGGTTGGTGGTGCAAGTACAAGACCTAGACTAGCGGGTGGAAGCAGCGCGGGGCAACACCTCCGGCGGGTCGGTACGTGGTGACGGTGTGACGGCGGTTCTTCGAAGAAATGAAGCGCGCGTAAGGACACATCCGGAGGTACAATGAGAGAAATATATAGTCTAGCTGTTTAACTACAATCCGGAGAAGGGGATGGGATGTCTTCCTGTAGTTATGGGCGCACTGCGGAAGTGGGAGTCGTTTGGAAACTAGAAGATTTGATACGGGAGAGATAGAGAGAGAAAGAAAGAGCTTGCGATTGATTAAAGACAACGAACATATCTCTTCTCCGAACAGAAAGACCGCTACATATATACCTGCCGGAGGGAGAGAATGACATAACAGTGCAAAGGGATGATTCCACCAATGTTGCGTCATGCTGTGCAATGACACCTCGGTTGTTGCGTCATGCAGTCGCAATGACAACCTCCGCGCCGTGCGGTCGGCAGCAGTTCCTCCACGCCGGGCGCCGTCGGCAACCACTCCGCGCCGCCACCACAACATATCAATGTTAACCCACAATGACATAGGAAATACAATGACATAGGAAATACAATGACATAGAAAATACAATGACATAGGAAATACAATGGCATAGGAAATACATAGGTGTGACAGCGCTATTTTAACACTTCCCACCTTGTTCAACCTGACAACCTCCCTTCACCTACCCCAGACTTGCCCCATCTTCGCCAACTTCTAGCCTCTCCGTAGCGCCCCAGATTGCCAAGAAAACACCGTTCGAGCTCATTTTCGCGACAATACAATCGTCCGAACCTGATGATGATGATGATGATTCATTAATCACGTGCGACCCTATCGGATCATGGCGATATTATGTACAGTCTGTCCCGTTCGCTGTCTGCCACGACCTCTCACAGCCTGCCGGCAGCCCATAGCAACTGCCCCTGCCCCAGCCTGGCCTTTTCCAGAAAAAGTAAAGAGAAAAATTGACCCAAGGAAATGGTAATGACAGGCTATTAATTCGACCGAAGGAAATCTCCCCTACTCGTCCCCTTTGTTCTCAACCACGACCATCCAGTCCGTCGTCCCTCGCCTCTGCACTGCTTCTTCGTACCTCAGCCTCTTCGTTCCCAGGTTCCTTCGGGGCCGTCTTGGGGCCTACCCTGCTTCCCACTCCGGTCGCGTGTAGGAAGTCTAGGATTATCCGGGTGCATCGCTCATCCGGGAAAAGGTCTCGGATTTTGAAGCGATTCTTCCCTTTCTTGGTCGCTTTCTGAACTTCCGCCCACAGTGTCTTCTGCTGCCCTTTCCATTGCTTGGATTCCTTGAACAGGTGGTTCCATGTTTGCGTCTTGCATTGGCACCATCCACATTCTGCCGTGCTCGTGTTCTTCGTCCATTCCAGGTATTGCCCCGTTCGGCAGTGCACCGTGCTAAGCTGGTGGAGCCTCTCTGCTAGCCGCTTTGGCCCTCTGGCTACTGCGGCATTCTGACGCATCTTCTCCGGGAGCCTGTCCTTCTTCTTCTTGATCCACTTCTCCGACCAGCTTCTTGCCTCTTCCCACTTCCGTTCTGCGATCTCGCGTCTGATGTTGGCTATCGACCTGGTGAGTGGCATTCTCCTCCTCCCATACCGATCGCTGTGTCCCATCCATTCCACTCCTCTTGCATCTGGCTCTTCTGCTGCCAGCATTGGATCCTCATCAGCTTTCTCATTCCCTTCCACTCCCTCGTGTGCCGGGCACCAGCGAATCTCAATTCGTCAAAGTCACAGCGGGGGTGATATCCAAGATTCGCAAAGAAGGGAGACACAGTGGTGGTTTCCGATACCTGATTATTACCTGCAAATTCTGCAAGGAATAAATACTCCACCCAGTCGTCCTGTAAATATGAGACATAGGCGCGTAGGTGTTGCTCCACAACAGCGTTAATTCTCTCTGTCTGGCCGTCCGTTTGCGGGTGGAATGCTGTTGACAGACGAGGTTCGATTTTGAGGGAGTGGCAGAGGTGTTTCCAGAAACGTGATGCGAACTGGGGCCCACGGTCCGATACAATTGTTTTCGGCAATCCATGGTAGCGAAAAACCCTGTCACAGAATAGCTGTGCTAATTCCTCAGCTGTGATCGTAGTCTTGCATGGGATCAGGTGCCTTTGTTTGGTTAATCGATCTACCACCACACAAATGGCATCGAATCGCTTGGATGGCGGTAGTCCGGTGACAAAATCGACAGAGATATGTTGCCAGGGCCGGTCTGGCACTGACAAAGGACGTAACACTCCATAAGGGGCATGGCGAATGGCCTTCGTCCGGCGGCAAATATTGCAATTGCGAACAAACCGGTCCACATCCTTCCTCATGGTGGGCCAATAATATTACCTGGAAAGAAGTTCGAAGGTTTTTGTTCGACCTGGGTGTCCGATTGCTGGTGGGTCGTGGTGAATCTGTAATAGTCATAGTCGAAGTGGCATGTGATCTGGCACATAGATACAATCGCGGTAGACCAGTCTGCCATTCTTCTCCTTGCAATCGGCCAGCGATATTTCCTTGCAGTGCTGTATGTCATCTCGAAGCAATCCGAGAATCCGCTCCGGAAAGGAATCCACTTGGTAGGCTTCCTCAAGTAGGGTCAAAATCTGTCTGGTGTTGTCTAGGTTGTCCACGTCTTCGATGGCATTATCCGGATCTCCGATTGCATCGTCTGGGCCTTCGACTGCATTTTTCCGGTCTTCGTTCATATTGTCCGACAGTATCTGGAGTAAACCGTTTGCCGAATTGGATGAAGTCATAACACTTGACAGAGTCCAAGGTTTTAAGACCGCCTGCTGATTTGCAACCAATCTTTCATCCCCTTCCATAGGGAGGTCTCCTGACCTCCTAGTCAATGCGTCTGGTTTTCCTACAGATTTTCCTGGCTGGAAAACAATCTTGAAATCAAATCGTGACAGTAATTCTGACCATCTGGCCTGTCGATGATTCAACAGCTTGGTGGACATGAAACATTCGAGGTTTTTGTGGTCGGTTAGTACTCGGATGGGGTGACTTGAACCTTCCAGATGTGGCCTCCTGTTACACCCGAGGGTAACAGAGGGAATAGAGGTACAAGAAAAAAGGTAGCAGACGGTAAGTCACGTGACTAGAAATCCCTGATAAAATCTCGGGACCTCGGAAAGCAGTTCGGCAAGAGCAGGTGGAACGAAGGGTAACCTCAGCGGGTGATGGATCTTAGGCCAGCCTGCCGTGTAAGACCCAACGCACAGCCAACTCTTGTAGCCACTGCATACGAGAACAAGATAAGAGTAGAACTAGCTACTGTAGGAGTGGGATTCGGGTGCCGACGCTAGGCAGGGAGCACTAGTCTAGAGTAGGCTAGTCTCGAGTGATAGGCTCAACGGATCCTTCCTATAAGGATCCGCTGCTGCCCCCGCTCCTTCGAATGGACATGCTTCTCGATCCCCCTCAACTGGTAGCAACGCTTCCACTATGAGTGAATTCTGCGAAACGAGCAACGAATCCTTGAATTTCTTCCTGCGAGACGAGCGAAGGAGGACGGGAAGGGAAGCATCACAAGCAAATTCTGCGAGAGAAGCAAAGACAGCGATTCGTGCCACAGCGCCGAGCCTGCAACTGACGATGATTCTGCGAGAGAAGCAAAGACAGCGATTCGTGCTATCGAGCCGATCCTGTACAAGAGGGAGAGAAACGAGGCAACTAGTCAACGACTCTCGCGTCAAAAGTAGCTCCTGAGGAGCGAGCGGTAAGTGCAGGGGCCGACGATATCGGGGCCCGTTTATCTACGTCTCTCTGTGACGAGCATAGTCGAACCAAGTTGAAAAAAAAAAAAGTAAGGGAAACAAAGGAACTAGCAAATCTGCGGAACGGACGAGCCTGCGGAAAGAGCGACGACGCCGAGCGGAGCTCTTTTCACGCGTATTTCTTCCAGAAATCGGCAATTCGAGCAACGGCGCCGAGCAAGTGTCAAGAACAAGCTATTCGAGCAAATTCGCGACACGTGAAATGAGGCCGAGCACGTGACGCTTTACGAGGCTGCGGAACGAGCGACGACGCCGAGCGGAGCTCTCTTCACGCGTATTTCTTCCAGAAATCGGCAATTCGAGCGATGGCGCTGAGCAAGTGTCAAGAACAAGCCATTCGAGCAAATTCGCGACACGAGAAACGACGCCGAGCACGTGACACTTTACGAGCCTGCGGAACGAGCGACAATGCCGAACGGAGCATTTTCGGGTGGATTTCGGGCGAGTTGCAAAACGGGCACGTGACGCGGTTCTTGCGAAACCGACGATTTGCGGAACGAGCACCAACGCCGAGTAGAGCATTTGTGCCTGGGTTTCTCAAGGAAACTAGCAATTCGAGCGAATTCCCGAGTCAAACGCTTTGCGGAACGAGAGACGACGCCGAGCACAGCGTTTCGTGTGGAATTCTCGAGGAAACGGTTGTATCCAGCAACAGCGCTGAGTCTGTGACGGTGTTCTGGCGGAACAACAGCGAATTCGCGGAAAGGACGAGCCTGTGGAACGAGCAACGACGACCAGCGGAGTGCTTTCCCTCAGATTTCTTGAGGAAACGGACGAAGTTGGGGAACACGCAGACAACGGTGCCGACAGAACGACTCGGGCGATTAGGACAACCTTGCGGAACGCACCGGCATTATGGCAGCGGCAACCCACCCCATTTGGCCAATACCGGCTGAGCTTCTTACCTGGTTTGGCGACGTCAACATATCGCGTGATCCACAAGATGGGACTATGGTAACTGCTGTCAATGCCAACGCTGTTGTCCACGGATATTCCCAGTGGTATAGCAGTCATGAGCAAGCGTCAAAACGGATTGTTGAGCTGGAAAAGGAGATAAAGGGTGCAGATGTGGACCGATCGGTTATTTCATCGCTGAAAACAAAGATCAAGCAGCTTGAAAGGGAGGTAAAAGCAGTGCGAACTGCTGAAGAGTTCAAGAATGCAGACCAGCTGGAAGCGAAACTTGTCAAGTCTCAGGAAAAGACACGGGTTTGGAAGGAACGGTACGACAAGCTATTCGATGTTACCCAGTCACTCCGTAATGCTGTCAGCACTGCTGGGAACGGGGGGAACGGACCGACCCAAAACACCTATGTTCACAAGATCAAACCGCACGAGCCAACAAGATTCGACGGATCGCAGAATCTGGAAGTGGTGACGCGGTTTTTGAACGATGTCGAACACTACGTCTGTCAGGGAGGATCAATATGTCCAAAGGCATCCCTCGACAATCAGCATACTGATACTATCTGGCGTTTTCTCACTACCAAGATCTTTGGTTGGTTTGAGAATGAGATGAAACGGCGTGGTGTCGACAGGATTCCACCAGCAGACCATGACTATGGAATCACCTGGGCTGCGGTCAGAACCGCATTCAAGAAGCAATTCGTTCCCGAAGTTGCAATCTCGGTGGTTCGCAACGAGTGGCATGCACTGAAATTCAACAAAGCGCAAGTCCTTAAGTTCAACCGGCGAGCATTAGAACTTGTTAAAGTGCTGGGAGGATCTCTCACCATCACTCATGAGAATCCACTGAGGGACAAATATATGTGGAAGTTGCCAGAACCGGTTGCAAACGATATCTCACAGCAAGCACGTCTCATGTTCCGCCTGAACAATGTCTTGCTGACCCTTGCCGACATGATGGACATTGTTGCTGATCGCACACTGCCATTTGCAACAACACCTGCCACTGAAGTTGTACAAACAACCACGCCAATTTACGACCCGATGGATCTCAGCAACATTGGCAACGAAGTTAACACCAGCGATGGATCTGTTTAATGTCACCGTTGTGGCGGGAGGGGCCACATTGCACAGCAGTGTGGAACTCCAAGTAACCCGAATCGTGCTGCTCAATTCCGATCCCGTCAGGAAATCCAAGGACGAGATTCCTGGAGCCGTAACTCAACCACTGCTAAAGACCATGAGAAGTCTGCTGTCCAACATCGGGGAAAGACCACTCAGGAGAGTCCCAAGAAGAACTCCAACAGATTTCGAAGGGATAGGCGTCAAATCAATACCCTTGATGACAGCAAGGAGATGGGTATGGGTTCTTACTACTCAGGTAGTTGGGCTGAGCCGTCGTCTTCAGGAGAAGAACCAGAGCAGCAAGAGGCACACGATAGCTCAGATGATGATCTGTACACTGGAGGACAACAGACAAGAGATGGAGGATCTGTGAAGGGAGAAGGCAAGGCGGGAAAAGGCAAGAAGTAGAGGCGATTGAGCATCCCTCTACTCGAGAGCGAGAAGCAGCAACTTTGTATTTGACAGATCTCAATATGCGCAAGAATATTGATAGCCAAACTGATTTGTTACGTTTCAATGCAAAAGTTCAAACTTCTCACTCCAAAACTCGCTCAGCCTACACCTTAATGGTTCCTGGTGCATCTCACGGTTACATCGACTCGAAGTACGCTAAAAATCTTGGTTTGCCAATACGATCTGCAGGACACATATGGGTTACCACAGCAGGCATCAAACACCTGCCAACCAATCGATACCAAGTTTGGTTGAAGGCACGGATACGAGGTATCACTGGAAATTACGCCGATATTTCAGGATGGTTTACCCTCTTTGACCTCAACGGAGTGTACGATTTGATTATTGGAATGAACTGGCATTCAACAACACGCCATCTGGTGGATTCCGACAATGTGCTACACCTGTTGGATGCCGACTGGTCATTATTGACAGATAGCCGACCGGCTTTTGTTCCACGGGTGTCCTTAACAGGCCTTCGACCACATCAAGGACGATGTTGTGAGGTTCAGAGTCATTGTGCAACAATTGCCAAGGCAGCCAATATCAACTTGATATCGGCAGAGGAAACCGAACGGGCAATGAAATCAACAGGAAAACCTGGTAGCGATAGGATTTTCGTGATTAATATTCGGCAACGACCATCCGACGATATCAAGACAGAGGACGATCATTCCATTCTTGCAGACCTTGGGAAATGGAGGGCACAGATCCACCAGGACTATCAGGATCTATTCCAACCACCGATAGGTGTTCCACCACCAGGAGAAGATGACTTTCGTATTCTAACCAATCCAACTGCAAAAGTTCCACACCGTCAACCCTATCGAATGACGCCTGCCAAACGAGAAGAATTCGAAGAGCAAATCAAGAAACTCCTGGCCAATGGATGGATTACCGATTTGCATTCTCGCTATGCAGCTCCAGTCATCTTTGTGAAGAAACCAAATGGGACGTTACGTATGTGTGTTGACTACCGGGGATTGAACAATATTACGGTCAAGGATCGGTATCCATTACCATATATCGATGATCTTCTCGACAAACTTCATGGTGGATGGATTTTCACGAAGCTAGACTTAGCTAGTGGCTATCATCAAGTACGAATACACCCTGACGATTGTCACAAAACAGCATTCATTGCGCCTGAAGGTTTTTACGAATACAAGGTCATTCCATTTGGACTGGCCAATGCACCAGCAGCTTTCATGCGTCTTATGCACTGGATTCTTCGACCACACCGACGATATGCAATTGTATATCTGGATGATGTTCTCATATTTTCGAAAACCTTGGCAGAACATAAGGCTCAGGTCGATGCGGTACTCCAGTCTATACGCCAGGCTCGATTGCGTCTCAGCGATCCAAAATGTATATTTGGAACCTTGGAAACCTCTTTTGTCGGATTTAAGGTCAACAGATATAGGATCGATACAGAAGAGAAGAAGATAGGGGCAGTGCGAGAGTGGCCAGTTTCTCAGTCCCCTTCAGCACTTCGCTCGTTTCTGGGTTTGGCGGAATACTATCGGAAATTTGTCTTGAAATTTGCACACCGGGCAAATTTTCTCTATGACCTTGCCACTAAACCAAAGGACGAATATCAATGGACAACGCAGCACCAAATGCAGTTCGAAGATCTGAAGCAGGCACTCACATCAGCACCGGTGTTGGCAACACTTGATCCAGATGCCAACTTTATCCTTCGGACAGACGCATCAGACACTGCTATTGGTGGAGTACTTGCTCAACGACAGCAGTTTAAAGGAAAGATGGTGGAACGGCCACTCGTATTCTTTTCACGGAAACTGCATTCGGTAGAAACCAGATACCCTGCCTACGACCGAGAATTGCTAGCAATCAGTGCCAATCTGGAGCATTGGGCATGTTATGTTCACGGTCGACGACATACCACAATTTACACTGATCATGCGGCTCTTCAACATATCCTCGGTCAAAATAAGCTGTCAAGCCGCCAGTGGCACCATCTCGACAAAATCCAGCAACACGACTACGACATCAAATATTTCCCAGATGCCTCCAATACAGTTGCTGATGCACTGAGCCGAATTGCCTACACTCAACCGTCAACTCCTGAAACAACTCGGTCACTTTTAAA
>Ga0307508_10007193_pt1 | contig 10362 bp, 10 predicted proteins | sample 9_EM_MG_FD_203089 | JGI IMG/M metagenome (GOLD analysis project Ga0307508, IMG submission 203089) | Populus trichocarpa ectomycorrhiza microbial communities from riparian zone in the Pacific Northwest, United States - 9_EM | ecosystem: Host-associated > Plants > Roots > Unclassified | place...
CCGGCATCACCGCCGAGTCCCTGCCGGGCATCGTCGTGATGGACACCCTCGTGCTGGCCCTCGCCTCACTGGACGAGCCCCGGGCCGTCGAAGCCTCCCACCAGCTCACCGTCCTGCGCGGGCAACTGCTCGACCGGCCCGAGCCCCGGCAGCGCAAGGGCTGACCTCGCCACCTCACGGATGACACTCATGACCCCTGGACGCCCATGACGCCTTGACACCCTCAATGGTCTAGGCCAACATCCTGGTGATCTGTGTCGCGCCGTTGCGCCGTCGAGCTGTCGAGTTCGCGGCGGCGCGCGTCATCACGCCTCGGAGGGCCCCGCCATGGGAGCGAGCAGCAATCCGGACCTGGTGCGGCTGGCGCATGCCGTGCTGCAGCCGGGGTTCGTGGGGACCACCGCTCCGGACTGGGTGCGCCGCAGGATTGCCGGGGGCCTCCGCTCGGTCGTGCTGTTCGGGCGGAACATCGTCGACGGCGAGCAGGTCGCCGCGCTCACCGCGGAACTCCGCGCGGAGAACCCGGACCTGGTCATCGCCATCGACGAGGAGGCGGGAGACGTCACCCGCATCGAGGCGCTGTCCGGCGCCACCCGCCCGGGAAACCTGGCGCTCGGCGCGGTGGACGACGTCGGTCTGACCGAACGCGTGGCCCGCGACGTCGGCCGCGAACTGCACGCGGCCGGGGTCTCGTTGAACTACGCCCCGAGTGCCGACGTCAACTCCAACGCGCTCAACCCGGTCATCGGCGTGCGCTCCTTCGGCGCGCGTACCGACGTCGTCTCCCGGCACACCGCCGCCTGGATTCGCGGTCTGCAGTCCGCGGGCGTCGCCGCCTGCGCGAAACACTTCCCCGGCCACGGCGACACGGCCGTCGACTCCCACCACGGGCTGCCCAAGGTCACCGCCGGTGCGCAGGAGATCGCCCGGACCGCGCTGCCCCCGTTCATCGCCGCGATGGAGGCGGGTGTCCGCGCGGTGATGACGGCACATCTGCTGGTACCGGCGTACGACCCCGCCCTCCCGGCCACGCTCAGCCGCCGGGTCCTGGTGGATCTGCTGCGGAACGAACTCGGCTTCACCGGCCTGGTGGTCACGGACGCCATCGAGATGGGCGCGGTCGCCGACCGCTACGGCATCGGCGGCGCCACCGTCAAGGCGCTGGCCGCCGGGGCCGACGCGGTGTGCGTGGGCGGCGAGAACGCCGGGCAGGCCGTCACCGAAGGCCTGGTCGACGCCATCGTCCACGCCGTGGGCACGGGGGAACTGGCGCGGGAGCGGCTGGACGAGGCGGCCGCGCGGGTGTGGCGGTTCGCCGCCTGGTCCGGTGAGCAGGCGCGATCCGTCAGCCCCGACGGCACCCGGTCCGACATCGGACTGGCCGCCGCGCGCCGGGCCGTCCGGGTGCGCCGCCGCCCGGGCGCACCCGATGTGCTGCCGGTCTCCCGCGACGTCCATGTGGTGGAGTTCTCCCCGGCGATGAGCCTGGCCGTGGACGGCCAGACCCCCTGGGGCCTCGCGGCGCCGCTGCGCTGGCTGCGGCCCACGACCACCTCGGCCCGTCTGACGGAGGCCGACATCGATTACGCGGGCCACGCGCTGGAGCGCGAGGTGCTGGCGGCCGCCGGACGGGTCCTCATCGTCGTGGTGCGCGACGCGGCCCGTCACCGCTGGATGTCCGACGCCGTGGCGGGGCTGCTGCGCCGCCGCCCGGACGCCGTCGTCGTGGAGATGGGCTTCCCCACGAGCGGTGGCGACGACCCCGCCGATCTGGTCACCTACGGCGCCACCCGGGTCTCCGGCATCGCCGCCGCCGAGGTGGTGACCGGCGCTCTCGCCGCCTCGCCCATGGTCGGCTCCGCCTGACCCTGATTTAGTGGGTTATTCCCTAGTAAAAATGCCACTGCCTGACACAGCTTGCTGGTCTAGTCCATTTTTGTGCCCAGTGACACCCAGTCTTGGAGCACGACATGAACACCCCTGACCCCTATCTCCACCGCGCCACTTCGCCCGTTCCCTATTTCAGTTCGGACGGCGAGACCTACCTGGCCAGGACACCGCTGCGCGACCTGGAGAAGACCCGCCCCCTCCGGGTGCTGTCGGAGGAGGACTTCGCCTTCTGGCAGACGTACGGCTATGTGGTGGTGAAGCAGGCGATCCCCGCCGAGGCCGCCCGGCGCCTGCTGGACTTCGCCTGGGACTTCCAGGCGCTCGACCCCGGCCGCCCCGAAACCTGGTACGAGGAGCGGGAGTTCCGGTCCGACCTGGACCGCGATCTGCACGTCTACGGGTTCGTCGAGGCGTACCACCACCAGCTCCTCTGGGACAGCCGCCAGACACAGCGGGTCTACGACGCGTTCGCCGACGTCTGGGACTGCGAAGAGCTGTGGGTGACCCTGGACCGGCTCAACCTGAACCCGCCCAACGTCAGGAACCGGGACCGGGCCCAGATCGAGCACACCGACCGGGGCTTCGACATCGAGCTGCACTGGGACGTCGACACCTCGCTGAGCGTGCTCCCGCAGCGCGTCCAGGGGATCATCGCCCTGAACGACACCCGGCCGGACTTCGGCGGCTTCCAGTGCTGCCCCGAGCTGTTCCGGCGGTTCGAGCGGTGGCGGGCCCTTCAGCCCGACGGCCGCGACCCGATCCGGCCGAGCGTCGACCGGGCCGACATGCCCGTGGTCCGGCCCGAGCTGGAAGCCGGTGACCTGCTGATATTCAACGGTCTGCTGGCGCACGGAGTGGCGCGGAACACCTCCGACAGCGGTGTCCGGGCGGTCCAGTACCTGTCGATGATGCCGGCCCTGGAGACCCACCGGGAGCTGCGCCGTTCCCGGGTCGACTCATGGCGCACCCTCGCCACACCGGACTGGAACGCGACACTCCTCGGCGACCGCGACAAGCCCGAGTCCCTGAGGTACGGCACCGCCGAACTGGACGACCTGGGCGCCAGGCTGCTGGGGCTCAGACCCTGGCACGGAACCGGCCCCGACCAGCCCGCAGGGGCCTGACATGCGACGCGTCTGCCTGACCCTGCCCACCAACCGGCCGTGCGCCGCCACGATCGCCGCCATCGGCGAGGAAGCCGCCTACGCCGCCGAACACTTCGGCGTCGAGGTGCGGCTGCTGATCCTGGACTCCTGCGACGCGGCCGCGTACGCGGAGAACGCCGAGGCCGTACGCGGCCTGCCCCGCACCGCCCGGACCGTCGTCCACCACCTCGACGAGGCGCGGCAGCGGAGCTTCCTCCAGCGGGTGATCGGCCACGCCGGAACCGTCAAGCCCGACCTGTTCCTGGACCTGATGCTCCCGGACCGCCTCTCCTACGGCGCCTGCACCAACCGCGCGTTCCTGATCGCCGTCGCGCTCGGCTGTGAGTCCGTACACCGCAGGGACTCCGACAGCCGCTACCAGACCGTCAACGGCGAGACGGTCTTCCCCATCCACCACGAACTCCTGTCGCTCGGCAAGCCCGCCACCGAGGCCGCCCGCGCGGTCTCCGAGACGGCGCTCGCCGCCGAGCACATGGGCAAGCGAGTCGCGATGGTCGGCAGCTCCTTCGTCGGGGAGCTGTCCGTGGACATCGGCGAGATCCACGCGCTCGACCCGGACATCTACCACGAGGTGGTCGGCCTCTGGGCGCCCCAGCACTGGTCCGACGCGCGGAAGCGGGAGCTGGTGGACGAGTCCTTCCGGGGCGCCGGAACGACGGCGTTCACCCGGGACCACTCGACGCTCACCCTGGTCGACCCCATGCGGGTGGACATGTGCAACATCGCCTTCCACGGTGTCCACGAACACGTCCCCCTGCCACCGGCCACCGACACCATCGGCAGCGACTACTTCCTGATCCACCTCGTCCACGACGCCGCGCTGCCGGGCGTCCTCCACAACCGCGACATCGTCAACTACTACACCGGCGAACGCCGCACCGGCCCGGGGTTCATGGCGTACCAGCTGCGCTTCGTCAAATTCCTGCTGTCGATGCGCTACTTCAACGTCATCTACGACGAGATGGCCCAGGCCGGTGCGGCGCTGCTCGACGGAAACGGCCAGGTGAGTGCCGGAGCCGTCGCCCGGCTCGCCCGCCGCAGCGCCCGGCTCGACGCAGCGGAAAACGTCCGGCGGCTGGACCATCTGGACGCCGCCTACCGGAAACTCGGCGGCAGATACGCCACGTTCGCCGACCTCGTCGCGGCGCGCCGCGACCGGCTCCTCGACGAGGCACGGCGCGACATCGAGGACTTCGCCCTGCTCGCCGAGGCCTGGCCCGCGCTGGTGCGCGCGGCCGGGACCACCCCCGTACCGCCCTCGCCGGAGCGCCGGTGAGCGACAGCGCCATACGCATACGCCACATCGACGACGGCGACTGGGACGGCATCGTGGCGCTGGAGTCCCGCGCCTACACCGCACTCGGCCTGTCCGAGGGGCGGGCCGCGCTCCGGTCCAAGGCGGACACCTCGCCGAGCACCTGCTTCGTGCTCGACGTGGGCCCCCGGACGGTGGGCTATCTGCTGTCCCTGCCCTATCCGCCACTCCAGTTCCCCGCCCTGGCGCGGGCGGACGGGGAGGATGCCGCCGTGCTCCCGACGCGCAATCTGCATCTGCACGACATCGTCATCGCGCAGGGCTTCCGCCGCAGGGGACTGGCCCAGCGCCTGCTGCGCCACCTCACCTCGCTGGCGCGCTCGCGCGGCTACGACCGGATCTCGCTCGTCGCCGTGGGGCGCAGCCAGCGGTTCTGGTCGGCGCGCGGGTTCGCCGGACATCCCGGGGCCGCGCGCCCGGGCGGCTACGGCCCGAACGCCGTGTATATGTCCAAGGCGCTGCCCGACGAGGTGAGCTGATGCGCGTGTTCCGTGTCCACGACCCGTTCCACCGAGGCCAGTTGGCCATCGCCGCGCTGTTCTGCTCCCTCGGCTTCCAGTACGCCACCTGGGCGTCGAGAATCCCCGCCCTCAAGGCGGACCTCGACCTGACCGCGGCCGAGGTGGGGGTGTTGCTGATGGCCGCGGGGGTCGGCGCTTCGGTGTCGTTTCCCCTGGTGGCGGCGGCGATGAGGCGGATGGGATCGCGGCGGCTCGCGCTCTGGGCCACGCTCTGCCTGACGCTGCTGCTCCTGGCCCTGGCGGCGGCGCCGAACTACCCGGTGGCCCTGCTGGTGCTGTGCGCCGACGGTGTGTTCGTGGGGTGCCTGAACACCGCCATGAACGCGCAGGGCGCGGCGCTGGAGGCCCGGTACGGGCGCCACGCCATGGCCAGGCTGCACGCCACGTTCAGCGGCGGCTCCCTGCTCGCGGCCCTCCTCGCCTCCGGCGTGAGCGCGGTGACCTCGTCGGTGGTGGCGCACTTCGGCGTGGCCGCCGCCGTCCTCGTCCTGCTGGGCGGTTACGCCCGTACCGGCCTGCTGGCGGAGGAGCCCGCCACCGCCGGCTCCGGCGCCGACACGGGCGCGGACGAGGGGAAGCGGGCCCGCGGATGGACCATGCCGTCCCGCATGACGTGGCTGATGTGCTGCGCGATGGTGTTCGGCACCGTGACCGAGGGCGCCATGAACGACTGGTCCAGCCTCTACATGAAGGACGTCGCCGGGGCGTCCGCACAACTCGCGCCCCTGGGCATCGCCGTGGTGTCCGGCGCCATGGTGATCGCCCGCCTGGTCGCCGACCGCTGGCGCGGCCGCTGGGGCGACCGCCGCGTCGTCCTCCTCGGCAGCGCGCTGGCCGGTACGGGGCTGGCCCTCGCCCTGGCCGTCGGCGGCGTGGTACCGGCCCTGGTCGGGTTCGCCTGCGTCGGCCTGGGCATCGCGGCCGTCACCCCGTGCGTCTATGTGGCCGCGGCGCGGCAGAGTCCGGAGTCGCTGACCCTGGTCGCCGCCATGGGCACGACCGGGCTGCTGGCCGGGCCGCCGTTCATCGGCTTCGTGGCGAACGCCGGCAGCCTGGTCTGGGGCATGGCGGTGGTCGCCGCCTCGGCGCTCATCGTGTCCCTGTGCGCTGCGCGGATTCGCTGGACGCCGGTGGGCGATGACGCGCACGTACGGGTCGGCGGCGGGGGGTAGGCTCAAGTCCGGTCGCGCGGGCGTGCGGAGTGAGCGAACGGATGGCGAGGAGCGGGATGGCTGTCACCGAACCGGGCGGGCAGAACCGGGCCCGGGGCCGCCGTAATCCTGAGCAGGTGAAGGCAACGACACCGGCCTGCCCGTCGGCGTCGTCCACCTCTCTCCCTTCGCCGCGGTGGACGGAAAGACACGTCAGGACATCTTCGCCGCGTCCGCCGCCGTCTACGCCTCGGGAATGGGGTGGCGCGGCTACTCACACGCCCTGGAGGCGCTCACCGCCAAGATCACGGGCATGCCCGCTCCCCCGTCAGACGGGCTCCGGGAGCGGGCCCAGGCGTCCGATGACACGCTCACGTAGCAGGAGGTACTCCTCCCAGCGGCGCAGCGGACCCGGCGGGCGCGCGAGGACACGGGCGGCCGTGACGGTCTGCCCGTGCCGGAACTGCTCGCGCGTCAGGTCGAGTTCGACGCCGCTGGGCAGCCGGTTCCACCAGTGCGAGCCACGCCGCGCCCCGTCCTGGAGATACACCTCGCCGACCACGAGGTCGCCGCCGAAGACATCGTTGACGACCAGGGTCGTGATGTCGCAGTGGCCCCGGGCCGGGTTGTCCGGCTCCCAGTCGGCCAGATCATCGGGCGAACAGGTGTCGGCGGCCCAGCTGGATCGCAGGGCCCTGTCGAGGTCGAGCAGGTTCCAAGGGGTCATGGCGTCAGCATCGCAGTCGGCACTGACAACGCCACCTGAACTCAACCCTGTTCGGCCGCCCGCACCGCCACCGTCAGGCCGGGGGAGGCCTGCCGGACCGGGCCGGGGTACTCGTTCGCGGCCGTTTTGGCCAGATGCGCGAGCCACTCCGGCTCGCCGGAGGCGAAGTGGGTGAGTACCAGCTCGCCGACGCCCGCGGCGTGCGCCGTGCGGCCCGCGTCCGTACCGGACAGGTGGCCGTGGTCGCTGTGGTCGGGCTCGGCGAGCGTCGCCTCGGCGAGCAGGACGTCCACTCCGGCGGCCAGTTCGGTCAGCGCCGGGGTGACGCCGGTGTCCCCGGTGTACGCCAGGGAGCCGGACGGGGACTCCACCCGCAGCCCGCAGTTCGGCAGGACATGCCGCAACTCCCGGGGGGTGACGGTGCAGTCGCCGGCCTGGAAGCTTGTCCCGGGGGTGTACTCGCGCACGTCGAACGCCACCTCGAAGGCCCGGTCCAGCAGCGGGAGCGTGGTCACCGGAAACAGCGAGGCCCAGGTGGCGAACAATTCCCGTGCGCCCGAGGGCACATACAGCGGTACGGGGCGGAATTCGCCCGTGTGGCGCGGCGGACCGCCCTGGACCTCGACCAGCCCGTTCAGCAGCGATTTACCGATCGGCAGCAGGTCGTAGCAGTGATCGGAGTGGAAATGAGTGATCACCACGGCGTCCAGGGAGGTCGGCGGTGCGAGCGCGCTCAAGGCGACGGCCGTACCCGGACCGCAGTCGAGCAGCAGTCGCGCGCCCGCGGTTTCCACCAGATAGCCGGAACTCGGCTGTCCGTCCGCGGGCATTCCGGCCCGGCATCCAAGAACGGTGAGCTGCATGTGATGTCCGATCTACTCGATTCCCCGGTTTTCACCGCGCGGGATCGACGGATCGAAAGCCCACGTCGGCTCGGTCGAGTGTGCCCGGTGAAACGTCATCACCCGTCCATGATTGGACTGGACAACCGGTCCATGGCCGTTCGCTATCGCGTCAGAGGTCCAGCACCAATCGCGGGGACGCGGACCGTGACACACAGAGCATCATCGTGGAGCCGTTGACCCGCTCGTCCTCGGTCAGCACCGAGTCGCGGTGCTCCACCTCGCCGTCGAGCACGGTCGTCTCACAACTGGCGCAGGTGCCCTCGCGGCAGGACGACGGGACGTCGACTCCCGCCGCGCCGAGGGCGTCCATGATGGACTGCCCGGGACCGACCCGGACGCTCCTGCCCGTGGTGGCGAGGCGGACCTCGAACTCCCGGTCGGGGGCGGCGGCGGGTTCCTGGGGGCGGGGCTGGAAGCGCTCGATGTGCAGGGTGCCGGTACGCCGCTCGCCCCACAGCCGTTCCACGGCGGCGAGCAGCGGCTCGGGGCCGCAGCAGTAGACGGCGGTGTCCGGCCGTGCGGTGTCCAGGATTCCGGCCAGCGGCAGCAGCCCGTGTTCGTCCTCGGGCAGCGCCCGCACCCGCTCGCCGTGGCCGTCGAGTTCCCCGAGGAACGCCATCCGCTCGCGCCGCCGCCCTCCGTAGTGCAGCTCCCAGTCCGCGCCCCGGGCGGCCGCCGCGCGGAGCATCGGCAGCAGCGGCGTGATGCCGATTCCGCCCGCGATGAACACATAACGGGGGGCCGCGACGAGCGGGAAATTGTTGCGCGGGGCGCTCACCAGCAACCGGGCACCGGCCTCGACACTGTCGTGCAGAAAGCGCGAGACGCCGCGGCCGTTCTCCTCGCGCAACACCGCGATCCGGTAGCGGCGGCGGTCGCCGGGATTTCCGCACAGTGAATACTGGCGGACCATTTCGTTATCGGCGGAACCGTCCGTCACCGCGTCCGGAGCGAGCACATCGATATGCGCGCCCGGCTCCCATTCCGGCAGAAGCCCGCCCTCGGGATCGACCAGTTCGAATGAGCGCACTTCCGCCGCCTCGTCGCGGACGGCCACGACCTCCAGGGCCGTCCGGTCAGCCAAAGTCGCCACGGTATTCGTCCTCCTCGTATCGGAGCGGTATCGGCGGGCACCGGCAGTCTCTCCGAAGGAGAGCGGCAAAGCAGATCACGGCACCGCTCTCCATTCGGCCGATTGGTTCTGGCAATGACACAGGCCCCGCGCGCGGAGGTCTGGCGCAATGGTCGCGACATGCCGGTTGATGCTCGCTCTAACCGAGGAGGAGTCCGCGGTGCCCAGTCCTCAGGAACTCGCCGCCCGTACCCGCGCCTTCGTTCACGACCGCGTCATCCCCGTCGAGCGGGAGGTGGTGGTGGACGGCCGCCCGATGGACGACGCCCTGCGGCTGGAGCTCCAGAAGGCGGCCAAGGAGGCGGGCGTCTTCGGGCCGATGTCCGCCGTCGAGCACGGCGGTCTCGGCCTGGACATGCGCGGCGCGGCGCTGGTGATGGAGGCGGCGGGAACGAGCCTGATCGGCCCGCTCGCCGTCAACTGCTCGGCGCCCGACGACGGCAACATCCATCTGCTGGCGCATGCGTGCGACCCGGAGCAGACGCGCCGCTACCTCGCCCCGCTGGCCGCGGGCGAGGTGCGCTCGGCCATCGCCCTGACGGAGCCCGCCCCGGGCGCCGGGTCCGATCCGCGCATGCTGATGACGGTCGCCGAGGAGACCGACGACGGCTGGGTGATCAACGGCAGGAAGCACTTCACCACCGGGGCCGAGGGCGCCGCGTTCACCATCTGCGTGGCCAACACCGACGACGGTGTCACCCTCTTCCTGGTCGACCAGGACAACCCGGGCATGAAGGTCGGCCGCCGGATGCCGACCCTGGACCACAGCAACCCCGGCGGCCACAGCGAGGTGGCGTTCGAGGACTGCGTGGTCCCCGACAGCGCGGTGCTCGGCGAGGTCGGCCGGGGCCTGGACCACGCCCAGGCCCGGCTGGCACCCTCCCGGCTCACCCTGTGCATGAACTGGCTGGGCCTGGCCACCCGCGCCCATGAACTGTCCGCGCGCCACATCGGGGGCCGGTCCGCGTTCGGCGTGCCGATCGCCGAACACGGCATGGCACAGGGACTGGTCGCGGACAACGAGATCGACATCACCGCCTCCCGGGCCCTGATCCACTCCACCGCCGCCGTCCTCGACGAGCAGGGCCCGCTCAGCTCGGCCGCCCGCCACGCCGCGTCCGTCGCCAAGACCTTCGTGTCCGAGGCGGTCTGGCGGGTCTTCGACCGCGCGGTGCAGCTGCACGGCGGGCTCGGGGTGTGCGAGGACCATCTGGTGGCCCGCTTCCTGGTGGAGGCCCGGGCGGTGCGGATCTACGAAGGGGCGTCCGAGGTGCTGCGCTGGTCCATCGGCCGCCGGGTGCTGCGCACCTTCCAGTGACCTGCGGCAAACATGACAGACACGATGAACACGGCACAGCCGACCCGACACTTCAGGGGATGACGAGCGTGACCACCGACGTGAAGACCCAGCCCGGCGGCGCCTACTCGGCGGCGTTCGGCCACATCGACCCGGCCGACCCGGACTACGACGAGATCCGGCGCGTGTGCACCACCCTCGTGCCGTTCGGCAACCACGCCGGTGTGCGGGTCACCGAGATCGGCCCGGAGCGCGCCG